>Ga0315914_1001992_pt1 | contig 31227 bp, 11 predicted proteins | sample MpolenodulesMG_FD_203920 | JGI IMG/M metagenome (GOLD analysis project Ga0315914, IMG submission 203920) | Medicago polymorpha root nodule microbial communities from Los Angeles, California, United States - elongated nodules | ecosystem: Host-associated > Plants > Roots > Nodule | place: USA...
CCCTAAATCTTTTAAAAGGGGTGTTTCGAACTTTTTTTCCCCTTTTCTCTTAAAATTAAATGTTCAGTCGTGAAATAAAATAGTGAGTCAAACGCTAATCGAATAGCTTTGATCTCCGAAAAATGGCGCGACAGGTTTCTGTGGTTGAAATCCAATACCAAACTTCCCACTGCGACATTCTCAGAATTCCTGACTTTACATTTAGTACTCAAATTTGAAAGAGATATATATTGATTTGCTAAAGTGGCATGAAGTTCCCAAGCTGTATGTGGATGTAGATCTGGGAGGGCTATAATATAATGTGTTGGTGGAAAAATATGGAATGGAGGGAAGTCGGTTATATATAATGTGTTGGAAGCAATAGAAATGAGTGGCGAATCCCCTTCAGGATACTATGAGTTCCTTATCATGTATTGCACAAACACACCAAGCGTATCTCCTAACAGTATTTTACAGATTTATTGTTCTAGCAATTCACTCACGCATTAGAGAATTGATGGATGATTTAGAGTAAGATAATGAGGGAGAATTATGTTATTAATGCAACAAGTCGATATTGATCATATGCCTCGAATAGTTGGTATACATCGTCCGTCATCTTGCAAAATAATTAATTAATTACAAAACCATATAATATTTAATGAATGAAATATAAAATTGCAAATGAAAAGTGAAGATTGATTAATGTTATGCACCTCTCCATGGTTCAAATTAGTAGTATGCAACGTGTGCCATTAGTAGTTTCAGTTCCTGCAAGAATCCCTTCTAGTTTTCTTTTGATAGGAGAAGCCAATAGAAATCTTGAAGAGTCACTCGATTCGAATCATGATTTGTATGCACAAAGGAAATGATATTGTATCATAACCACCAACAGTAGTGGAATTGATACTATAACAATCATATTATATCATTCCCTTTGTTCATACAAATTACGATTTAAATGGAGTGGTTCTTCAAGATTTCTATTGGCTTCTCCTATCAAGAGAAAACTAGAATGGATTTATGAAGAAACTGAAACTACTTCTGCCTCGTTTTATACCACTAATCAGAACCTCGGAGAGGTGCATAACATTGATCAATCTTCACTTTTCATAGGCAATTTTATATTTCATTCATTAAATATTATATGGTTTTGCATTTAATTAATTATTTTGTAGGATGTGGTGGACGTTGTATACCAACTATCTATGGCATATCAATATGATCTTCAAATGTCATTAAATCAAACTTCAAATCTCATTAAATCATTATGTATAAAGTTCTTCAAATCTGCATATGTAATAAAGTTTCAAATCTCATTAAATTAAACTTCAAATCTCATTAAATCAATCTTTAAATCTTATAACATGTAAAGTTCTTTTTCTCTTGAATAGAATTATTTATTTTTTTGTTTCAATGTCCTACATGCAAGGAATATTTCAGATAACTTCTATTATCATTCTTACAATTTCTTAGTTCTTACACTCTGACATATCATGACCTGAATTTTGATAGGGCAAGCAAAAAGATAGCATTGTTTCATAAACAATCCCTGAATAAAAAGAATACTCCTCCCTTTCTACAAATATATTATCTTGCAAGAAACCATTTTAATCAACATCTACAAATATTCTAGCAAAATTTCCAAAGGCGTAGTGTTTAGTAGCTTCATCTAGAGAAATTAGAGTTCTTATTGCACAAGTGATTTCAAAAACGTTTGTTGTCGCTGGTATTATTGTGGAAGATCAACTAATCTAATCCGTACATGTTAAGTAGATTTATTTTGGTTTCCATAGTTGAAATCCAATACCAACTTCCCACTACGACATTCTCTGAATTCCTGACTTTAGATTAATTAAGTACTCAAATTTGAAAGAGATAAATATGGCATGAAGTTCCCAAGTTGTATGTGGATGTAGATCTGGGTGGGTTATATTATAAAGTGTTGATAGCTAAATATGGGATGGAGGGAGGTCGGGTTAGAGAAGGGAGTAGTTTGTCATCTATTTGGTGGAAGGACCTTTGTGATATTGTTAAAGGTGGAGGAGGAGTGGCTGCGAGTTGGTTTCTTAACGGGGTAGGGCACTGGGCTGATAATGGTGAAGATACGTTATTTTGGTGTGATGCTTGGTTAGATAGTGGTGTTTTGCGGTCTAGATTCAACTTTCAGGCGAGGCACTTAAGCTAGGGAGTATATGGGAGTGGTTGGAGGTAGATAAGGAGACTCTTTGCTTAGGAACATAAATTTTTGGCAGAATGTGTTTTGCTTCTTGATAATGTTTTTTTTGCAGGATAATATAATAGACAAATGAATCTGGAAACATAACCCCGATGAGGGATTCTTTTTTAAAAAGGGTTTATCATATTCTCATGACTAATGATAATCTTCACATTAATTCACATTCATATAATTTGGAATAAAATTGTGTCTCTCAAATTGTCTCTCTTCATGCGGAAAACAATTAACAAAAAAATTCCTACAAAGGATAATTTGATTCTTCAAGGAGTGACACCTTCCGACTCGTTATGTGTTAGAGGTTGTAGTCAAGAGGAATCAATTAATCATCTCTTCATGGATTGTTAATTCTTTAGTGGTACTTAATTGGCGCCTAATTTTTAGTTGGTTGGGTGTTTCTACTGTTTAGCCGCTGATATCAGTTCCCATGGTTTTCAGTTTGGTGGTGCGCATGTCTTCAAGAAGGATATTATGTTCAACTTTCAGGTGATTTGGTTGTCTTCTATCCGAGTCATTTGGAAAGAGCGCGATTCAACTATTTTTCACAATAAGCAAGTCTCTCAAGATCAGCTACTTGAACGCATCAAGCTCCATTCTTGCTGGTGGTTAAAGGCTTACAAATCTGATTATTTCTACGATTTTCATTCTTGGTGGTCCAATTTGTCACTTTGTCTTGGTCACACTTCTATATAATGGGGGATTTGGACAATTTAATTCCTTTTATATTGACACTTTGTTTTGATCCCTTTTAGCGACATCTTGTGCTTCACAAGTTTTAACTTTTATTATATTGTGCTTTTAGCTTAGGAAAGCAAAAAAACTTGTTTCATGTGCCTAGCGCACGAGGCAGTAGTTTGAATCTTCAAAAAACGTTGATTTGAAATCTTATTTGGTTTTAAATTGCGATTGCAGTTGTTGGTGATTGTAGTCGTTGTGCTTGCTACACATGTGCATATAGTTGGTGTGACATGAAATAATTTTAAAATTTTACAAACGATATAATGTTGCACCATGGTTTCACTAAACAATTTACCCATCATAAAAGAATATTTGCTCAGTAAATACTGATTCGGAAGTGCTTAAAACAGTGACTTCAATTAAATTAGATTTTTCATTACATTTGAAACATATTTAGATTCAGTGTTTTGAAATTTTAATTTTTGGTGAAAAGATTTGAATGAATATGTTTGTCTGATGTTGTTTTGATGCAGTTAGATGCAATTGTAAAGGTGATTGATGATCACACTGCAATTGTAGTGCAATGTCATTGCGGATGCTACCACAACAATTATGAACTCATACTGCAATTTAAAATCATGGCGGTTAAGTCCAATTTGGTTCAGTTGAGTTGTGGACCTAAAATCGAACCTAACCGACCGATTCTTGTTCTAGGTAGTCCAAACACATAAAAAGGATATTGGTTTGGAATGGTTTTGAGTTCTTTATCAATCTGCATTTTTTTTAACATTTTAGAATCATTTTAGATTTAAAGGTCGTTTCTTTCATTGTTTTTTTTACTATTATTTTTTCTATCCCATGAGCTTCTCGCGAGTCCTAATATTATTTTTTTTCGAAAATACATTTTGTTCGTATTATGAAATCTAAACTATTTTTGAGGAAAAAAATTGGATAATGAAATCTGAAAGAAAGTAAAACAATTTGAAACAAAGTAAAACAAAACAAATGTATTGTGATTGATATCAAAGGTCTCTACTGACAGCCGTAAGATCCTGCAAAAAACTGCAAAGCAATTTCAAGGAACGTATGCATGGTTAGCAATGACCATGATATCATAAAAAACACTAACTAAAAAACGGGAAAAGGAACTGAAAGAATGGATGAGAAGTGAAGAAGGAATGAATATGTTGAAGCGTGCAAGATTATTTATAGCCATAGACATATCGTAGATTGTAACTATAGTCAAATGTAACATTTACAATGTCTAAGCCGACAAAAAATGCATTAAACACACCATAAACGGTCCAAACCTTTGGTGTGACGCCACCATCCACAGTTTGGGATGGTTCGGAATATATATGCCTAAAACCTCAAAAACATTTTAGATCATATAATCCAAACTGCCCAGATCTTTGGAGGTTTTTCAAGGTGAATTACACATATCGTTGACTGAAGTGTCTATGATTATTTGATTTGGTTTACAACATATGAAAACAGGCACACTAATTTATACAAGTTTTTGTGCGTCGTGGATCATAAAAATTGTTGGTGCAATGTGGACCACATAAAAAAATCATATATTGAACAGATTTAGATTATATAATTTGAACTCTCACTCAACCAATAAAGTTTGAACTTTAACATAGACTTGATCCAATTTAATTATATAATCAGGAAAAGTTTAGAGTTTGGACGGTTACTTGCTCAGCAAGGGTGTAACTCATTGAACACATTTTTCGTTGGGTTTTACAAGTTCTAATAAATGGCCAGACCAATTTAATTTAACACATTTTTTATCCTCATTTATGAATTTTTACACTTTATACACTCATTCTTCACATATTCTCATTTACAAATACCCACCAATCCTTCAAAATTTCTCATTCCATATCTCATATTCTCTCATTCTCTTCTCTTTGCTTCTACAATGTGCTTCCGCCATAGGTCTTTCATACAAAAAAGTTACTCTAATATTTTAGGAATTGTATGAACGATCAAAGGAGATGGTGTCTCTCTGCAAATTTGCTCTATCTATTGGGGTGTTAGGTTTATTTGTCTAGGTGTCAGGTTGACCATCAAAGTCTTCTTTGTCCTAGAAAGGAAACAAATCTTACCCTAACCTCATTTCCCTTCATCTTATTTCACCACAGGTTTATCATTAGGTGTTTAATAAAATGAGAATTTGTATCATGTTTTTCTCTTTACATTTATTTATTTTTTCACCATTTTCAATTATTTCATCTTACTAATATACACCGTTGTTGTTATAAAAATTTGGGCAATAAAAAAAATTCCGATTATATAATCCAAACATTTCATAAACTTGATTCAAATTATATAATCTAAACAAAGAGTATTTTGTGAAAAATAGAGCACGAGAGACGCATAGGATATAAAGTATAACAGTCTTTTTTATTTTTATCTTTTCGCTCTTTTTATTGCGCTAATGTTTTTTTTAGGGTTATTGCGCTAATGTTTGAAAATTATGAACGTTGTTTTTATATGAAATTTTAATTTTGATTAAAAGAAAAAATATAAATGTTTTTTTCTTTCAAATTATAACAGATCAAATTAACCATGATTATATATTTCAATGGAACCAACAATATAACAAAAAATATAATCTAAATTCTTATTTTTTTTAATGATACCAACAACAATCTAAGTTGTTGTTTAAGGGTATAATTGAGATAATGAAAAAGTAAGTATTTTTGGGTAGTGAATGAAAAAGTAAGTATAAATACATTCATCTAGTTTGTTAAACTTTTTAAATGATAAAAGAAATAATACCGACATTTGTATTTGTTACACTTTTATTTTAATATTTAAATTTATTTTTATCTATTTATTACCTAAGTTATTTGTATTAAGAATTAGGGGCAATTTTAGGAAGAGAAAAAACCAACCCAAAACCATTGAAAATGGTTATTTGATAATGCCTTTGCCTTTTGTTAATCCATATTATTGGAGAGCTATGCGTAAGTCGTAACAAAAGGAGAATAATTCTGAAAAACCACATGTTCTACCTACTCCATTTGTTGATTTAAAGTAGCAAGTTTATTCTTCATCAAAATATCCCTATTTTTATTCCCATTAAATACTCCTTGATTACGATTTGTTTTATTTATTATTTTTTTTACAAAAATAAACGATATTCATTTATTTAATTTAATAGAGTACATCGATTCAATACAAATTCAAATTCCCTAAAAAAAAAAGGATGAATCTGTGAAAAAACTCACAACATCCATGTTAATAGCATAAAACGGCAAAGTACCTATGCTTACAGATATGACTAATACGACTATATTCATGTCTCCGGATCTGCAACGTTGACGACGTCAACGTCATTGCCATTGATCGGATCTGCACTTGCTCAAAGCTAATCTTTCAACCTGGATCAAATTAACACCGCACTAAGACGGGAAATAAAAAACACACCGCACAAAGACAGGAAATCAAAACAAACAAAGTCCTTCAGAGACGACGAAATCACAAAAACAACCGAAAGAAAACAGAAAATATATGAAATCACTTATTCAATTAGGATAGAAGGAAAAACAATTCGGAGGAGTGATTTTTGGGTCAAAATTGACTCTAAATCACCGCTCTAGAAAAGAAGAAGAAGAAATGGGTGATGACTAGGGTTTGAGAAGGAGAGAAGAGAGGGAGGAAGAAAGGTATGGAAAAATACAATTTGTTTTATTTGATTTGGTCTATGTTTAATTTTGGGTTAATTATGGAAATAAGTCATCCTTATTTATTAATTTTGTTAGGTCTACAACAACTTAACCTAATAATTTCCTTCTAAAATGCTGCATTAGGTTAGCAGCAATTTAATCTAACAAATTCCATCTAAAATGCAGCGCACCAATTTAACCTAACAAATTTCCTCTAAAATGCAACAATCCCTAACATTTCTCCTCGCTGATGAGCTTTTCATTCTTATCATATTGTGTCATCGTTTGTGTATATCTATTGTTTCTGTAGACTTTTTTTTTTTTTGTACAAGTTATTGTACACTTATTTAATACGTTTACAAACAGAATATCTTAATTTCCATGCAAATTCGACTAGCAATGTCGACATGCATGTATATGATCTCTCACATCTCACCATAACAATTCTGCGGCATATTTTCAGTGCTTTACTCGTTATATGCTAACTCCATTTTCAATTTGTGACAATTAGAATTCTGATCCAACCATTTTACTGGTTGCAAAAAGTGAAGTAACAATTTTTGAAAAGTTTTAGTCTCCTAATCCAAATTCAACTCTTCAAAACTCTTACTACAGGTAAATACACCATCAAATTTAGTTGATTTTTAGTTGGTCTTATTTATTTCATTATTATAGCAAACCTTTTTTATTTTTTCATATTTGTTCATCAAGAAGCAAAATATGAAAGATATTCAAGCATTTCTATAGCAAGTTCTCTAATTTTTTCCCCTGTAGCAAGTTTTTAATTGATTAGAAGAATAACAAGTATCAAATAAAAAAATATATGCAAGCATGTGGAGCCATGTTTTCATGCGTGTGTCAAAATAACAACATATTCATCTCTAATTTGTCATATACACATACTAGCTCTTATTTATTTTAAATCACATGTCAAGTAGGACCTTAAAGTTTCATTGTGAATCGCTAGATAATTTATGTTGGAGGCAATTAATCAAAGGAAACAAGAAACAAAATGAGAAATAAAATATTGAAAGTTGATAGTCATGTGATGTGATTGTTGTAATGGCAATATAAGAAGGATATCAATGAAACTAGGCTTAGAGGTTATTCAATTTTTTAATTTTTGAGAATGAGTTTTTATTTTTGTGAAAGCGTTATTCAAGTAAATTGTTTTCATACTTTTAGCATATAGCATGTACCTAACTTATGATTGAATAATTCTTATTTATGAATTTTATTTGATTGAAAAACTATTTGTTCTTTTGATTAATTTCATCAAATACTCCTTACACACGACATGCTTTTTTCCTTTGTTATTATATAACCAGAGATATTGATATCATATTTTTGCATTTATGTTTTACTTATTTTACGCTCATTTGTGAGACAACGAAATTTTATTTTAAGCATTCGATTGTTTGGAGGATTCGGAGAATTGTGTTTTGATCCACTTAAGTGTCTTTCTATAAAAAAGAAGAGTTTTTTTTTGGGTTACAAGACAAGAAAAAGTTCAACACATATTTTAAGTTTTTTCGATAGCTTTCACACGCATGAAAAAAAGAAAAAAAAACACTTTTAAGCACATTTTAATGAAACTCGTGCAACGCACGGGTTAAATACCCAGTGTAAAATAATTTCCGATGCATAATCCTATTTTTTGATTTAATTATTCAAAAAAAACAAAAATCCTATTTTAAAAAAAAAAATACAAAACAAAAATATAACTGTTCTTCGACATCGTAAGAAAAAAGTGTTCTGCCACATCAATATTTTCGTTCCCTTTGTTATTGGCTTCTATTATTTTGCCCAATTAGTTTTCTCTCCTTAAGGCCCATTTGTTGCGGATTAAAATAGAAGTGATTTTGACGTAAAATAATTTGGAGATTATAGTTTAGAGATTTTATGAAAAATCAAAATTTATTTTGCGTTTGTTTACCGTAATAAAAATCACTTATAAAAATCACTTTTTTTAAACAAATAATCTAGTTTGTTTTGATACAACTACATAAAAGGGATTTTTTGTTACAAAATTAGTTCAATCTTTTAAAAAATATTTTCTCTCTCCTCTAAAAAAAATCTATTTTTTGAGAAGCTGCTCTTAACTGCTTCTCATTTGAAGCCGTTTTTAATTTTTTTTTTAGATTCTGATTTTCTTAATAAGTTGTAACAAACGGATGCAAAATTCTTAAAAGTGATTATTTTTTTAAAATAAGTGATTTTTTTCTTAAAAAAGCTATAACAAACGGGCTCTAAGAAGCTAACCTATCAACGTTATTTCCATCGCATACACATACCTTGGCCATTGGTTAGGTCAAATTTAAGAAGATCAGGGTATTATTATTTCTTTTATGAGTTTAGGGCAGTCAATTACGGTTGGATTTGTTTCTTACCTTCTTCCATTCCTTGAATACGTCGTATGTTTGTGTGGATTTGTGTGGTTGTCCTGAAAGAAGATTGATTGGTTAAAAACATAGTTGCATAAGCATTATTTGGCCGATAACAAAGATAGCGATTAACAGAGTTAATTATTCGCAAACCTAACCAAAAACTTGTCACTTTTAATTAAGTTAGGTTTAGAATCAGTTTGGTTAATTTAATCCAACAGCTATTATCGATGGTTCTCGTTTCTCACATTAAGTATTATTTCTCACTCCAGGGTTAGGAATTTTGAATATTCTACCCAAACATCGCATCCCTGAACATGCAACGAGCAAGTGACCTTCCTGGAGTCTCAATATTTGATGGGCTGATCAACAATAAAATCATTGATCGTGCTCGTTCAGCTATGAAAGAACTGTACAAAATAGGAATTGCAGAAAACAATGTATGGCATCAACATAAGGAACATAGGTATGAAATTCTCGATGATATTGAATATTTGAAACAATTTGGTAGGGTTGATGCATCATTGATGGAGATTGTTAGGTTGGTTAAAGTTGGAGAGCTTCAAACTTTACCTAGTTTTGATTTGTGTCGAAACCAAAATTCAATGTACACAATGGAAGTTTTTGAACAAGGTTTGCATATTGAAGCTTCTCGGGACATGGCATTGATTAAGATAAGTCCAACTAAACTAGTTGAATTACTTATGGATGTGGTAAGTTTTCATTTTCTTTTTCTTTTTTATTGTTACAGTGCAATCATGGTTTAAAATCTCACATTACGGTGACAATTGCAACCGTGATTTTTGAATTTTCGTCAACTGTTTTTTATGGAACTTCGATCAATCATAAATGGGATGTGGTTGCAAAGATATAAGAAACATTGACCCGATTTAGATCAACATGGCGCGAACGCATATTTTTATTGAAGTGTAATTAACTTCAACATTTAATCATAGTAAATCTTTCTCTATCTGATTTATTTTTATTTGGATTATGAATTAGAATCAATGGTCGATGGCATTTTACAACATTGTCTCACGAGCAAGGATTCTAAAAAGCTTTTCAGATGGTATAGAAGGAAGCTATGATGAAAAAATGCATGTGGTAAGTTCTATAATATGCTATTAATTTTCCTTTAAGTACTATTTTTGTAAAGAAATTGAGAAGACAAAGAATTAAATATCATCAAGCGATTTTAAGAACTGTGTTAATAAAGAAACTGAGAAAACCAAGAATTAAATATCATCAAGTGATTTTATGATACTCCTAGTAAGTTAATTCCATGAATTAATGCACTGCAATCAATGAGGATTTTCTCCAATCATTTCTATGACTTTACTGACTTGGTTGCATAATACTATATATTTGGAAGATCTCTATTATACTCTTAGCATATAATTGTGAGAAAATGGGAGTGTTTTTTTTTTGTTTACTAAAAAAGTGGGAGTGTTTGTGGTTTCAAGTTTGGTTTCTATAAAAATTGTGGTCATTACAGGCTACAAGAAGGTTGAAATGCTGAAGAAATTAGGAAATCATTTAATGAATTTAGTTGGGATGAAATCAATATTTGTGATTATGCCTATACAAGTGTTGCTCTGGTTATCATGTTGGCTATCAGAATTTCAAAATTAACATAATGTTACATGCACGCTTTTATTTATATTGTAGATGAGTGCAGAATTTCATTTCCCTAGTCCTGTTATACCAACTCGGAAGTGCTTTTTTGCAAGATATAGCAAGCAATTCTCTCATAACATATGGGCTGTTGTTGATGTATCTTTGGAGGACATTTTACAATCTCCTTCAAACAATTTTCATAAAAGACCTTCAGGCTGTTTGATTGAAGGAATGCCCGATGGAAACTCCAAGGTTCTATACATACATATACTCCTTTTTATTTTCATTATAAAGAATCCATATTGATGGTTTTTAGTCTTAAATACATTGTTGTTAAAACCGCGACTTAAGTCCCAAAATTTAGGATTTTGCGACTTTACTTAGCTTCAACGACTCAAGTCCTTATCAGAATCCCAAAAACAGGCAAAATTCTATCAAAATCGCACAAAATCGTAAAATCCGTTCAAAACTGCAGTATTTTAATGGATTTTGGTAGATTTTTTCATTTTTTGATACGGGTCAGTTTTTGACTATGTTCATCAAATGACCCGTTTTGTACCCATGACCCAATTATGTAATGGGGGAAATGATGAGATTGATGAAGATGAATATGTTGATATGATGGGGATTGTCCATATAATTGGCAATTTCTTCGTGATTTATGTTTGCATATAGGCTTTGCTTTAAGTATTTTTTTAGGCATCCAGTCTTTGCCTTGAAACTTAATAGCCACTTACTCACTTATGATCAAGTATTTTGTTAGGCATCTAGGATTTGCCTTTAAGTATTTTGTTTAGATAGTTTAGCTTTATATTTGACATCTACGCTTTGAGTCATTTAAGTACATGTATTTTGTGGACTTTGAACTTTGAATCATTTATGACTATATGCAATTTATAACATATATTTAGCATTATTTTTGCTTAGGTAAAATCCTCGATTTTGATTGCGATTTTACGATTTGCGATTTTTCTAATCCCTTTCAACCTGAAGTAAAATCCCAATTTTAGGAATACACTAATACTTAAAAATTCAATTTGGTAAAATTAATAATATCATTCCTCTTTTTTTTTTGGGTACAATAATATCATTCTTTAATACATGTAAAATAAACAAGTATGTCACTTATTATGAAACAAAAATGGAGTATAATAGTTCACTTTTGTTTTAGTTCTGTTTAATTAATTAATATTTGGTTTGATGTTTTAATTACCATAGGTTATATGGGTGGAGCACGTGGAAGCAGACTATAGTCAATTGAGTGATCTTTTTAAGCCATTAGTTACCTCAGCTTTGGCTTTTGGTGCAACACGCTGGCTAACTTCCATTGTCCGTCACATTGAGTGGTCTGAAACACTGAATGCTACAAAACTTATTGCAGATTCTGGAGGTATGTTTATTTTTCTTGTTCCATGCTTTCCAAAGACATTTTTATATAACTTATATATTCAATTTGGTCTCCTAGGATAACTCAAATATTCAATTTGGTCGCCTAAATTTGATACTCACATCACAATATAAGTCATCTCATTTATGTATTGCTCAATCTTTATTTTTCTATAAAATCTGGAACATCTAATTCACACTTGCCGAAATAATCTCCCTCTTATAAGTTTGAGTTCATCAAATCATCTGGGTATATTCCCTCCCAAGCTAAAGTTTTTTTATCCACATACACTTGCACCCCTTATTGTCTTTGCATCACGCACCCTGCATATTAAAGAGTCCCACGTCTCATAAGAAGTAGTCTGACAATGTGTTTATAAGTGGGGACAATCCTCACCTCATTAGTCGGTTTTATGGGTTTGTGTTAGGCTCAACCACATTTTTTAAGATGGTATCAAAACCTATGTTAAGATCCATTGGACCACCAGTTATTAGGTTTCTGCAATTGGGTCATCCACCTTTTATGTCCACGAACCAAGCCCAATAGTGTTGGTCATGAAGGGGTGTGTTAAAGAGTAACACATCATATAAGAGATGGCTTGACAATGTATTTATATAAGTGGGGACAATCCTCACCTCACAAACCGGTTTTGTGGGGTTGTGTTAGACACAACCACGATTTCTAAGACTGAACACCATTGTCAGGAAAGCTTTTGATGCAAGGAGCCGGTTGAACCCTTCATCGAATCACTGGCTCTGATACCGTTGTTAGGTCATGAGGCGTAGCCCGATGATTACACTTTAATTTAGGCCAAGAGCAACCACAAAATGAGTTAGACACCATAGTCTAATCCAAAACCTTAAGACATTTGATTATAAGTCCTCTCACTTATATATTGTTGTTTAACCTTTCCAAACAACACGCGACTTCCAACTCACACTTGCTAAAATAGTAGGCACCATGCTTTTGTAGTTTTAACCCACAAGTTTACAAAGGAACATGCCCTAATATTCGGCGTTTTTCACTAATTATTATTCCAACTAAAATTTAAACTCTAATTCTTTGAAACAATTCATTTTTATCAACTCATTAATATATAAGCCTGGGAGCTAATTGATACAAGGCTCACATTTTAAATATATTTCTTGTTATGGTCTTCCTATCTTTTTCTCTAAAGCCCTTGGAATAAATGATACACATATTTTACCCTCTTGTCAAACTACCCCTTCCCTTTTGCATACAATACTAACTTAGCATCACATAAAATATCAACCAATAAAAAACATAAAATAACCAAAAAGAAGATGAAAATTCAAAACCATTTTGACTAAGGTAGAAATCGCATTTGAAAAAATTACAAATCACAATTCCTGCTAGTAATAGAGACCTATCTCTCCTTAACCTCTCAATCTCACCCAATTCAATACAAGTGATCCTAATCATTAGCTAATTCAACAATCATCTTGTAAGCAAAAACAAAAATAGAAGTAATAGTTTACTTACATAGGTAAAATGGATCTTCACCCAAAAGACAAAGGTCTTGGCGAGAAATGAAGTAGTGTAGCCCTTCCTATGATTTTGTAGCAACCTCTTGTGTCAGCCCTTTCTATAGATAAGAGAAATGAATTTTAAAATAAGGGGTTATATTTTCTTGACCAATAATAATAATTGGGTGTTATTTTATTTTTGTTTGTATTTTTGAAATGTGTGTAAGTTGTATTTTTATTTATTTTTTTTGTATAAAAGAGGGCAAAAGCCTAATAAAAAAAACTACAAATTTAAACGAACATTCCGAAGCATGTAAGTTGTATTATAGAAGATAAATAAATATATCATGCGATATCACGTTGGCCTTAGTTTTCTAGTAAGAGAAACTTCAACTTCTCTCTAAACTTTCTTTCTCATTCGTTCATTGAGGATGGGTGGTTTTAGGTCATTTCTTGACCTAGAATTACCCCTCGACATCTTTTTTCCCTTTTCTTTCAATCTAAATAAGTGATTTTCACATATATCAAGTTTTTTCTTTTGTGTGTTTTTTTTTTATTTCGTCGTCTAAGTGCGGCGTTGTGTTGTTCGTCGTCTTGTGCGACGTTTGATTTCGCGTCTTGTCGCGGTGTTCGTTTATTTCCTATCGAAAGATCGGCATCATTCAATTACAAATTCAACCAATTATTTGGGCGTCAACGTTGAAGATCCGGAAGCATGTGAATTTCGGTGACTTAGGTTTTATCATATTATTTGTAGGCATTTTGCCGTTTTATGCTATTAACTTAGGTGCTGTGAGTTTGTTCGTAGATTCACCCTTTACGTTTTTAGCGATGTTTGTATCTGATGTAATCTATCGATTTGAATGAATGAATATCGTTTTATTTTTGTCAAAAAAAATAAGATAAATAAATATTAATAGAGATAAAATGATTTTGGTTTGTATTATCTAAAAAAATATATTTATTGAAGCCTGCATTTTTTAAAGAAGAAGAATATATAAGATAATAAATTTCATTTTGACAAACATAAAGAGTTGAAACAAATCTATAGACATCACGAATTTCACACAACTATGTGAAGACATCCTACATCACTGGATGATAAACTCAAATATAGAAAATATGATGGACCCTTGACTCTTGAAAATCCTCAAAGAAGACACCAATGAACACCTACATCTATTATGACCCATTTCCTATTTTTGTTTTCACTACATTATTAGAGAATCAGTCAAAATCTAACTCATCATGAATACCTAAAGATCGAAGAAGAAGAAATTTTTCCAAATTTTGAGACGTGAAAAAGCTTATTTGTTTTACACATTGTCACATTAGTATATAATGTTTTACGCATTTTAATTGCTTCCATTACTTAAATTTGTTTCTTTTGATACAATCAGTTCTTATACCTCAAATTGGGAGGACAAGTTTCTTGAAATTGGCCGATAGAATGATGAGAAGATTCTGTGCCAATCTTGGTTCCACCACTAAGAATCCATGGATTCGACTAGCTCCTCTTCCTGCTGGTTCAGCAGATATTAGAGTTATGATTGCAAATGATATGGCTGGTAGTGCAAATAACCCTAATGGAACATCACTGTTTTTTTGTACTACTCTTTGGCTTAATGTCTCCCCAAATCAATTATTCAACTTCCTTCGGCACGAGAAATCCAGAAGCAAGGTATGCCCTAACACATTTTTCTTATTAAAGACATATCATGACATGTTCTAACACATTTATGTTCTTTGTTTTTATTGAATAATTATAGTGGGATAAATATTCACAAAACCTTTCTATTCGAGAATTTGCATGCATGCTAACTGGCAAACATCCAGAGAATCGTGTTTCTCTGCTTAGAGCAAGTGTAAGTTTAATCCTTATTTACCACTAATATTCCCTTTTCATTTTATTTACTATATAGACAGTGCAAACAATTTTATAAAAACATTCAATCATATCTCATCATATACATATTTATGTATATATTTATGAAATAATATTATGACATGACAATAAAATATGATTAAATCTCTAGATTGTTTTTTATTTTAAGCACTTACAATACAACCTAATTTTTTTTTGTTGACATTTATGGACTTCTAAGGACAAGAATGAAATATTTTACCTACAAGAGAGTTACGCAGATACAACAGCTTCCTACGTGATTTATGCTCCTTTAGACGAGCAAGCATTGAGATCTCTTGCAACTGGATCAAACCCAGACGATGTAGTTACTTTTCCATTAGGGTTTGCTATTATCCCAGGAGGGTTACCAATAGATGGTGATAAAGGAAAAGGCAATGCCAATAGTAATGCTAATGATGAAAGTCTTCTAACTATCTCATTTCATATCATTGATAATGCCAACAATGTTGCATCTATTGCTCCGGAATCAGTTCAAACCATCTATAACATGGTTACAGAAACAATGGCTGCTATAAAAGATGCAGTGTCGTATCATAGTCTACTCAACAATTGGGATCAAGATGAAGTGGCAAATAGCTTGGTAGCATAGTAGTTTAGAACCATATATACATTCTTCATCAGTTTCTGTCGTCCCTTGCTAAAGTCATAAATATTGAGCTGGATTTCATACAAATTTTACGACCATATGATTGTTGAGATTAATGTATTTATTTCATGAGAAATGTTGACTTGTGCCCTTAGGGCAAATGTTAAGAATTCTACTGATAGAAATTATGTATTAAAAATTGTGTTAATTTATTACTCAAAATATTTAATATTATTTTTTTTCCATTAAATTCTTACCATTAATGGAAATAAATTAAAGCTTAACATATGCCCTAAGGGCACAAGTTAACGTAACCTTTATTTTATATATGGAATAAACAATTAATTTCCTTGTTAAACTATGTTTTGTTAACTATGTATAGGTTGAATTGTTGAAAATTAAGTTATGGACATAGGTCAACCCTATAAAGAATAATTGTCTAGGGCTTAACGGACTTTACATTTGGTGGGCTGTTGACTGGTCCAGAAGGTTGACCCTATCATCCCTAAAAGGGTCAAAGCAGAGGTCTGACTATTTAATTTCTATCATCCCTAAAAATAATTAGTTTCTTTCACCTTAACCAATCACGTGCTTCATCAGGGAAAAAAAAGTAAAAATCACGTGGTGGGCAATTGATTTGCTTTACCAAAACATTGGAAACTGCTTCATCTTTCCAAAACAGCTTCTTCTTTGTTACCCACTTTCTCTTGGAAACCGCTTCATCTTTATATCACCCACTTTCTATTGGTTTTGGTTGGATTCTTCTATCTTCAACACGATTTGCCTCTTCCAGGAATTACATAACGAATTTGCACGAATTGGGAACGCAAAAGAACCGCGAACCGGTACGCGCAAATTGGTTTGCAGTTCGCATGGGTTGGCAGCGAATTAGGTGACTATGATCTACACCTTGACAGACTTGACCCTTGGTAGACAATGGGCTGGTACATGTTGACCCTATGAAGAACAAATATTTACGCCTTGACAAGCTTAATGCTTTATGGATTGTGGATTGGTATGGCGGACTTTAGCATGATTAGCTCATCTTGATCATTAAAGTCATGTGAGCTCCACATTCAGCATTCCTAGATCAGCTTGATTGTCCAAGTCACATGAGCTCAACTTTTAGCATGCTTAGCTCAACTTGATCGTCTAGGTCACATGAGCTCGATCTCCAGCATGCCAAGCTCAACTTGATTTTCTAGGTTACATGCGCTTATCCTTCAGCATGCAATTAGCACAGCTTGATCGTCCAAGTCACATGAACCCCACCTTCAGCATACCTAGCTCAACTTGATCGTCCAGATCACATGAACTTCACCTTCAATATGCTTAACTCAACTTGGCTGTCTAGGTCACGTGAGCTCCACTTTCATCTTGACCGTTCAAGTTACGTGAGATCACCCTTGAACATGCTTACCTCAATTTGATCATCCAGGTCACATGAGCTTTACGTTTAACATGACCAGCTGTTTTTTAAGTTGTTGTCCAAGTAACATTGTGATCCTCTTGGAAGCATGTCATACTATGCCACATGGTCCTAACTCCACGTGTACTGTACGAACGATCATTGCAAAGAACTAATGAACCCCTCCGCACGCTGCAGTACATGTACGGAGGAGCTATGTGGATCTAAGAGGGTTAACTTAATGGGCCTGAACATCTAAAGAGAGACCCATTAGGTCGTGGAAGTGAGGACTATAAGAGGAGACACTTATAAAGCAGGGGGATTCATCCATCTTGAACAATGTAGTTTCAGCTAAGTTATATTGTATAAATGATACTTCAATCCTTATACAAATAAGAGAAAACAAGAAACAATAATATAGGATGAGGCATTTTTTTTCATTAATTTTTTATCATCTAGTCCTTCAACAAGTCTACTACAATCTAATCTACCAGCCAGTTCCAACCCTGATGGGTTTAACGACAGCTAGATCAGCCATGTATATGTCGGTGATTAGTTACGTGCCTTCACACAGTTAAGCATAACTACAATCTAGAGGTGCATCGCCCCAAGCTCACGCCCACTGATCGGTTAAATTTTCACATCGATGTTTTTTTGCATTCAAATTCTAACTTAGTTATGTTCCTTAACACCTTAGCAGAGTGGCGCTATAGCACTTTTGCGTAGTTGACAAAAATGTTGTCAATTAGAGGCTATAGTGGCACTATTGTTCCATGATACGCTATTTAGTACTAAATACTTGATCACAGCAATGACAACTACCTAATTGTCCCATGAAAAATAGATCTTGTGCTGCCTAAACAGTTCAGTGTTTGACCTGCAAAGCAAGGGTCTGTTACCATTTTTCGAAATTTACTAGACAGTACTAAAAAGAAAAGAAAATTCACAGAATAAAGGTTGAACGGGGATTTGATCAATTTATACCTCTTAAGGATTTCAATAAATTTATACCTCTCAAGGTTATCAGTTGGAACTTAAAGAATGTTCAATTGTTAACAATTATTGATGAGTTGGGACATTTCAGTTATACGTAGTTGATTAGTTAGAAGCAGTTAGTTAGTTAGTTATTTATAACCAGTTAGTTACGTAATTCCTTCTTAGAAAACTCTTCATTCATAATGCTATTTTATTTATCCCCTTTTTTACCTTAAAAGTCATAATAATTTTTAAAATAATGCCCTATTAAAACAGAACGTGCATATGCATATGTGTATATATATGTATACATATATACACACATAGTTGAACAAAACCTAAAGAATTTTAAAAAACCAAAAAGAAAAGAACTTAAAAGAATTTTCAAATGGTTAACAGTTAATGATGAGTTGGCAGTTTTCTGTTATGGTATAGTTGAATAGTTAGAAGCAGTTAGAACTAGTTAGTTGCATTTTTCCTTCTTAGCTGTCTCTCCATACTCTTATAAATATATAATTCCTTGTGTACATGCAAATCAAATCCAACTCTCTCTCTCTCTCTCTCTCTCTCTTCACATTCCATAGTTACTTTCTTGATTTTGATTCTTCTTGTGACCAAACAATGGAGAATGAGGCACAAAAGATGATCAGTTCCACTACTGCTGATCAGAAAGAAGTTAGTGGTGATGATGATGTAGCGATGAATCAGGAAGGTGCAAAAATGGAGGAGGATCATCAGATAGGAAGTGGCAATGACTTAGCATTGAGTGATTCTTCAACTACTGATCAGAAAGGTCTTGAGAAAGATGATGCATCAATGAATGAGGCAGGCAATGGTAGTGATTCTTCAGTGAATGATGATGCATACAGATCACGATTCGAATTGAGTGATTCTTCAAGATTGCTATTGGCTTCTCCTATCAAGAGAAAATTTGAATGGATTCCTGCAAAAACTGAAACTACTTCTGGCAAGTTGTATACCACTAATTTGAACCAGGGAGAGGTGCATAACACTGTTCAATCTTCACTTTTCATATGCAATTTTATATTTCATTCATTAAATATTATATGGTTTTGCAATTAATTAATTATTTTACAGGATTTGGTGGATGCTGTATATCAACTATCTGAGGCATATGATCATCGTCGTCATGTTAGCGTAGTTTCTGCGACTGGTTTTGTATCAAAGATTGTCTTTCGTGATGGTATAAGTGCATATGTAAAGTTCCAAATCTCATTAAATTAAACTTCAAATCTCATTAAATCAAACTTTGAATCTTATGAATGTAAAGTTCTTTTTCTCTTGTATAGTATTTTTATTTGTTTCAATGTCTTGCATGCAGGGAATATTTCAGATAACTTCTTTATCTCTACAATGTCCCGCTGACAAAGATGGTCGTTCGTGTCGCAATAAGGCAGCATGTTCAGTTTCAATGACATCTGATTACGGAACTCACAACTGGACTGGTGTGAATTTCATTGCAGCGAAAGGCCCTATTGAAGTAAGAAAACCATGTTAACAATCTTTACATTAATTTCTTTAATATTGACTGAAATTTGTGACAGGTTTATATTTCAAAATGGTAGAACTTACATAAATTTCACTTCGGTAATAAATAAAGTGTTAGAAAGAGTGTTAGAGAATGTGTCACATTTTGTCTTATGAAAAGTGAGTATCTTTGAATTAACAATCTTTATCTATTGGTTAATTAGATTACTGCAGAACATGAGGAAGAGAAATCAGCTGGAGAATCTTCTGCCGTTGCTGCTTCTACTGCTACTGCTCAAGATGGTAATTCAGATTCAGCTGGTGCAGCAAATGATCAGGATAAAATGTCTCCTTCTGAAGAGGACATTTAGAGTCCTATTCACGATTAGTTTTGGTGTCAAGGCTGTGCAAAGATTCAGGAAATCATTCCAAAAGACATTATTGTTTTCTTTTCATTTGTTTTAGTTGTTTTTAGAAAGGATTGTTAAGAATTTAGTCCCCTTGACATGATTCATTTTTCTGTCATCTATTAATTCTTTGTAGAACAAATGATGATATCTTGTTGAGGAAAGTGGACTAAACATGATCATATTGTCAATGAAAATTTTGTGTCTTTAATAGTTATTCTACTCTAGTATTTTGTAGGTTAAAAGCAGATTTTGTACTACAAATCAAGGCATGTTAATACACCAGTGCAGAGCATAAATGGTCATTGAATACTTATAGTCATCCAAAAATCCAATATAAATTAAGTCAATCTAAGGCATGCTAAAGTGAAGCAGTACAGTGCACACTTTCAATACAAACCAAAGCATTTCCAACTGAGGGTTGAAAAACCGCGGGTGCGGTTAGGTTTCGGAACTCGTAAATTGCATTGAAGTTAATTTTGTTTGAAAATACCTCAGAAAACACCTTAAAAATCCACACTCCTCAGGAGTATGATATTAGTGACTAATGATGATGAGTACCATGAAAAATAACCAATTGAAAAACTGCATCAACTATGTTATCAATTTAGTAAATTACCAATTGAAAAACTCCTAGCAAGTGCAAAATTTGAATGCATATCTTATCAATCTCACTCAAATTTAAGTAATATATGCTGCAAGGTATAGAAATTGTGTTTTTTTTTAGATCATCAAATAGAAGATAGAAGTCTGGTAATGATATGTCACATTCAAATCAAAGGGCTACTACAAATTCAAACTTGAAATATCCACAAACAAGGCACATGTTTTCTATAAATAACTTCAAGATAGAAAAACCATAGTAAATACATGCATGATAGTTCAAATTAAGCATACATAACAAGTTAATAACAACAAAAACAAATGTTAAGATACTAATGACTAATGATGATGATGAGTGAACTGAAGTAAGAAATTGTGGGACTGAGGAGTACTTTTTCCAGTTGAGGCTCAATGTTGGGCCTAAGATTAAGTGTGTGTGAGGAGGGATGCTATTAGTAAAATGGGGGGTGGTGTTGACATTTGTTCGGTTCGTTGGTTCTTTGGATCTCAAAATTAAAAGTTGAGGACTGAACTAAGTTAGTTTGATTCGGTTTTTAAACGAACCAAGGTCGGACACTTTTTCGGATTAGGTTCAGTTTGAATTTTCGATTTAGTCGGTCTTTTCTAACCGGTTAAAACTTCAATTGCATGTATTTTTTTTTCTTCTTTTTCACAATCCTTTTGACCCTTTCTTAGTCCAAACTTTTAGAGTGTTATGCGTAACAATATGAAGAGAATAACTCTAAACAACCTCATGGTGTGCTCCACTTGCTTACTGATTTTAAATTTAAAGTATCAAATATATTCTTCACCAAAATATCACTATTTTTCCTCTCATTAAATACTCATTGATTTATTTTATTTGATTTGGTCTACGTTTTTTTTATATAAAAATTTGGTATATTTATACCCAAAAAGAAAAAGATTTGGTCAACTATTATTTTCGTTCCCTTTGTTGCCTTCTCCTATTATTTTGCTCAATTAGTTTCTTCTTAGAAACATTTTTTGGTTCTTCCTTGTGTGTCTAAGAAGCTCACCTGTCAATTTTATTTCCGTCGTATACACATGCCCTTGGCTATTGGTTCGGTGAAATTTAAGAAGATCATGGTTTTACTATCACAATTACGTTTGCATTTGTATCGTACCTTTCTTCAATTCCTTGAATTTTTTGGTTGATTGTGAGGATTTGAGTGGTTGTCCACAAGGCCTGACGGCGTAACTTGTTGTCCGTTTGTAATTCAACATAGTTACATCTGCATTATTAAGCCGAGAACAAAGATAGTCATGGAAGGAGTTAATTATTCATAAGCCTAACGAAAATTCGTGTTAGTTTTGGAATTTGGTCCTTTAGTTTAATCCAACAGCTATTATTGATGGTTCTTTTTTCTCACAATAAATATTAGTTCTAAGCTGATACGCTCATGTGGATATTTATACCAACAAAACTCTAGGGTTAGGAATTTTCAACATTCTACATAAACTCCGCCGCATCATCAACATGCAACGAGCAAGTGACCTTCTTGTTGGGGTCACAATGTCTGTGCCGATCAATAATCAAATCATTGATCGTGCACGTTCAGCTATGAACGAATTGTGCAAGATAGGACTTGCAGAAAACAATCCTGTATGGCTTCAACATAGGGAACATAGGTACGAAATTCTCAATAAGATTGAATATTTGAAACAATTTAGTCAGGTTGATGCATCGTTGATGGAGCTTGTTAAGATGGTTGAAGTTGGAGATCTTCAAACTTTACCTAGTTTTGATTCGTGTCGAATCCAAGATCCAATGTCAACAAAGGAAGTTTTTGGACAAGGTTTGCAGATTGAAGGTTCACGGGATATGGCATTGATTAAGATAAGTCCAACTAAACTAGTTGAATTACTTATGGATGTGGTAAGCTATTTTATTCTTTTTCCGTCACTTTGTTTATACAGTTTTAGCTTATTTTTATCGTGCAATTAAGGTTTTAAATCTCACATGCGGTGACAATTGTGTCATGATTTTTGAATTGTAGTCAACTGTTTTTTATGCAACTTCGATCAATTTCAATTAGGTTGTGGTTGTGAAGATATAAGAAATATTGATGACGCGATTTAGATCACATCGCTAACACATTTTTTATTTCATTTTAAATCTTAAGTGTAATTAACTTCAACAATTAACAATAGTATATCTTTGTCTATCTGATGTATTATTATTTGATCATGAACTAGAATCAATATTGTACGGCATTTTGCAACATAGTCTCAAGAGCAACGATTCTACGATTCTTTTCAGATGGAGTAGAAGGAAGCTATAATGAGAAAATGCATGTGGTAAGTTCAATAGTATCTTATTAAATTTCCTTTAAGTACTATGTTAATGAAGTAATTGATAATCTATTTGTTGCGGTGAATTGCGTTCATAATAGGTGTTATAGTTATAGTTATATAGAGAAAACGAAGAATTAAATATCATCAAGTGATTTTATGATAGTGTTTGATTCCATGAATTAATGCTTTGCAATCAATGAGATTTTTCTCCAACAATTTCTTTGACTTTACTGACTTGGGTTGCATAATATAAATTAGGTCTTTTTATCATTTTATGCCATTGTCAATAATAAATTTTGGCCTTTCAAAAAATATTAATGTTAGCTATCAGAATTTCAAAATTAACATAATGTTAATATTCTCATTTCACTTTATATATATCATTTTATTTATTTGCAGATGAGTGCAGAATTTCATTTGCCTAGTCCTTTTATACCAACTCGGGAGTGTGTTTTTGCAAGATATAGCAAACAACTCACTCATAACATATGGGCTGTTGTTGATGTATCTTTGGAGGACATTTTCCCTTTTCCTTCAAACAATTTTCATAAAAGACCTTCAGGCTGTTTGATTATAGGAATGCCCGATGGAAACTCCAAGGTTCTATACATACATACATACTCCTTTTAATTTTGATTATAAGCAAACCATATTGATAGCTTTTTAAGGGTCCGTTTAGATTAGACCTATGAAGCATGGACACTCCTCAGATTAGACATGTCTTGTCGTGTTCGACACCACACAATTACACTGAATTATGTGATTTTTTCAAATTATTAGCTGTGTCGACGTGTCAATGTCCGGTGTCCGTATCCGTATCCGTGCTTCATAGGATTAGACTTATTTTTAACTTACGTGAATAAATAAACTTTTATGTATTATTCAGAAGTTTTGTAAATGTAGTTTAAGTTACTAATATCTTTTACTTTTTGTATATATTTGGTTTGATGGTTTAATTACATTAGGTTATATGGGTGGAGCATGTGGTAGCAGACCATAGTCAATTGAATGGTCTTTTTAAGACATTTGTTACCTCTGGTTTGGCTTTTGGTGCACCACGCTGGCTTGCTTCCATTGTCCGGCACATTGAGTGGTCTGAAACACTAATGGCAACAAAACTTATTGCAGATCCTCGGGGTACGTTTTTTTTTCTGTTCCAAGCTTCACTTATATGTAGGCTACACCGAAGATATTGGGTTTATTTATATGTTGTTCAACCTTCACTTTTTCATGAAATGTGGAACTTTCAACTAGTATGCTCCCCCTTAAGATTAAGTTCATCCAATCATCTAGTATGCTCCCCCTCAAGCGAACCCTTTCTCATCCACATACACTTGCATCGTTGTTGCATCTGCATTAGCACGATACACCATCTGACCACTATTGTTAGGAAAACTTTTGATGCAAGGAGCCGGTCAAACCCTTTGTCGATCCATCGGTTCTAATACCATTGTTTATTAATTAGGTCATGAGAGGGAGCATGAGGATCATCCACATTGAACCAAGATCAACCATACAAGTGAGTTGGACACCACAGTTTAACCGAAAACCTTAAAACATTAAATTTACGGTCCTCTCACTTGTATATTGTAACTAACCATCACTTTTTCAAGCAATGTGAGACTTCCAACTCACACTTCCTACAATAGAAGACACCGTGATTTTTTTGTTTAACCCTCCAAACCACACTAGTAATTCGGTCTTTGGTCGTGACCTAAGTATAATTAGACCAATGATTCATCCTTAACAATTCATTAACATATAAGCATAGGATAACTAATACAAGGCTCGGGTTTTAAATCTATTTCTGGCTATGGTCTTCATATCTTTTTCTCTAAAATCCTGAGAAAAAGGATACACATATTTTAGTCTCCCTTGCAATTACCACTTCCCTGTTGCATACAGTACTACATAAGTTCACAACCAATTTGACTACAAGGTTATTATACTAGCAATAGGGACCTATCACTCCTTAACCTCTCAATTTCACCCAATTCAATACAAGTCCCACTCATTACAAGTTACATAGCCTGCGGTTGTGTTACAATTTTTTATTTATCTTAATAAAGAATTTTAATTGCTTCCATTACTTATACTTGTTTCTTTTGATACAATCAGTTCTTATACCACAAATTGGGATGACAAGTTTATTGAAATTGGCTGAAAGAATGAGGAGAAGATTTTGTGCCAGTCTTAGTTCCACCACTAACAATCCATGGATGCGACTAGCTCCTGTTCCTGCTGATTCAGAAGATATTAGAGTTATGATTGGGGATAATATGGCTGGTATTGCATCAGTGGTTTTTTGTACTACTATTTGGCTTAATGTCTCCCCAAATCGATTATTCAACTTCCTTCGGCACGAGAAATCCAGAAGCAAGGTATGCCCTAACACATTTTTCTTATTAAAGACATAGCATGAGATGTTCTAACACATTTATGTTGTTTGTTTTTATTGAATAATTATAGTGGGATAAACTTTCACAAAACCTTGCTATTCAAGAATTCGCATGCATGCTCACTGGCAAACATCCAGAGAATCGTGTTTCTTTGCTTAGCGCAAGTGTAAGTTCAATCTCTATTTACCACCAATATTCCATTTCAGTTCATATCTTATCATATACATATTTATGTATATATTTTGCTTTTTTTTTTTGTTGACATTCATAGACTTCTGAGGACAAGACTGAAATCTTTTACCTGCAAGAGAGTTATGCTGATACAATTGCTTCCTACGTGATTTATGCTCCGTTAGACGAGCCAGCATTGACATCTCTTGTAACTGGATCAAACCCAAACAATGTAGTTGCCTTTCCATCAGGGTTTGCTATTATCCCAGGAGGGTTACCAAGAGATGGTGATAAAGGAAAAGGCAATGCCGATAGTAATAATGCTAACGATGAAAGTCTTCTAACTATCTCATTTCAAATCATTGATAATGCCAGCAATGATGCATCTATCGCTCCGGAATCAGTTCAAACCATCTATAACATCATTACAGATACAGTTGCTGCTATAAAAGGGTCAATATCGTATCATAGTCAATTCAACAATTGGGATCAAGATGAAGTGGCAAATAGCTTGGCAGCATTAGTAGTGTAGAACCATGCATACATTCTCCCTCATTTTTTAACCTCCCTTGCTAAATTTATCGAGCTGGATTTCATACAAATTTTACAACTTTATGATTGTTGAGATTTATGTTTTTGTTTAAAATATGAGATAAACTATTATTTTCCTTGTTAAGCTATATTTTGTTAAATATTTATAGGTTGAATTGACGAAAATTTAGCTAGAATGAATTAGATTATTCTAATAAAAATTCAGAACTAGATAAATAGTTTGTTTTTTATTTACGAAAAAATTAGTTACAAATCAAGGATATAGGTGTTTATCTAAAAGACAGAAAAAGAAAGAGAAATTGCAAAGGACAAGAGTTAATAGTAGTGAAGCAATTCAAACCCGGTCCAAAAAAGGTGCAAAAAAAGACATATCTCAATAAAGCTTTTTGGAAGATTTAGGAAGCTGGAAATTTGGATGTCCTATTTCTTTTTAGAGTTTTTGTTTCAGTAGCAATGTTTACTTCGGCTTCACTTTAGTAGTTGCTTCTCATTCAATGCTTGTTTCTTTTCTTTTTTGGGTTAGTTTAGGCTTGCCTTAGACTTTCTTGTGTGTACTCTATGGTTGTACCACGTTCAGGCCTCTCCTGACTTTTATTGCTTTCTTTTGCCTTTATCAAAGAAAAGGGATTATGAAAAAATTTAGGTGCAACAATTGATTTATGCTTGCGCAAGAAGCTATTGGGTGCTTGAAAAGTAAATTAGTTATTTTAGTTGATAGGGTTAAACAAACTTTTGTTTACATCTAAAAGTAATTAAAGATAGGCAAGCTACCCCTCTTTGATAGAAGGTTAGTTGAACATTATTACAGTCGAACAAGGGTCGGTCGATTCTTTCTAGAGTCTACCAAAGAGTATGTGGTCTTGAATACGTCAAACTTAAAGGTCAATTGACGTGGATAATGAGCTACTCTACACATACTCCACATTTATAGCATCACTAACTTTGAAGAACGATAAGCAAGAACATGTTTTCAGGGAGGATGTGCACCTTAGACGTTGACAACATATCATGCCATAGAACGGAAAGTTTCCAGCCGAACATGGGGTGTAATGCACCCCCTCAATGAAGGGAAACTAACACACTATCCCCAAAAGTAGCGGAGCAAGGCTAAACATTGTAGGCCATGTAGTTTGGCTAGTAGGAATTTTGCCTATAAATATTCATCTTGTACAATCTTTTAGACACAATCAACCAAACACAAGCTATTTACACAATTTTAACCCTTAAACTTTTTGTCTTTATATCTATTTAGATTTAGATTTAGATTTAGATGCATTTCTTAGTTCAATTACAAAAACCCCCCAAAACATTATACTTAGCGCTCTATTGGAGAAATGAAAATACCCATAGTTAAGGGACAAAGTTTCCTCCTTAGTGTAATCATGATGAAAGTGAATCAAAATTGAGGACTATCGGCTCATACCTCAAACTTTACCTATGAAAATTGTTTGTAGGTAAAACTTGCGTCTGAAAGGTACAATATTCAAACTCCTTACATATGGTTCTTTCTATCACTAAAACCTGTTACTTCATAATTTTTTTTGAAATTACATATTTGGTCTTCTAACTTCTCTTATAGTTTCTCTTTGGTCCCATAACTATTTTTTGTTCCATTTTGATCCCTCAACAATACTTCTCTTAATCAAATTTGTCACTTTTTCTCAAATTTCTATTAACTTTGCTTACATTACATTAGTTATGAGTAAAGAGTGTTTCTACAAATCTCAATTTTTTCCTGCTTGTTAAAATTAATATTCTGGTCTAATGTTCATCTTCTTCCCATTTATCCATATCCTTCAAATTAAGCGTAATATGTTCTCAAAATAGAAAATAGAAAGCTACAAGAAGAAAGTATAACCATTAATAACTTCAAACTAATAGTCACGAAGCGAGATTTTACCTTGGGGATTGACATATTATGTCATCCATTGAATTGCAACAATGTGACCCATTGGAGGCTCTCTTTATTGCTATTGTGTTCTAACCTCTTATTCATTAGATCGGATACAATTGCAAGTTTCTTCTTCATGTATGGTATCTTGATGATGGGACTATCGTAGGAGACTTAGAAACGGTGGCTAAAACAGTTCATGTGATGGAAATAAGCACCGCGGGGTTCTCATCAAACATTAGGAGGGCCATGTTGGGGGTGAAATTGCTCGGAAGGATTGATAGTCGAGATAGCGGTTTTATCGAGGGGTCGGCCATGAAGAGAGCGTTAGGGTCATAATCCATCCTCTTCCATAATAAAGGGACCATCAAAGTTAACTTCTTCTACTTCCATCATGTATGGGTATCGCCAAACTATTTTTGGCCTAAGGATGTGCCAATTTATTTACACGAAGGAGGCAACTATTTTGTTTGATAAAAAGTTTAGATGGTTGGTGAGGTCCTTTTATTTGCAAGCCTTCAATAGAGTGTGTCTTCTTTACCTATTAGGGTTGGTGAGTAGGGTTTGTACTCGGCATTAGAGGTTTCCTCGTATGTTTTTGTGGTTTACAAGGCTTAATCTGGGGTGTTACAAGCTCATATTTTAGAGAAAGTGGGATATGTGGTATTGACTTTGATTTTACAGTGCTTTGGATGGTCTTCGTGGTACGGTTCTATAGTTTGACTTTTACAGTTTTACTCGTAATAAGGACAACGTCCCTCCGAAATTCCAACATGTTTTGGTGAGTGTCCTTTTAAGTTAAAGTGTTAAGGATATGGAAGTAAAGTTTAACATGACCACAAGACCGAAAATAATTTTTGGGTGTTAACGCATGCACAAGATTTTCTTCTTGTTATCTCTATTGATGGGTTAGACTATCATATATTACCCATAAAATACTTTCGCGTATCACCTCATAATTCTATTATGTCCTATTGTAGGTTTTCCATGTTCGTTTGAAATAATCCAATTTTAATTATTGATGATGTAGTATTAATTAAAATTATTATAAGTTAATTAAGAATATTTAAGAGATGATATGATTGTCAATTCAAGTAATATGATGAAGGATAGAAAAATAAAATCCTATTCTAGTGGCAAATTTGTCATAAATTGGAGAAGATGTGACACTCTAGTAATTTTGGTCGGGTCTGAATATATAATAATTGAGAAAAAAAAAGAGAAACAAACATATACTCCCCCCGTCTCAAATTGTATGACGTTTTAAGCATTTCACGCATATTAAGAAATACAATTAAGAGCAATGCTATATGGTACGAAAAAATGCACATACGGAAATAGATGAATGCCCAACTTGTCCAATTTTTATGAAATTAAAAACTGATCTAGTATGCTTTGACCGAAATCATGGGTAATGGCTAATAAAAAGCTTGGCAATTATAACATGAGAATTATTGAAAACAACCGATTTACAGAATACATGGCTGAATGGTAAGCAATAACTACTTTCGTTAATTTTCGTGCTCACCGTTCCGTACTATTTATCATTATCCTACGATTAATATTTTATGAAAAAGAGATATTATGAGATATTTTACAAAATTGTCTTTAATAAATAATATGGGAAAGATAAATGAAAGAATTGAAAGAAGAGAGAGTAATAAATAGTTAAGGTTATAATAGGAAAAATAACATTAATGTTGCATTGGTATTGTAAAGCGACATATAATTTAGGAAAAAAATTTTTTTCCCTAAAGCGACATACAACTTAGGACGGAGGGAGTATGATTTATCTTCTTCTCTTACAAGAGGCCGAAGCCCTTACTTCTTCATAACAACAAAAATTGCTCTTCTCCCAACAAAAAACGCTTACTCCGATAAAAATACTTCCACGTGAGTTAACTCACGTTTAGTAAACTGAAGTATAACCTACATGAGTTAACTCACTCTTGATTATAATTTACATGAGTTAACGGGTTATAACCTACACGAATTAACTTGCGTGGATGTACCAATGTAAGCTGTAGCAAACGTAATTTAAGTCACGTTGGATTTAACACCTGCGTGACTTAAACAGAAGCTTAATTGTTTTAAATTTTAACGGACAAAAAACATGTTGGGTCATGTGATAATGATTTGTCAGGTGATTTCCTGACTAGTGGAAACCGACAAAAACTTGTATCAACTGGTAGAAACTAACAAGAGGTTTCACCTGACTAGTGGAAACCAACAAGAGTTTTTATCAATTGACAAAAAACATTATCAACAAAAAATACATTCCAATTTCAAGAAACTTCAAATAGGAAAAAGAAGAAAAAAAAATAACAGAACCTTCAACTTGTTATACTATCCCAACTAGTGAATGATGTGAGGTAAACACATAAGTAAGCTATATTTTTGGAGAAAAAGTATAGACTTCATATAAAAAACTTTAGTATCAGACCAATATATAAAGGAAAAGTACTATATAGAGTTTTTGACTGAAAACACAAAGCTTATATATAAAACTTTCTTTTGACAAAAACTAAAATTGATAGAGCAAATCATAGAGTTTTTGACAGAAATTATCAACACATGCAGATTCTAAATTGCTGCTCAATAAAAAGTTTCTCAGTTTAGCATGATTAGCTCTCACTTCCCTTCCAACCTCATTCTCATCATCCATAACAATCTTTACAGCTTTGCACACACTTTCTTTTATAAACAACCCATCTTCATCACCTTTCTCAACTTCTATACCAACTTTCATCTTATTACTCATCATTCTTGCATTCATGATATGATCAGGATCGACACGTGGCAAGAACACCAACTGACACGTGTTAACAAGTCCCTCAGTGATAGAAGCAGCTCCACAATGTGTTATGAAACATCCAACAGAAGGTTGTTCTAAAATCAATTGTTGTTGAATCCAACTACCATAAACAATCCCTTTTCCTTTAACTCTTTCATTAAGCCCTTCTGGTAAAGCTTCTTCAATAGACTCAAATCCAATAGGTGGCTTAAGTGCTGCAAGAAATGGAAAACCTGTTAACTCAAGACCAAGTAACAACTCT
>Ga0315914_1001993_pt1 | contig 31216 bp, 18 predicted proteins | sample MpolenodulesMG_FD_203920 | JGI IMG/M metagenome (GOLD analysis project Ga0315914, IMG submission 203920) | Medicago polymorpha root nodule microbial communities from Los Angeles, California, United States - elongated nodules | ecosystem: Host-associated > Plants > Roots > Nodule | place: USA...
ATGCATGTTTAGCAGATTTTTTTTTCTTTCTAAACAATGTTGTAACTAAATATTGTAATGTAAAAACAACCATAGCATATTCAGTCACTAACCCTGTCCAATTCCCGGTCAGTAATTCTGTTGCTATGCAGACCTCTAAGAACATTCTTGCATGCATCAACAGCTTTGTGCACCTGCAAATCAATTAGATTTGAAATTTGTAAACAGAAAAAAAATCAACAGCAAAAACGAAGTAAATGCTATAAGAGGAGCCCACACCTTGCTTGGAGTTGATGTTACGGAGATCACATACCACCCAAGTTTAAGCCTATCAAACAAGTTTAATTCAAATGACACGTCGTATGTCAACCCCAGTGAATCTCTGACTGTTGTGAAGAGCCTGTGCAGAAAACATGTAACAAAGATTTTAAGCCTAGTTGGAGATTTCTCTCATTCAAATATTTGTAAAAATAACATCCTTATATTCAAGATACTAAGAAGGCATAGATATTTTTAAGATGTCAGCTAGCTCCAATGTAGGGCGTTGACCCATTTAAAACATCAAGACAGGCTGGCCTGCTTTTTTTCAGCCTGGAGTCAAGCACGGTGTCTAAGATTTCCAAAGTAAGCTAAATACCAGGTTAGTAGAAATACATACCTAGAATTTATAATTTCAGAAAGCAGTCCCATTGTTATACCAAAGAAAAGAGGATGATTACGGAGGCTTTTTTGTAGGCCACCTTCTGTTGGTACAGCATCAGATTTTTCCCCATTATCTGCGGAAATTATTCCTAGCACTTAACAACTAATAGCAATTCTCAAAAAAATAATTTCAAATACAATAAAAGATAAGATGACCACAAAATACAATCAAAGCTCACCATTGACTGATGATGCATTATCAATAGTCTCTAACAGGTCCTTTCCATCAACAGTAAAACCCCAACGGTTTGGTGCAGGCCCAGCAATATAAGCACACGCCCTCTCATCAGTATCATTTAAGAAAACCTGCACACAAGGTAAAATCAGATAAACACATGTCACAAGCCTTGTGTATTATTGAAGTCCATCAAATAATAATGATCAGAAATGCATCAGTTTCAAGAGCCACTAATTCTTAAAGTCCATATAAAATCAATCCGACAAAAGAATTAAATATTGCACAGCAAATTTACTCAAAAACAAACATGAAATATGGTATTTTATGCTTAGTTTCTCACTTCTTGAAACTGCAAACCGGATGAAGATGATCGAAACGTAGGTGGGATAAATTCTTGCTCGCTTTTAAAGTTTCTCGTGGCCTGGGCTGTGCCAAGGTAGTCTAGAATACATGATTCAATGTCCTCCTCAGTGAAGTCACCTACAATGGATACCTGAAGAACATAAAACAAATTTTAGTTTTTGAATGTAATGGAAGAACTATGGATCCAATATTAATAACAGCAGACCTCCATGTTATCTCCAACAAACTGACTCATTACAGCATCCTTAACAGATTGCAGAGTTAAATTCTCTAGTGAACTCGGTGTAGGCTCAGTAAATCGCTCATCTCCATCCAACATTGCTACCATAAGTTTGTGAGCAGTCGAGCGTTCCAAGCTCTTGGGGATGGATCGGTAATATGACAGATACAGTTGCCTTGCTCGATCAAAAGCATCATCTAACCAGACACTATGCTGCACATCATAAACAAGATAAAGAATTTAACATAGCAGATGTTGTAATATAAAACAACGAAGAATTTATAGAAACAACATACGACTATAAGAGTTAACAGTAACAACTGACAAGATGCATACCTCAAGCACCATGTGAAGCAATTGAAAGGCTGCACGCATCCCGTTATCCCGTAGAGTAAAACGGAACTCCATAGATATGAACTCCTCCGTAGATTCTAAGGAGCAGTTGATCAGGTGATTAACACAGAAAAGTTCAACCTGGTATTTATATATGAAATACAAGACAGTCAGTAAATGGAGGTGTAAATTAGTTGTTAGATACTGAAATTATCCTCACTGAGCAGATGTCACAATCGCATTCACAATATATTTGAATAATTGAATCTACGTCATAAAAAAATGGCCTAGGTTCTCCCGACATGAAGTTCATTTGCCATCAATGTTTCGCAGTATAAAAGAATTATCCAGTCTATGCATCCAATAACAGATATGAGCACGAGCACACTTCGCATTGATGGAGATCATTTGACCCGTTGGACTGGGATAAGAAGGGTCTTTTTAACATCTATCATAAACTACCAATCTGAGTATAATGCCAACATTCAAAAAACCAATCATTTTATGCACATTAGGGCTTAAATTTTGGTGTGTTTGAATGAAAAGTTTCTGTCTTGGATCTTAGTTTTGTATTTCAGTTTGAATGAACTGAAAAGAGGTATTATAAAAGCATGCTCTCATAGGCAGTCCGGTGCACGTGCAACATATGTAAGCATGACAAGATCTTAATATGCTATCCAAGGTTTCTCTTGCTCAACCAATATTTTAACTATACATGTATTTTGGAGGGAAAAAAAATCAAAACATATATTTAATTAATCAATAAACAGAAGCAAATAAACCATAAGCTTCAAAATGCAAAGAATAACAAGAAACAACTAAATAGACAAGGATGCCATTTATACAAATGTGTGTAACTCTACTATGAGACAATGGAAAATAACCATAAGCCAAATATTAACATTTGGAACATCAGTTGGTAAGAAAAGTTACCTGCTCCCTTGAGAAGTTGCCAACACGACCTCCCTCACTAAGTGTCCTAACACCCACAATCACTGATCCTTTTGAATCAGGACCCTCAGCTGCTCGTCCACCACCAACAATCAGCCGCATCACACCACTTTGAGTTTCAGTTTTAGATATCTGTTGACAATGAAAGGCATTAATAAGTACAGAGAAACAAAAAACAAATCCTCCTTAAGCAGTGTAAGTTCAGAGTTCTTCACGCGAATCTCGAAACTCAGGTCATATTATTGCTTTTATGAAATCAGATTACAAAGTGATTGGAAGTACAAATATAATAGAAATTAATTTTATGAAAAGTTCCATCTCCATACAGTCCATGAATGTAGAAAAGAACAAGATTAAGAAGCAGCAGCATAGTACTAGAATTAGGAATCCTTGAAGACTGAGCCACAATTTCTTAAATGTGAGATGGAGAACAAAAGATACCTTGGAGCATTGAATGCAGTACACAGAGCAAGGAAAATAAGGTACACCAATTATGAAAACCGTAATATAAACACAACAAACCTTATAGTTGACAGGAATTCCATTTGCAAGGCGGCGCCGGGTGATTCCAGTTTCCTCATCATGTAGCTTTGTAGCATCTGTTTCAAGACTTACTGGAATGAAGGTTGGCTTGCGCTGCTCTTTTAACTCTTGTAGGTTTGATGATGGTACAAGTTCTTTTGGAACCTCAAGCTGCATATGCATATAAGCAATTAGCTGAGCAGCAACCAAGATGCACCCAACTCATGAATGAAGTTGGCTCTCACAAATAGAATTGCAGCATTCATATATAATAGAACAAATTTAATCATTGTAGCAGATTGACGTCATAGCACATGAAAAATATATTCACCACTCATTGTGGCTATAACTCATGAATTGACATAACTTTTAAATGCAATTAACACACAAAACCAATAGACAAGCCATCAGCCATTGGGGAACTCAATATTTCTAATGTCAAATCAGGATCACCTAGCAAGGATTTAAGTTAGAGAAAAAGGTACCTCAGGTTCTGGTTCTATAGGATCATCCAATCCAGCTTTGATAGCATCTGTAATTTCAGTTGATGATATCTTAAACTCTGTTTCACCAGCTCCTTCGATATGAACTTTTTTGGGAACACAAGCAACAATTGCTGCAGGAAGGGGTGCGGTAGGCTTCCCAAAATCAGCTATAAATTCTAATACCTCAGCACCAACAGAATTAACCTGCACCACAAGATATTTAAAATATATAAATAAAAGTTCCCAGTTATATTTTTATAAATTGCACCAAAATTGAATATGAAGTTTGTGAAATAACCTCTTGAATATACTGATTAAATCAAATCAAAATTAAAATATAATACATTTACTACACTTTGACTAATTTTACAGTAAAAAAATTGAACAGTGACGCCCAAAAAAACATAAATTTACAAAGGAACAATTTCAACGAATTGAAAATTTATTTGCAGTACAGTCAATAAATTGAAAGTGACCTAATAAGTATTCTAAATATTTTCCCTCTTTAACTAGGTCATTAGTTTATGAAAAATAGAGTCTTATTTTAGAAAAGGAATCAATTAGTAATTGTTTAGTCCAGTCAAAACATTCTACTGATGCACAGCTTCATATCAATTAATTTTCTCAGAAATTCGTTCAAGTAATTCCTCCAACAGAACAGAGACTTACGTCCATAAGTTGGTTTAATAAAATAAGAGTCAAGAACAGCTAAAACGCAGGGGGGGTTTAATTAAGTATAAAGAAATGCACAATGTCCAATGACCATTAATAAAAATACCTCGTCAAGGGTAACTGTCCCAGCAACAGCAAGTAAACTTTCATGCCCTTGTCTCTGGTCCATAACTTTATGGCTTAGAGCATCACTTTCCATGATAAAATCCAAGTTATCAACAGAAGATACATTATCAATCATGGCTGCTAAGTGTTCGCTATCTTTCAGAAGGGCATCTAGATAGCGAGTTAATTCACCCTGAGTAACACCAAATTCTTTAAGTCTGCGAACCTACAACATACAAATTTTCATTAGATTATGATAATAGATTAAATGCAGTAAGGCCATCATTCAAGCAATTCTAAACCCAAAACAATCTAGTTTTCTCTATATGCATTTGCCACCAAATGAATTCAGGGGACAATTGTAAGAGTAAAAATTAGTGATGATGACCATTGAAAATCTTCAAATCATTGTCTTAAATTCAAGTAATTTTATATCTTTCAAGATTAAACTAAGGAGCAAAACCAACAATTGAGGTATTAACAAAGCGGAGCATAAAATAACTAACTGAAACAAGCAATGACAAGAAAATAAAAAATTGCACCATTACGAAGACAGGTGAAGCACAGCAGAGGAAACAAACCTCATGAACAGCAACTCTAATAGCATTTTGCCAATTCTTTGGTTCTGCAGTTATGGTAAGAGTGGTCACAGTACATCCTTCTCTTCCAGAATCACTATGATCCAATTCAACTGAAGTGAATGGTGGATTTGAACTCTGTAAATTTCATGCAACAGTAACATATTTAGATGCTAAGGGATAGACTATCCAGTAAATTACGAAAAACCAAATATTAAAGATTTTAGAGTGACTTAAAGATTGAACCATGATCAAAGTTAGTGGTCACATTACATCCTTCCCTTCCAGAATCACTATGATCCAATTCAACTGAAGTGAATGGTGGATTTGAACTCTAAATTTCATGCATCGATAACATATGTAGATGCTAAGGGACAGAGTATCCAGTAGATTACAAACTACTAACATTGAAGTTTTTTTAGAGTGACTTTGAGATTGAAATATGATCTGAGCTTTGACTGTCAGCAACTGGTAACCTTTGTTATGCATAGTTAAGTATAGAAAAACATGACCAAATCACCTAATTGACGTCTCCAATATTCACATAAGAGTTTCATTTTCTTTCTTACATTTCTTTCTTCTAATTATTATTCTTTAGAAGTATTGACAAAAGCTAATAATTTTTACAGCAGTATTGAGTAGGGGTGGGGGGGTATTTATAAACAATAAAGATGCATAACAGAAGCCGTTCCCCAGAAATTAAACCTTCTTTTACTAATGCTGAAAAACATGCATCAAGTATTCAGGTATGAGATATTGCATAAAGGAAACCAAATGAGTTCCTACAGTTGACGTATAGAAAGACATGATCAAGTATAGCACTGTAGCAGATAACAAGGACTTCAACTCACCTTATATCTTGTATTAATACGAAAATGAAGAGCTGACAAAAATATTCTTTTCATCAAGACAATACGCAAATCTCTGTATGTTTGGACCTTATTGACTGGAATCTGCATACAATTTCAATAAGATAATCAAAAGAGAGCACGGTGGGACACAAACACTATCATATCTAGAAGTATTAACTAACGGAATAGAGGGTACATGTTAAAAATAAGTATGAAAGGAAACAAAGTGAGGATATCTCTTGCTAATCCCAGACCATGGTAACCAAAATTACAGACACGCTCATTATTAAAAAACACAAGCTTGGTCCGACACAGAATCACCGTCTATCTAAGGAATAATTATTCAGTTAATATTAGAATAAATTTTTTTCAAGGAGTGCAAGGGCAAAGGCAGTGCACATTATCACTTAATGAAACAACGCAGAGCTATGTGAAAGAGATAGAATTTTAATGGATGACGGGATTCTAATACTATTTTTTTTCTTCTGATGCAGAGAAAGACCAAGTGAAGTCATTAAATGGCCGTTATGTATGTGCCAGAAGGTTTTTTGTTTCAGTATGACAAGGACAATTTGCATATGAACTGGTTCAATTTTTTACCTTACCAACTGAGCTTGTTGCTTAACACTATATAAGTTCTATTTATCATAAGTAAATCAAGAAAAACATCAATTAGACAGCTTAAAAGCATACAGTATTTGTTTATCTGAATTGTTCATTAGACCAGTAGATCTAAATGAACCAGTAAACCATAGATTTCCTTTTCATATGTTATGCCCAGCATCCTCATTGACCATATTTTTTTTATACAAGGTCTATAAAATCATCCTAGCAACAAAGATATCAGCTCCATAGTTAAATTTACAAAAAAGATAAAGGAAATAAGGTAAAAAAAATAAAAATAAACCTCTTCATACCTTGCAGAACATATTAATTGAAAAGTTTTGAAGCAACTCGTGTTGAAATATTTGTGGTGGATTCAAATTTGCACTGCTTCCAGGAAGTGACCAATTATGCGTCACAGGAGGACGAACAGCTTGTCTTTCCTTATTAAATACTTTTGATTGATCCATTGTATTTGTTGATCTTTCAATAGAATTTCCACCTAGACCAACAGACAGCTTAGGAACTAGAAAACTAGCCATTGCACCAAATGCACTTGGAGTGGCTACAGAACCTTTCTCATTATCTACACCAGTTTGCCCAAAAACAGCCTGCATAACCATAGTTATTATTGTATAAGACTCATATGAACTTAACATGATCAACTAATGCTTTTCAAATTTATATTTGACATACTTCAATCTGGCTAACAGTCTTTGGGATGTTATCAATATCGCCCACAATGTACAAAGTAGCATTTGCAGGGAAATACCAACGCTCGTGAAATTTTCGTATTTTTTCTGCATCCCACTTCTTTATCTGTTCTTCTAATCCAATTGGAAACCTTTTGCTCAGCTTGTTTTCAGAATGTAAATGTTGTAACAACTGCAATCACAAAAACTAAAGCAAATTAAATAGGGGAAAAGAGACTTTCAATATTCAGCATAAATGTCAAGTTGATTCCAGAAGATATCCTTTACAGTACCTGGCAATCAACTCGATACTCTATGGTGTTCATCATTTGAAGCTCTGAGAGTATAGCACGTCGTTCTTTTTCAATCCTAGATGAAAGGAACTTTGGATGGAAGGCTATCTGCATGCATCAATAACCATAAGGTGTGAGATAATGCCAGTCTAGAAGTACCATAGCCATCTTTACCACATTTTCCCCTTAAATGCCTCTACAGATGGCTCAAGTAGGGTCAAATAAAAAGTATAACGCCTAGATCAGATGAAACACCTTGTCAAATCTAATATATCCATTTCCACAAATTAGAAGTGGCTTATATGATAAAATAAATAAATAGTACCTCATTCAGGGCATCCAGAACAGATGGAAGGAGATCATCAGAATCCTGACATTAAAGATTCACCAATAAGCAACCACATCAATAAACGGATATGCCTAATCACACCACACAGGTATATACCAAAAAAATGCAGGATACACATTGGGAAATAGTATGCAATTTAAACATGTTCATGAAGAAGCTTTTAACACAAAATAAGTGTAGTAAACAAGAACACTAGATTTCGACTTTTAAACCATTGCCTCTTCAATTTCATTTTCTTTCTCGGGAGAAGTATCAATTTCTTACAAATTGAGCCTAATGTTGAATCTCTTTCAAAGAACTATTCACATTTTATAGTGACGATAAGTATAATTATTCCTTTCATGGCATTGACATGGATTTACCTTCTAATGTCACAAAATTTTAAGGGCTGCACATTCAGAGTACCAAGTGAGCATTGGGAGTATTCATGCGATTTGTTCTTACAACTTCAGTTAAAAAAACTAGAGCAAGTAACTGTGCTGCTCAAAATGTAAACTAATCATATTCATTAAAACATCAATAACTTTTGATATACTGCGCGGTCAAAGATACATGATAAACTTCGCTTTTCCCTGTTTGCATCTGCTTGGTTTGGATTAGTGTTTCATAAGTTGTAACAAAACAATGCTTCATAGACATCCAAAATTCCAAATGCAAAACTACCATTGACCTAATATTTGAACGCAAGACAAAGAACCGCACACCAAATGGTCCAAACCTTGGTAGTGGTAGGAGCATGGATGTGAAACACTGTATGGTGGAAATCTGTATAAGCATTTGAGCGGGCTCCTGTTCCCAAAAGCTTCTCACGTTTTTTACTTCCTAAGAAAGCAACGTGTTCAATCATATGTGCAATTCCTTGCTCGTCATCCTCTTCATCTATCGATCCCGCATGAACTTCCATGTGTGCTTCAAACCTAAAATAGCAACAAATGGATACTAAGAAGTTAGCCACAAGTGGATATTAAGAAGTTAGCCACAAGTGGATTTTAGAGAAACTGCATGGGACATATGTACAACATTTTATTTTGTAATATAATGAGTTTATCAATTTATTAATAAATCTTCTTCAAGTCACATGATCGATTGTGTAATTATTCATTAAAAGGGTTAATGCTACATATATATTTCAAATAAGAACAAAGAACACTTTACAAAATCACATTTGTTTTAAATTGCATGCATTTCACTATTTAAAGCTATCAGTCGCAGCTTCACAATCTTGCAGAAACAACAACCACTGAAAAACATGAGGGCATAACACTGTGCTGTGCCTCTGGAAAGTGAATTGAATGATGCAAACAATTTGCCTCCAAAGCAAGCAAATGCCCTATGTTTGCACAGTGATATCAAAACATCTTTTATCACAGCCTTGAATTTGATCATTAAAATGGCATAATTAAAAAAAACTCGAGTGATAAATCAGTGAAATCCACAATTCCACCTTAAAACACCCTAGTTTTGGTTTCTATTCCAAAAAATGATTGAAATATCATGCATTTCATTTCATATCACATCAGAAAGCATTATATGTCTTTGTACTGTATGTATTATTATTAATTGTCAATCTATCATCATTTATTGAGCTCACCTGGTTGGTGGAACTTTATTTGGCAGAATCAAATAACGCAACCCATTCTTTAGTTGACCTCGATGCAACTTGGGGTGAGATGGAAGTTCAGAACCCAAAAACCCCTCTAGCCTTTCCAGTTCAGAATCAAACAAACTTAAGTCCTGTTTTTCAGCAACGCCATCGGGCCAAGCTGTGCTTGCGGCGTGTGGCTCATCTGGACCAACAGTTGCATGCGGAACTTGAACCCTCTTAACCTGAGAAAATACATTCACACAACGACATATTAAAAAATGGACAATGCTTATGCCTAAATGCAATCAAATTTAAAAAATTGAAATCTTAAACACAGGAAATTGGAATATTAAACAATGATGATAATCTCTTCAAAAACTTATCGGATAACCAGGCTATTTCGGTCCCTGAACGTGTGAGGTACTGTTGTTATAGTCCCTTAATGTCAAAATTGCAAATACATCCCAAAGCATCACTTTGTTTGTAATTTTATGGACTAAACTCACCAACAAAAAACATATTTGAGGACCAAAATGGCTAACTTATGAGACAATTGGAGATAGTTTTTGCACATTCGATACATTCAGGGACTATAATGACAGTGTCACGTCGCACACATTCAGCAACCAAAATGACTGCTTACGCAAAACGTATCCACTACAAATCTGAATGGAACCAAACATGAAAACTGAGATGAAAAAAAAAAATCAAAAAATATGTTAAAAAATTTCTGCCAGTCTACCCAAGTTTACCGAGTTCACTACAAGACCAGGGTAAATACGGTTTCGTTTTCGAGTTAACTAAAATTTGAGTTAGTCAACTCAAAATTAATACCAGAGTAAATACGGTTTCACTACAAGGACTCGTGGAATTGATTCCACAAGTTAATTCACGACTTTAACAATCTTGATTGAAATATTAGACAATGTCGATAATGCCTTAAAAAACTTAACATGTACCAGAAGCTTCAACATAAATAAACATGAACTGAATTCAAGCATCGAATTACTCTAAATTTTGATGATATCAAAATTCTTCGAATAAGTAACGAATGAGAAAAATTCAAAAAACATGTTTATCAAGCAGAATTGAATACAAAAATCTTACATAACCATGACGAAGCTTATCCTTAGATAATCCAAAAGAAGAATTATCAAAAAAAGCTCCAGGAACAAATCTCGCAAGACTCGAACGGCGTTTCTTAGTGGAAGCAAGACAACAAGAGGCACAACTTTGGTGGAACGGTGCCGCCGCCGGTGGAGAAAGTACCGAAGAATAGTGTTTCCAAAAATCTGGTTTATTCCGTAGTAAACCTAATCCGCCATGAACAACTCTTCTTTCACTGAAAAAAGCACGTTACATAATAATTCAGTTTGAGATAAGTCGAAATGAAATACATGGAATTAGAATCGATTATTGAAATCAATTGTAACGAAGTGAAATTAGTAGAATTATTACCGTTGAGGAGAAGAGAAAGAGAGAGAAGAAGAAGATAAGAAGAAACGGTTAGAATGGAATCGAGTGGAGATTGAAGAAGGAGAGTGGCGGTGATGACGATGATGATGATGTGGAAGAGAGAGATTAGTGAGAGAAGAGGTTGTTGAAGTTGAAGCAGCCATAGGCATAACGATGATGATGATGATGATGATATGCGTACAAGCTTCTTCACCTTCGCACTCAACCTCTTGATTTTTCTTTCAGATTTTTTTTCTACTTCTCAGGAATAATGTATGTATGTGAAGCTCTCAATGTATAGTACATACAACTTTGTGGGGAGTGTTTATATACGGAAAATCACAAAATTAATTAAATACACCTTTTTAAAAAAAAATTGACAATGAGGGTGATACTTTTACATTAATTCGAATTTAATTTAGTTTTTAAATTATCTCAAAAAATATCTACATAGCATAATTTGATTAGATACACATATATGAAAAAATTATATTATCCGTGCATATAAATTAATCTATTTCAATTTTATATTAAAAATAATTTAAACATCTTATTATACAAAATAGAGGAGAAATATTTGTTGTAGAATATATTGTGCACAAAATATTTTATAGGCCTGAACCATGGGTACTCGTTTGAACCTTTTACGATGTTGACAAAAAAATCAACACTATTAAAAGTATTTGGGTTGGGGTTTTCCTCAATTTCAAAAAATGGGGAAGATGTAGGTAATTGTGATTAGAAATCCTTCCGCATACCCTTAAATTATATTCTTATGTTTATTTTTAATTTTTAAGGTGGGTCCTAAAACAAATCTTTATCATATTGTTTTTTTGTACTTCCAACTTTTTTTGATAAAAAAAATATTAAAATGCAGTCCAATTTTAAGTGATGATGGGGTGGGATACCTGAACCTCACATGATACGGAGTTGGGTTCTAATTTTGTACCTCAGTCGAGGATCAAAGACAAGGAAGACAGTTGTCATGCCTTATAGTTTCTTTTCATCCATCTAGGTTTGTTTACTATGCAAAAAAATTTAGTAACACCCTGACACAAATTATTCCGAAAATACCTCGTCTCATACTTTTTTTTTCACACTTCGTATTTTATTTTTGCCAAAAAAGGTTTAAGGAGCTTACACAAGACCTTCTATTAGTTTCTCTGAAGATTTTTTCTCTGTGTTTTCGTTTGTTTCATGTTTGAAAACTATACATGAATTCATTTCAATTACATTTACACTTGCACGTATTCAGTTTAAGTACGTTTACGTAAATACAAGTATGTTTTACATATACTTAGTTCATGTGCCATTGTACTTTAGATTTTACTCAAACTCGGTTCCAGTACGTCTACGTAAACTCAATTCAAGTATGTTTATGTAAACTCAATTCAAGTGTGTTTACACAAATTTAGTTCAAGTACGTTTGCACAGATAACTGCATGACATAACCACAAAACACTACATGACAAACTTTTACAACATTAGACAACTTTTTTGTTATATATGATGTTTGGTGGACAAAAAATTATTTTGCTATTTTAGACAACTTGAAGTTTATACAAAAAATTATGTTGTGATTTAGTTAAAGACAACAATTTCAGTTTTTGTCATGTCTCTTACTCCCTAATTTGTCTAGTCTCTAGAACGGTGTTACTCATGTTCAGTCTCGTATTTTTTAGCATTTCATACACACCGTAAATGTTGAGTTTGAGTGTTGTAACAAAAAGACATGGGTCCCAAAAAAAAGAAAAAAGACATGGTATTAGTATTAAATGTGACGCGCATCCCTTCTAAGTTGTAGCTTAACCTTTGTTGAAACGTTTTGCTATAGCAAAAAAATCTCTCCTTTTCTTCTTTCACTTTTTATTTATTTTATTTTCTTCTGAAACGAAATTAGTGTAAAGACCCATTAATGGAATAGATTTGTGTGCTGTGATACAACTATTCCAAAGTGTGAAAATAGAAAAGTGTTTGGGGTTTAATTTCGCAAAATTTTTACATGTATTTACTATTCCAAATCACGAAAAACTCCTATTCCAAAGTGTTCCAACAAAACATTTTATGAAAGCTGAATGTCCTACTCCTAGTACTTCTGCCAATTACGACAATAATCAACAGAATCACAAATTCTTATTGCACACGCTTAATTGTCAGCATTATCTTCTATAAGAATGGGAGCCAACCCATGGTCTAAAATAATTTGTTTAAATACTCTTACATTATATGTGTGTGGCCTACATTTTTGGTGTCATCTCTGGATTGCTAAGTTTATTCTGACAGAATAGTTACATACAGTAAGTATAATTTTGGCACCTTTCTAGTGAGAATTATAAGTGTGATTGAATAGTACAGGAAAAAGAAAACTAGCAGGGAAAAAATTACACAAACTCGCAACCAGTAGACTCGACTGCCATGTTTCTTTTGTTGGATATTGTTGAGAGTGAGACAAGAGAATGGCTTTCTCTACACTTTTCCCACCTTGAGATCTTCCTAACTTCGTTCTTGCACAGCTTGGCAGCCACTGCCTTAAAGCCACTCTTCATGTAGCTTACAAATGCAGAGAGAAGCTGTCTGAAATATGAAATGGAAAATAAAATTCTCTAAGGAATTTGTGTTTTTTATAGATAAAAGGAACCACAAGTATACATCAATGTTTATTTATATTCCAGTAGTGTATCCAATGTCAAATAATCGTTTTGACAATTGCATGAATATTGCATCATTGAAACAATATTTTTCACACATTAAGTCAAATATGCATATATCAAATAAAGAATACAAAACCTTTTTGGTTCAAATTCATTACTTTGGTAAAAAAGAAGTTTGCAAAACCTATATTCCAGTTAAGGAGTAATACTACAATAACTTCTACACTATCTATCACAGATTCACAGTACATTCATTTATAACACAAACATGTAAGATCAGTCAGAATATAACATCAGGGCATATAAGTTGAAAGATATTGCACTTACAATGGCGAGCAAGGAGACCGTCCCCCATTTACGTAGTGGACGAATAAAAATGAATCATAGTGTTGGCCATTGATAAAATAAAAGCCCTGCAGCTTTCTTACACACTTGAAAGACATTTTCTTGTATAAATTGATTGCTGAGATATTGAAAGAAATCACGTGCAAGTAAACCGCTCGGCACGTTGGAATGCTTGAAGCATACTTTAAGACCTCCCGTATCAAAGAAGAAGCTGGTGATGAGGAACAAATTAGATTATCAATCATATTACTGGAGGGCTTTAACAAAATTAAAATACAAAACAAACTGCTACCTATTCCAAGGCTCCTATATGCTTCCACTACTCCCAGTGTTAGAACATACACTAAAGTCTGGTCAGATTTGGCTGAGTCATATCCAAGCAAATCCACTATCTACAAGAATAATATTCAATCAACAATTAACAATTATCAGCAAAAGGTTAAACAAAGAATTACAGAGGGCCTACTCTATCGGTTGAGACATTTTAATCGGATTTATAGCAAATAATTTGAGTAAGTCCATTACCTAATGTTCAGCACTTAGCACCAAAAGACTAGGATATAACACCAATTGATAAATTGGTGAATAATGTTATTGAAATGCACAACGCACAGACAATACAACTAAGAAAAGGTTTCCCAAATTCATATTACTCCTACATAGAGTATTCTCTGTCTACTTATTAAAAAAAAAAAAAAAAAACGGGTATTGTCTGTCCAAACTTACAATTCACACAAGCTGGTAAATTGTTCACTAATGCAATTGAATCACACAATTCAAACCCTATATAACTTGTTATGAAAAACCAGGAGTTATGTGACTCCTACCAGAGAGTATTTTGATATTCTCTGTCCAAACTTGCAACATAAACACAGCCAGTTTTTTACTAGGCACTACTTTTTCTTTTCTTTTTTTCCGGTTTCACGCAGGTTCCCTCCTTGGGAGTTAAATTAATCCTATTCAAGGCACAGTCTGACATCAAAAGTGGGCACCACTCCCAGCCAGAATTTGAGCCTTGGTTCGCTATGTTGTGGGAGACTAACCCGTTCCGCTAGACCCAACCCCGGTTGGTTCTACAGCATATATTTTTAATAGGCTAATATGTAACTGCCCATAATTGTCACCATACAAGTTATAATCAAAATGTACCACTAGTTTCAGACACCACTACAATATATATTCCTAATGGATAACTACTCATAAATATGTCTTCAAACAATTTATAAATACATAACTACGCATAAGTGAATCATAAGTCATTTTCTCCTCCAAGAATATTAAAATAAACACTCCAAATGGGAGGTTTAGTTGGGTTGTAAACTAATGGATCATTATCAGGTCCGTTTAGTTCTTGGTTCCCATCAGACTAATAAAAAGATCAAGCCACCTAAGCAGACAGTGTAAACTAGGAATCAAATATTACATCAAACACGGCTATCTTAAGTCAAAAAGATTGATAGACTCAAATTTTGGTATCAAGGAATGCATACTTCTGCATCAAGTTTCTCTTGGCTTGAACATAGACATATCACATACTTTGTTTGGGTTAAGAAGATTGATTGAACACATTTTCAACAAGAATCAGCTAAATAAAAAATCCCTTTATAGCAAACAAGTAAATCATGAAAGCATCAAATAGCCACACTTTCCACAGAGTAGTAGGAACAGAACACGTTCTGTTTTCAGGCAAGTTTTTCATACAACACTTCAAGAGATAATTCAATATGCATACAGTTATATATAAAGGGGATCAACCTCACTTTCTTTTGCAAGAACAATCCGCGCTGTTACAAATCCAATAAGTTCATCACTTTGGCCATTCGGCCGACTAAGATCAACTGCTCCCCATGATACGATATCCCGTCTGTTTACCACATCTTCGAAAAAAGCAGATTCATACCTGAGATTCATAAATATGTTAAACCAAACACAAATCAAAATGCTCAAACTTGAAACCAATGGAACAACAACACAATGATCTCACCTGATGGGAAATAATCGACCATGAAGACGCTCTAAAACATCGAAATCAGACGGTCGTATAGGCCGATAGCATATTTTTGATTGACTAGACCCTTTCGGGTTTACCATTGATCGTTATTTCCACTTAATTCACAGAAAATATCTGATATACTTGTAAAATCCAAGTATCAACAACCACTTCCATTCACAGAGTAGTAACAATGAAAAAGGCCATTTAACACTTGATAATTGCAATAACTGCAAAATAAACAATAAACACAGAAATAAATAAGAAAACAAATAAGTATATACAAAAATTGGCTCAAATCTTGGATAAAAATTACATTTTTCTGGGAAAAAATATATTTAGTTCTTTGAAAAAGAAGTAGAAAGAGCTATAAACCTAGAAATGAAATGATAATTGATGAAGAAGTAGCTGTAGCAAATTGATTTGATATGAATTGATTAGAGGCACGCGAGAATTGAATTTGATGGTGCAGATTGAGATTGAGATTGTGATTGTGATTGTGTAATTGAGTAATTTTCACAAACAAGTGATGGTGTAAAAGATAGATATCATACCGAAATTATGATGATTGTTTCGTTCGGATCACAGCAAGTAACGAAATGAAATGAATAAATCTATGTATGAACTCGACTTTAACTAACCCCTTTTCAATGTTCTTTCATACATTATTTATATTTCCTTTTCATTTTTTATTTATTCTTAGTCCTACCTACCTTTGATATCTCTTTTTTCAGGGAACCTATTTCCTATCTTATTATTACCATTTCTTGGGATAATTTGCGGGACAATTAAAAAATACAATGAAATGTTTGTCTTACGCAAAAACAAAAATAATAGGTGCTCGTGAACTTAACTTGATATGAACAATGTATAATATATATAAGGTTTGGTATTCAAACTCTGACCACCACCAAAAAAAGAAAAAACCAAAACAATAGAATGAAAAAATGATATGAATACAAGAGAAATTTTTTTCATAAAATGTTTATTCAAATATAATTTCTCTTTATTATTTGATTAATTTATTAATTATCCCATTCTTTCCCCTAAAAAAAAATTGTCCCATTCTTTATTTCCCTAAAAAATTATCCCATTCTTTCTTCGCAAGTATTCGTCTTCGACTTTAAACTAAAAAAACAAGCTAAGGCAAATTGTTTTTTTTTTCTTTTAAATTAATTTAGCTGCTAGTAATTCACAATTAAGATAAATAAGTGAGTAATTTGAGGTTTGAAATCCAGTCGTAGATCTTTATATATCGAAATTCAATATTAAAATAAAAGCTTTTATATGTATTTAGTCCTTACAAATAAGGGTCTTTAAAAATTGGTCTCAGTATTCCCTAATCCCGACATTTTGTCCGGCCAAAATTTAATCATTTAAAATTTAGTCATTCTCCCCTGTTAATCACTGTCACGTCACTAATTTAATGGTGTGGCACTGTTGATTGACGAAAAGACATGTGAATGGACAAAAATACCCCTCCTCTTCTAAGACCAATTCGAAATGACATCTTCAAAACCTGAAACCTCTTCTCTTCTCTCCATTCACGTCATGAATTTTTACAATGCAAGCAACATACCAGTAAACATTAAGGAAGATGGGTATGAGAATAAAGAAATTTGTTGATTCCCTTTCATTGATTCCAGCCTGTTCATAACCATAACTCTTTCATCATCTCTTAAGAAATTCATCCACTAATTATACAAAATTATTGGAAAAAAAAAGTCAAATTAGATCCGAGAAAAACAGAGCTTGATTGAAGAGAGAGTAGAGTGCAGATGATGAATTTTCTCAGACATGTGACTCATGCGCTTTTCACACTCTTCTAAATACAAATCCCTTTATGTTAGCTTTTTATTGGTTTCTTCAAGAACCGATTCTGCATACAAATAATTCGTCAAAAAACGAAATGCAAAATAAAAGACATGAATATGAGTGTTTGATTGAATACCTAAGTGAGCGATTTTGAGCTTGATTTGTTTGAAATGATCGATTGATTCAAAATGTGTTGGTATCGCCGTAATGCTTTGAATTTCCACCGTGTTATGGCGGCTGTCGAAGATGCGTCTTCCGTGTTCAACCCATCCCTTCCCTCCTTATAGATTTGAAAAATCATGTTGGTAGAGAAGTAGAACATACATTTCGAAGGAAGAGTTGCAGAATGAAGGTCCTTGTCACCGTCATTGATTTCCAGATCTGGATCCAAAGGGTAAGAATGGTAGAACAACTTCAAAGGGTAAGGATGGTAGATCTGGATCCATGTGTTCCTTCACCAGATTCGTTGATCTCCAGATTAGTTAATTCTCACCGAGTTATTCTATAAGCATTTATTAAAAGACATCAACTAATTTATATGAATGCATCTTTTAATAAAGTTATAACTAAAAATGAAAATCACACACCTTGAGGGTTGCTAAAAGACATCTTCCTGAGTGGCTTCTAGTAAAACCTCATGTATAGCCATTAGCTTTATATTTAATCCAATACCAAATCAAAAGCTACGCCAAATCAACAAAAATACTTTTAAAAATGTCTTGATTAAAAAAACAATTTGATTACGACGATTTCAAATAATTCACAAATAAACCATTCATATTGAATAAAGACACTTCTTTAATTTTTTTCGATGGGTATAATTAAACTTGTAAATTGATTAACACTACTAGAGCTGCTATAACAAAGGTTGTCAGGCTCGAAAAGGGTCCGTATACTCGATTCGTAGATATCTCATGCCCCCGTGTTATCGCCGTCAATGTTATGGTCATCAATGTATATGATAATGTCTTCAAACATCCAAATCTCTAAAGAAATCTCGCTCATCATCAAAATCACCACCACCATCATCATCTTCACCAGCATCCTAACCGTCATCATCATCATATATCATCATCACCATCATCATCAAATTCTGCCCCAGATGAAACACATTGAACAAGGTAGCGATTACACGAAAAGGAAGCAAGTGAACGTCGTCGATGAAAACAAACAACAAGTAAGTGATTTACAAAATACAAACTTGAGAGAACGTCGAAGGTGAAGTGTTCGCCAACTATGGAGGAGAGATCGGACATCGTCGCTGAGAGAGTGTCTTTTCGTTTCTAACCCGAGTTAGACAAAGTAACCTTTCGTTTCTAGGGCTATAAGATTCTAGGTTTTTTCTATTCATATTTTTTGTTTGATTTGGAATTTGGGCCGTATTTTAGACTTTTTTCAAAAATAAAAAATTGCTTTTTAAAAAAAGTTCATGGACTCGGTAAACTTGTTCTAGACTTGCGAGTCTGTGCGAGTCTACTGTGTCTGTACGTTCCAAATGCCTTGACTTAAGCAAAATATAACCATATGATATAACATCCCCAAATAGATATGAAGATGAGCTTACATCAGTTTCCACCCAAAAAATTGTTCCACAAATCATCAGAAACATTTTTTATATCATCAGTAAAAAGAAAGACTTAGATTTGAGAGCACACGTTGGGGTGATAGGAATTGCATATGATGGAGACCATCTTCAAATATCAAAAGCAAAAAACCAATTGCAAAGCACAACAATAGCACCTTAAAGAGATATATGCAATCCGTTTTGCTTTGTATTTCAATTTTAGATTTTAGATGCTATCATGTAAAAATGATATTTTTTTTGGATAGTCTACTTGGTAAGAAATGTATTTTCTCTTTCAATGAAAAGAAGATAGTTATTCAGCTATGTAGCATCACAACTCATGAAATTGTATTCAATTATTTCATTTTCTTAAATTATTACAGGTGTCGATGTTCAGTGGTGTTCGGATCTATGTCAATGTTTCATAGTTATTGAATTATCTTTTCCAAACACTTCCAACAAAACCTATTGAAACTATCTTGGCAAAGCTTAATCATCAAGGAAATGGACAGCTCCTGCTGAAGGGTCTAGAGTAAATTTTTTGAACAAATAGAGGTTGATTTGAAGATTACATTACCATAATTGAAAAGGCCAAATATATTGCCTTTTATCTTGTTTCCAGCTACCAGTCCTAAACAACGGACCGCTTGAGTTGACCTTTTTATCTTGTTTCAAGCTGTCAGTTCTAAACAACAGACCGCTTGAATTTACCTTTTTTTTTATCTTGTTCCAAGCTACCAGTCCTAAACAACGGACCGCTTGAGTTGACCTTTTTATCTTGTTTCAAGCTACCAGTCCTAAACAACGGACTGCTTGAGTTTGCATTTTTATCCTGTTCCAAGCCGCCAGTCCCAAACAACGGACCGCTTGAGTTTGCATTTTTATCCTGTTCCAAGCCGCCAGTCCCAAACAACGGACCGCTTGAGTTTACCTTTTTTTATCTTGTTCCAAGCCGCCAGTCCTAAACAACGGACCGCTTGAGTTTACTTTTTATCTTGTTTCAAGCTACCAGTCCTAAACAACGGACCGCTTGAGTTTTCCTTTTTATCTTGTTCCAAGCCACCAGTCCTAAACAACGGACCGCTTGAGTTTGCCTTTTTATCTTGTTCCAAGCCGCTAGTCCTAAACAACGAACCGCTTGAGTTTACTTTTTATCTTGTTTCAAGCTACCAGTCGTAAACAACGGACCGCTTGAGTTTGCCTTTTTATCTTGTTCCAAGCCGCCAGTCCTAAACAACGGACCGCTTGAGTTTACCTTATTATCTTGTTCCAAGCCACCAGTCCTAAACAACGGACCGCTTGAGTTTGCCTTTTTATCTTGTTCCAAGCCGCCAGTCCTAAACAACGGACCGTTTGAGTTTACCTTTTTTTATCTTGTTCCAAGCTACCAGTCCCAGACAACAGACCGCTTAAGTTTACCTTTTTATCTTGTTTCAAGCTACCAGTCCTATACAGCGGACCACTTGAGTTTACCTTTTTATCATGTTTCAAGTGGTCAGTCCTAAACAATGGACAACTTGAGTTTACCTTTTACCGTGTTTTGAGTGGTCACTCCTAAACAATGGACAACTTGCACCTACCCTTCCACTTCTAGTGTGTCTGGTCAAAAGATGTCACTAAAAAGTTTTGTCTTCATTAATCATCTTCCCCAGTGAAACTACATTCCCCCCAGCGGAGTCAGATCCCTTTTCTTCAATAAATTTGGGTATCCCGTCGTTGTTTCTCGTCCCAGTCAAAGCATCTTTGCCGTCCTGCACCCGTACCTGCATCACAAGCATTTCATAGCATCTTAGGTCAAAAATGGTGTACTATGTATTTAAGTCTCTTCGGTCCGTCAAATCAAAGATTTCATCTTCAAATCTTCGGACGAAGAAACTTAAATAGGGGCATCTATCATACCCCAATTTTTGACCTAAGACCCTACAGTCATACACCCTTTGATCCGGAATATTATCTGACTTTTCAGAGAAAAATTCGGCAGAAAGGTACTTTAAAATACCTCATTTTTGGTTCGTTTTGGGACCCGTATTTTTATTTTATTATTAGTCTTTTTTATTTACTTTATTTGTATTTTTATTAGTTTTTATTTTATTTTATCTCCATCTTTTATATTATTTTTATTTTGTTTTTTTAGGTTATTTTCTTTTTATTTATTACTTAGAATAGGTCCAAAAATAAAATGTCCAAGGTCTAAAAAAATTTCAAGCCAAGTGTCAACTTTAACATTCCTTTTCCAAAATTCACCATAATTGTTCATCAAAAACCATTAAACCACTTTTCCATTTTCATTAACTTCTTCACCTATAAATAGAGCCCTCATCCCTCACAATTTCACACACCAAAAAGTTCTCTTGAGTTGTCAAAGAATTTTTTCTCTCTTCTCCCTCATTTAGCTTGTGTTGACGAGCTATTCTTTTCTTCTCCCTCTTTTTTTCTGTCCCTTTGAAAAAAGCCCCTTCGGAAAGAGTCTCTTTGGAAAAAGTCCCTTCGAAAAACGTCCCTTCGGAATTTTGTCCCTTCGGTAATTTTTTCCCTTTGGAATTTTGTCCCTTCGGTAATTTTGTCCCTTCGATTGTCCCTTTCTTTTATTTTATTTTATTTATTCCGCTGTTATATATTCAAAAAAATGCAAAAAATATTAGGTTAGAAAAGGGTTTTCGTGGTGATCCAACGTCACTACGGAAATTCCTCGTGCTTTTATTTTCTTGTTACGTTAGTTTTATTTTATGTTTTAATTAATATTCAAAAAAATAACAAAAAAAACATGCGAATAACCAAAAATCACAAAAAATCATTTTCACAATAAACCTTGATCCAAAATCAAGTGATCGTTCTTTTTATTTCTTTCTTAATCAAACTTCAAATCAATTTTAATTCTACTTTGAGTCATTTTTCTTTCAATATAAAAAATACAAACCAATTCTTACTTGCCACTTGGCTTTTTTATTTTAAAACCTTTTTCAAAAACTAATAAAAAACATATAACAAATCATACATCAATTTTTACCCCAAACTACGAGGTTTTGATCCCTCACGGGTACGTAGGCAAAGGACCATGTCCTTCCAAATCAATAAAAAATGTAAATATAAATGTTTCTTTTCTTTTAATTACTACTTTTAATTCCTTCTTTTAAACAAAAAAAGCAAGCAGATTATAGCACAAAAGTTGAATAAAATCAAGAGGTTCTCGTAGAGTACTACGAATATTTAGGGTGCTAATACCTTCCCTAAATATAACCAACCCCCGAACCCTTAATCTTTAAAAATGTGGTTTATTTGAACTTTTTTCCATTTCCTTTAAAAATTAAAAGTTCAAGTCGTGAAATAAAAATAGTGAGTCTATGCTAATAAAATAGCTTGACCTCCGAAAAATGACGCGACAGGGGAGTAATATTTTTGGGTGGGAGGATCCATTTAGGGTGATCTATTTGTTTAAGTCACACAAAAAAAGCAAGTGTGAGTGCGTGCGTGCGTTTGTATGTGTAGAGGGAAATAAAAAATTGGATATATGGAAATGGAAATTTGTTTTAAAAAAAAAATCAAATCGAGAGGCGAAAATAGGTAGGTTGTATTCAGTTCATTAAGTTAAATTTAAAATATTTATAAATATGATATAATGTCTTGAAATGTATTCAAAACTATAAATAAATTATGTATAAAAATTATAACAATTGTATATATTTTATTGGGGTTGGCGGCTTTGTTAGCGTTTATAATCCTAGAGTTGACATGGTCAAATAAGTGTTGCAGTTATATGTGATAGAAATAGATCTATTGCACATACTAATGCAATTGGCGTTGGATGGCATGTAAGTTTAAATTAATGAAATTATCATTATTTTTACATAAGAGCTTTTATGCTTATAGCTTGTTAATTTTAATAATACTAAAGACGGTTTCAATAATTTTACTTTCACGTTTGTGTTAGGTGTATCCTCAATCATATAATGATAATAAAACTCATCTTTTTACATTTTGGAATTTTAAGTTTTTATTATTTTACTTGAAACCTAGAGCTTATAAACTTTTTCTCATATTATCACTTTTAATTATTTTCTAATTAAAGGTATTTATAAAAGTTTTATGTCATGTTAATTATTGTTAGGGAGATAATTTTAACACCACATGGTGCTTTAATTTACTTTGTTAAGGCTTTGTTCAAACTGACACCACAACTATTCTTGGTTAATCATTCAATCAAACATCATAAATTGGTGGTAGATTGAGGGTCGAACTTCCATTGTCTAATTCACATGTCACTTCCAAATATATTACTTTCACAATATGACATATATAGTACTTGTATTATATAAGGTTATTTAACATTTCGACAATAAATTATATATGTAAATACAATTTTTTTTTATCACAAGTAAAGACTAAGAATCGTATATTCACAACAATATATCAACCCAAAAATAAAAGATTGGTGGATTATTATAGAGGAGAAGAAAATTGGATACTTTCCATCATTTTTATTCCTTGATTTTATATTATAGAGTTGTCAAATTCTCCGACACCTCCACCTCCTCTATTGGGTTTGCTTTTGAAGCGAGTAATTACTAAAGTAGAGTTGTTTTTAATTTTAAAAAAAGGATAGTTGCTTTTGAAGTGGGATATGGAGTACTGCCTGATGGCGCCTTGGCTAAAACATCTTACTTTAAGAATCTGTTATTTGATACTGACTCTCAGAAAGACATAGGACTTGAAAAAAATATGGGACATACATTCACCACCAAACAAGAATACTATGGAGCTGAATACTATGAAGAAAATATTAATTTATCTCTAAAAATTGTGTATTTAAGGGGATTAAGTCATATTATGATCAAGTTTTGTTCCATGTAAATAATGAATAAAATCTTAGTAGCATTATCCTCACTTGTGTATTTAAGACTAGCTAGTTATTTTAGCCATGTTCTTTTCCATGTTTACCAGCTTTGTATTTTTTCTATATTCATTTTTCTTTTGAAATTGTTATTTATCATTGAAATAAGTTTTTCCATAAAATTTATCCTGTCGGTGTTGGCATGAGACTAACAGAGAGGCATTTGTGTGAATGGGGTGGATGAAATGAAAGGGGGGAGTGAGTTACGGATTTTGATGGAAAAGTGAAAGGGGGGAGTAATATTTTTGGGTGGAAGGATCAATTTAGGGTGAGGTGTTTGTTTAAGTCACACAGAAAAAGAAAGTGTGCGCGCGTGTGTGCGGACGTGTGTTCGTATGTGTAGAGGGAAATAATTAAAAAATCAAATAGAGAGGGGGAAAGAGGTAGGATATAATTGGTTTATTAAGTTTTATAAATATGATAAAATGTCCTAAAATGTATTCAAAACTATAACTAAAATATGTATAAATATTATAACAATTGTATATTTTTTTTGTGTTATATCCAAAGATAAAACTATTTAGCTGCTACCAAAATTATATTTAACCTTAACTGAAAAAAAAATAAAAATTCAACTATTACTAAATTATGTGATTACACCGAACATTGCTGCTTAGTCATTACATATTATCATTTTCCAAATAAAATACATATTGATATATATGTTTTTCGTTGTTTTGTGATATATAAATGAAAAAATGCATATAAATTAACAAAACTAATACAATACATAGAAGAAGTCTTTCATAATTTTATTCCAAAGGAAAAATCACCAAATTCACCTTAAAACTCGATACCTCCCTCCCCTGGTGTTGTGGTCACACGTGTTGACGCCGTCAGTGTTGTTGTCGCAGCTGTTGTCGTTGTAGTTGTCGTCATCATAGTTGTTGTCGACGCATGTGTTGTCGTTGTTTCCAGTGTTGTACCTCCTGCCTCCACTCTCCTCCCAACACTTTCTTTCCGCTTCACCCACCAACATTTGTACAATAGACCCGTATTTGCAGCAATTATTCCACTTCCTACAACAACATTCTAGGTAATGAAGAGGTTGATGTTTATGTTAAAAACGATATGGTTATGGGAATGTAGTATCTGAGAAGGAGGTGGAGAAAACTCCAACAACGACAGATCATTTTAGTTGACATCTAGAGACGGCGGTGGTGTAGAGCCATCGACAACCATAACCAGAAAATATGTTTTTATAAAGGGTTAATAGACCTTTACCCCCTGTAATATAGGTCACTTTTGGTTTTCCCCCCTATAAATTTTTTTTGTCAGATTTCGTCCTTGTAATTTTTTTTTGTTTTAGAATACCCCCCTAGGTCAGCTGACTGTGCATTTTTACTGATGTGGCATGCTGCGTCACCTTTTCCTGATGACATGGCACACTGACTGTATAATTAATTTTATTTTTAATTTTTTATTGGGTACACGTGGCATTTGTGATTTTTTTAATTACAAATAAAAAAATTCTTAAAATTTCTAGAAAAAGATTAAAATAATAAAAGATTTTTTATTAAAAAAAACACAAGTGCCACATGTACCTAATAAAAAATAAAATTAAATATACAGTCAGCATGCCACGTCATCAGAAAAAGATGACGCATCATGCCACATCAGCGAAAATGCACAGTCAACTGGCCTAGGGGTATTCTAAAACAAAAAAATAATTATAATGACAAAATCTGACAAAAAACTTTACGGGAGGGAAAACCAAAAGTGGTCTATATTAGAGGGGGTAAAGACCTATTAACTCTTTTATAAAATATGTTTTCAAACAACTTATATCTTTAAAATGATTTTTAAACTAAAAAATGTACTACATTTACAGGGTAAACTAGTATAATTTTATTTTTAAAATATATATCACCAAACAACTTATAGCTTTAATGAACAATATTACCATTAGTCCCACAAAAAGAAAATTAAGGAAATTAACATGAGTCAAAAATAAATTTACAAATATTTACTACCTATGCGTGATTCAGAATGAACGACACTACAAATTTTTCCCTAAAAAAATAAAAACACTATAAATTTTTATCGTGTAATTCTCTGTTTGGAAGACTTGTATATTTTGAACCTAATCTTTACACTCTTTGTTCTTGACACTAAGAAATACTCAAACTGTGTGTGTGACACTATAATTATTATATATCTCTTTTTTTTCTTTCTTTCAATTATTATATATCTCTTAAATCAGCAGATTTCAATATATCTTTGGTGTCATTGACTTTTGGTGTCTTTATTCATTTCTCTCTTAATTAATCTTTCTTTCATATCTAAATACTTTATTGGCTTAAATATATTTTTGATCCCGTATCTTTCCCAAACTTACCATTTTGGCCCCCTATATATAAAAAAATTATAATAATTTTGTCTTTTATGTTTAGCCCCTATTGCAAAAGTAACCCCTTACTTTAATTTTGACCAAATCAATGCTTATGTGGACACATTCTTAGATGACTGGGAGACCATGTGTGTATTTTCCTATTTTTAAAAATCCAACTCATCATAGATTGAAAAACTCCTTTCGTGAAATTGTTGTTGTTCATCCATGAAAGGAGTTACTTATTTGTGATGATTGTTGTCGTTCTTCGTCTTTTTGATGGAGAGAGAAGAGAAAGAAGAAGAGACTCTGTGAGAGGAGATTTAAGAATGTGTTCTCATAAGCATTAACTTGGTCAAAATCAAAGGAATGGACGGTTTTTGCAAAAGGGACTAAACATAGAGGGCAAAATTGTTATTATTTTTTATAAAAGGCCAAAATCGCAAGTTTGAGAAAGATAGGGGCCAAAAGTATATTTAAGCCTACTTTATTTTAATCATTCGTCGATCATTCTCTCTCACCTAAGCTTCACAAAGGCGCCAATGCATTAAGAATCAATGAAATTCATATTGGAGATGCTTTACACGTTTTCTCATCTAAGAGAACATTTCTACTAGTAAAAAAAAGAGTAAGAAGATTTTTGGGCTAAAAAAATATATAAATCTTTGAAAACAATGAAAGATTCTAATTTGAAAACTATTTCAAATAAACAAATTAAACATGAATTATAAAGTCAATATGATCTATTATTCTAATTTAATATAGCCAGAATTTGATTCAGACCGTAATCTACGCTCACAATAATTGTAGTAAGAGCAATGATCTATTATTCATAAGAAAACTACAAACGTCAATTCTTTTTGCTTAAGAAAAGTTATTTTTATTATCATCTGTAATATATATCACACAGATGACTTGTTCATATAGTACTACTTTTCTGTATGTAACGAATTACGATAGTATGATTTTGACATCAGAGGAGGACCTTACCCATTGGAATCAATACATCAAGGTTTTGTTGAACCACATAAGCTTTCATTTTGGACTTTGAAAAATGCAACCCTATACGTAATCATAAGTGAATAAATAAGTTTAGGCTGCTCGTATTCAAAGTGAATGACGAAACATATTAATGCAATCCTCTCTTTTTTTGACCAAAGTATAAATGCAATCCAATTTATACCTATCCTTAAGACTCTTTCCTGCCTCAAAATGTACTTGTGTCGCTTTAGCACATTACATGCAGCTTAAATATGTTGACCCAAAATACAATAAAATTTATATCGTAAGTAATTTGGTAGGGAAAAAGAAACTAAGACTTAATTATAAGAGAAATACTAACCAGGTTCTGAGGGCACTAATTAAGAAAGCAAATATAGTAATTTCGTATTAAAACTTAAACATTTAACTTTTCAAAAGTCTAAAAAGTGACATTTTAGACTTAAAACTTGCTTTTTTTGGTTTCCTTAACCATTGTCCTAAAGACACCGGTTAACATGACCCTAATTATAATGGTCATGCTAACTTGTGTCCTTAGGGCACAATATAAGGAATCCAAAAGTAAAATATTCTTTCAAATTTTGTGCATTTTATTTATTACAAATTCTAAAATTATATTTAATGCATACATTCCAACAAAAAATTATTATATTTGATTCATTAACTTGTGCTGTAAGGACACAAGTTAACATTTTCCTAATTATAAAATTATCTTTCACTAATGATACGAGAAAGAAAAATAAAAATAATTAGAAAATGAGATTACTCCTTACCTCAAAAAAAATATATTACTTCATCCACTTTATATTTGTATATTTATCATTATCATAAATATAGAGTAGAACATATTAATTTGAGAGTGATTTATGGAGTAATCCCTTCGTCCTAAAATATATGTTATTCTAGCAAAATATATTTGTTCCAAAGTATGTCATTTTTTGAAACAAAAAAAATTATGTCATTTTACAATTTCAATAAGGCAATAATGTCAACTTTTTCTATTATTCCCTTAGCTATTTATTACTTTATTATTTCCTAATTCTTTTAATGTAGGTTTTTCATATGATTAGTGAATGATATTTTTGTAAAATAACTCATAATTTCTCTCTTTTTTTTTATAAAATGTTGACTACATTTCTTAACTTATATATAAAATTGCTAAAGCAATGTATAATTGCCAAAGTGACCTATGTGGCTCGAGTTTTGATCCTTTATTTAAGATTTTTCTTTATCTTATGTAATCTTAGAGAATCAAAAGAGCAAACTCTTTAATAAAGTTGAGATCTTTTTGGAACAGATTTAGGATGTGAATGTGAAACATCTTGAAAGTGAAAATCATTGGCTGGTTTTAAGAGGGTAAAATAAAAAAAAATTATAGGACGTTTTTGTATAACATTAAGAATTAAATTTCTTTGTTCTCGTGAGTTTAACTCAGTTGGTATGAACAATGCATAAAATATGCAAGGTCCAGGGTTCAAACCTCGACCACCACAAAAAAGAACTAAATTTCTTTAAAAAAAAGTTAGATCAAGTGAGACAAATTCTATCGATCGAAAGCATAATTAAAAAAAAAATTTAAAATAATTTAAGTAAAATCTTTAACAGAATTTTTTAATTCAAACCCAAGTCACAATAACTCAACAAGCATGAAGTTTAGGGTATATTAATGCGGGCTTATGCATGCTACCTATTGCCCGACCTGCCTAGCCAATCACGATGCATCCTTTTCCACTTCTGATTAGAGCTGTAAAAAAAGGATCAGACCTCAAAAAGCTGGTCCAAATTGCACTTGGGTTTTTTGGACCAAACTCATTTGACCCATATAAAAATGGGGCCGGTCCGGGCTGACCCATCGGGCTTCGAGTCGGCCCATTATCAATACTTTCATTTGATTTTTTTTAGTAAAACACTATGTTTTTTGAAAAAATTATCAACTAGTTTTAAATATATTAATAAAAAATATTTAAATAACTAAACTTAATAAAAGTGAATGAATCTACCTCAAAGTTTTAAAATTCTAAAGTTTATAAATTATAAATTCGATTCAATCAAAGAAATAATCTAGAACTTTATTAATATTCAATGTTAATGTAAAAATTATTCAACCCATTTGGGTTGACCTGGTGGTCTTGACTTGAGATCTGAGAGTGTGCTCCTCCTCGAGGTCTCAGGTTCGATTCTCTCTAGTGCCAATTTAGGTGGGCAAATTTAGCTTCTTAAAAAAAAATGTAAAAATTATTTACACTTCTATGTTCATCCAATCATATTTTAGCAAAAGGATAGTTGTGAGTGACTAATATATAGAAAATACATATAATTAAAAGAGTAAAAAAAAAATTAAAAAGAGTAAAACGCCTGGGCTAGCCCATGGCCCACACTGCTCAAGAATATGAGGCTTAATTATAAATGGGTTGGGCCGGGCTGACCCATTTATGCAATTGGCCCACTCGGGCCAAACTGGGCCGGGCCGGCCCATTTGACACCTCTATTTGTGATGTACTCTAATTATTATTACTTTGTTGTCGTATAATTATTAAGTTAAATATGTTTTTGATCCCTCTAAATATATTAATTTTTTGTTTTAGTCCCTTCAAAATTTTCTTTCGACTTTTTGTCCGTATAAAATTTTCAATTACCACTTTTAGTATCTATTTTTGAGTCAACTCATGTATTTTTTAATGAAATGTGTATAATATTATAAAAGTCTTTTCCAAAAAAATTAGAATTTTTTTGACAAAACATGAATTAAATATGAATTTTTAACCCCTAAAAATATAAAAGTTCATATAATATTATAAATTTTTCTGTAAAATTTTATTTAAAAATATGAATTCTAGATATTAGTAGTTCCCTTATAAGGAGGGACCAAAAGTGAAAATGAAAAACTTTTGAAGCGCTAAAAGTGGAAGAAATTTTTTACAAGGACTAAAACAATTGGTATATTTCTAGGGACTAAAAACACATTTAACCTTAATCATTATTACTAACAAAAAGATGGACAATCGCGTGCTTGTCTTTCTGTTTTTCTTGTTACGTTAATATTTGTAATTTTAAACATTATTTTTCATATGAAAAATTAATGAAAAAAAACACTGAAGTTTTTTACCAATTTGGCCTTGCGACTTGTTCAAATTTGAAATTATGGTCAGTAAACTCTTGGTAAGTTTCATTAAAGACGCTGAGATCAGGAATTCTTCTAGGCTTCTTATATATAGGTTGTGTCTCTCATGATCTAAATATTTTTTTAATAGTAACAGAAAAAGTGGATAACAATAAACTATACAATGATCGTTATCAAAAACTTTTCTACCTTGACTATTTAATGAATTAAAAAGTTACAAGTACGTTTTCCAATAACTAATGTTTGAATCAGATGCATTATAAATAGGACACTCTAGTGAACCCAAAACATCACAACAGAAGTTATAATATAACCTTCTTACATAAATATCCTTTTTACTTGTGTTTCTAAATGGCAACAATACCATATATGGATATTCTGAGTTATATACTCATGTTCTTGTTAATATTCATTGTGACACAAGTTTTTTACTCACTATTTGCATCCAAAATGAGAAACAAAACAAACTCTAAACTTCCACCAGGACCTTTCCCTCTTCCTATAGTTGGAAACCTCTTTGTAATGAACAATAAACCACATAAATCATTAGCCAAACTTGCCAAAATTTATGGTCCAATATTAAGTTTAAAGCTAGGCC
>Ga0315914_1001994_pt1 | contig 31216 bp, 14 predicted proteins | sample MpolenodulesMG_FD_203920 | JGI IMG/M metagenome (GOLD analysis project Ga0315914, IMG submission 203920) | Medicago polymorpha root nodule microbial communities from Los Angeles, California, United States - elongated nodules | ecosystem: Host-associated > Plants > Roots > Nodule | place: USA...
GATTCAGATAGTGGAGTCACTGATGATGAGGGTGAGGAGGGTGATGTTGAGGAAGGTGATGAAAGTAATAATGGTTGCAGAAATTCTGATAGGAATGATGCTTCTGTGCACCGTAAGACTGCTGCTCTTCAGACTAACGAGCTACGTGTACTCTGGATGGATGAATCTGAATCCACACAGAATTTCAGTGATGTAGAAGTTGTTGATCGTGGATTTTTACATAGTGATTTTGTAGCTTCGGCCTCTGACCCTACCGGGCAAGTGGGTGTTGTCGTTGATGTCAATATATCTGTGGATTTGTTGGCCCATGATGGATCTATCATAAAAGATGTCTCATCTAAAGACTTGAAGCGTATCAGGGATTTCACTGCTGGAGATTACGTGGTGCTCGGGTCTTGGTTAGGAAAAGTTGATGATGTTTTGGATAATGTGACTGTCTTATTTGATGATGGTTCAGTTTGTAAAGTCTCCAAAGCGGATCCGATGGATCTTAAACCAATTTCGAAGAACAATATTCTTGAAGATGGACATTTCCCTTATTACCCAGGGCAACGTGTAAGGGCCAAGTCTTCATCCATCTTCAAGATGGCTAGATGGTTGTCTGGCTTGTGGAAAGCAAGTAGGTTAGAAGGTACTGTCACCAATGTTACTGTTGGATCAGTGTTTGTTTATTGGATAGCATCTGCAGGTCATGGGCCATATTCTTCTGCTGCCCCAGCTGAGGAACAGAGTCCAAAAAACTTAAAATTGCTGTCTTGTTTTGCTCATGCAAATTGGCAATTGGGTGACCGGTGTCTTTTACACTCATCTGCACTGTCATCTTCTGTTTCCATCAACAAAAACAAATCAAAATTGGAACATAACGATTCTGTTAACATTGAATTAGATTCTAATCAAACAGGAAGCGGGTGTGATTCAGAAGACGCTACAGTTGAGGAATCAAATGGGAATAAAGATACTATGGACCTTGATCCAGTGGGTGCTTTGGAAGGGAATGATGGAAATGATAGAAATAATCCTTCTTGTGAATCTAGTTCATGTGGTAGTTCTATATCAGTATCAAAGGATCCTGTCCGTGAAGCTTGGCCTCTTCACCGCAAGAAAATAAGGAAAGTTGTCATCAGGAAAGAAAAGAGAGCCCGGAAGAAAGAGGAAAGCTTTGAAAAAGCTCTCCAAATTGTCAACACTAGGACAAGAATTGATGTTGCTTGGCAGGATGGAACGATAGAGTATGGACTAGATTCTACAAGTTTAATTCCTATTGATACTCCTGGTGATCATGAATTTGTTTCAGAACAATATGTTGTAGAGAAGACCTCTGATGATGGTGAGGATAATTGTGAAACCAGCCGAGTTGGGGTGGTGAGGAGTGTTGATGCCAAAGAGCGGACAGCTTGTGTGAGGTGGATAAAACCAGCTGCCAAGGCAGATGATCCCCGAGAATTCGACAACGAGGAAATTGTAAGTGTCTATGAGCTAGAGGGCCATCCAGATTATGAGTACTGCTATGGGGACGTGGTTGTTAGACTATCACCCGTGTCTGTCTGTCTAGAAGCTTCTGTTGGAGAGTCTACTGAGAAATCGAAGCAGGAAAACGAAGAAAATGGACATAAAAATGAAGCAGCAACCCAGACAGAAAAAGCATCTTCTGGCGAAACTGATGTGGAGTTCTCAGACCTCTCTTGGGTTGGAAATATAACTGGCCTTAAGAATGGTGATATTGAAGTTACATGGGCTGATGGGATGGTATCAACGGTATGCTCATTTAATTTATTTCCTTATTGTTATCTGTTATTTCTTCCCATTCTGTTGGTAAAAGATAAATGCTGCATGTTTACTTATATTCAGTTTTGTACACATCATTAATACACCACTTGCAATCTGGTTGTGTTGTTTCTGTCTATGGAAATGCCTAGGTTTTAAAATTTGTACGAGTATGATTACAACATAATCAGGATGTTCAATTTCCCAGTGATTAGATATTCTACTAGGTGCCTCAGTGTTAATAGTACTTTATACATAATACTTACAATCAGCGAAGGTGCCTTTCAGTTTCTATGAAGAGTGATTCAGGAAGACCTTTGTGAAATGGTGGAAATTGGTGTAGGATTTTGCTTCAGGATGCTTGTTGGGCTGGTAAAATCTGGTCCAGCTTATAGAGTCCCAATCAATAAGGATTAGATATAAAAGTTGTCAAAACTTATTGCAGAAGTTTGAACTAGTATTACTAAGGAAAAGGAGGGAAAGATGAATCTGCGTACGTTAGTTTGTAGGTATTTAGCAATCCCCATCTCTTGAGCTAGCTTTTGGGGTTGAGTTAGGCCTAAACCCCAATTTCTGAGTGAATATATATGATCCTTAAGGTGGAGTTATAGAATACAAAATAAGGTGGAGTATGAATATCTAGTCAAGGAACATTTGTTGCCTGTGCCATAATATAAAATCATAGTGGAGTTGTAGATATGTGTTTCTACCATTGTTTGATAGTCATATTTTTATTTTCTTTTGAGTGGGTGGTCTTTTTCTAAATGTCTGCTGAAAGGTTTTATATCACCTACATTGTAATTGTCATTTGTATTCATTTTAATATCTATAGGCTTAAATCATGTCATAGAAAAGCAGTGACTATTAGGAACAAGTGTAGCCTGTTCCTTTTGCTACTGAGATTACTAAAGATCCTTTGCTAGCATGTTGAACAGTCTTTTGTTGGTGCTAAAATAGCCCATAAATTTTGGTTTATGGATCTTTCCAATTCATAGCTTCAAACAAGGTTTGATTAGATTCTTAATCAAAACATTTTTGTGCAAATAATCCAAGAAGCAAAATAATAGATTGGATCTAGTATAAACATATATGGCATGTTTGTGTTCTTAAGCACTTGTTCATGTCTAATGATACAACACTTGTATTTCACTATCTATAATTTACTTTACTTCCAGGTTGGACCCCAAGCAATCTATGTGGTTGGTAGAGATGATGATGCTGAATCACTTGTGGCAGGGAGTGATATAAGCGATGCTGCAACCTGGGAAACCGTTGATGATGATGAAATGGAAGTCCAAGAGGATTCCAGAGAGGTTTGTTTCTCTTTCCAACTATAATGTGGTTATTAGTAAGTTTTAATTTTTAAACTTGCTTCTTTCTCGGAGGAAGCCTAAGGGAAAATCTGTCACCTGGTACTTTTAGCAGGATTCCTATCAAAAAGTTACTTTTAGCAGGATTTCTTTCAAAATCCTTTATTTTTCTTCATTTGAAAAGGTCTTTTGTGTCAGTTCCTCCCTTCGATAAATGGATTTGTTTTATGGTAGACATATCATGGGCCAACTAGAGATGTTGGTTATGGTTATTATTAGTCTATTTCTATAATAATGTAAAATTACATGCAGGATGTTAATAGGGAAAATTCAAGCAATGTTGCAGAAGAGAATGGAGAGAAAGACTCTGGTAGGGCCGCGGCACTTTCTGTCCCACTTGCAGCAATTCGATTTGTAACCAGACTTGCGTCTGGAATATTCTCCAGGGGACAGAAGAACTTGGATCCTGTTCATGTGCAGTCAAATGGTGAAATTGAATGTTCGTCACCAGTTAAAATTTGTGAGTCCAGTTCTCAGGAATGTATTGCCATTGATGGTGACAATTTGGGCAGCAAGAGTTGTAAAAATGAGGAGTCTGTTATTCCAGAAGGTTCAGAAAATGTGGAAGCATCTGAGACACTGTGCAGCTTGAAGAATAAAGAGGCTCCTGCCAGTTGTGACGATGATGCTTGTAGTTTGAAACATTTTGACATGGTTACAGATCCGTTAGACCATTACTATATTGGTGCAAATGGACAGGTACTGCTTCTGCCTTAATTCTAATCTCGAGGAAAGCAGGGAAATGAAAAAATGAATAGGCAGTTGCATGTTTATTTTATGCTTCATCTTCCTTTGATAAATATTAACCAAGATATACAGGCATGCACTTGCCTGAGTATTGATTAATCATCATTACAGATTAGTTTATTGTAGGTTAGGTTCTTATTTTTAGATTTAGCTAAATCAAATATCAACACTGTTGAATTTTTATCATTGGTGCATCGAACATGTGAGTATGCACACAAATACATTAAAATGCTTGTTTCTTTAAAATATAAATTCTTTTGTTATATCACATGGGATTGGAGGTCACTAAATGTTTTTCACTCCACTTGCAGAGTAACATACGAAAATGGTATAAGAAGGTGCAACAAGATTGGGGCATACTACAAAACAACCTTCCTGGTCAGTGAACAGTGACAATAGATTCATTCATATTGTATTGTATTTATGCTCCCATTTCAATAAATGTGAACAATGTAATCATTTTGACAGAGGAAATCTATGTACGAGTTTATGAAGATAGAATGGATCTTGTGAGAGCAGTTATTATAGGGCCATTTGGGACTCCTTACCAAGATGGGCTGTTTTTCTTTGATTTTCACCTTCCGCCAGATTATCCTGATGTTCCACCCGTAAGGCCTTATTTTGAAGCTACATCAATTTATTATGTTGAGACGTAAATAATATATTCCATTATATAAATTTAGTCCACATGAATGTATCTCATGTCTTCCTGTGTTCTTTGTCGTGGCCTCAAATGGTGCAGTCAGCATACTATCATTCAGGTGGTTGGCGTATTAACCCTAATTTGTATGAGGAAGGGAAGGTTTGCCTTAGCCTTCTAAACACATGGACAGGCAGAGGCAATGAAGTATGGGATCCAAAATCTTCTAGCATCCTTCAAGTTCTAGTTTCACTACAAGGGCTAGTACTCAACTCCAAGCCTTACTTCAATGAAGCTGGATATGATAAGCAGACTGGAACAGCTGAAGGAGAGAAGAATTCGTTATCATACAATGAGAATACATTTTTACTGAACTGCAAGACCATGATGTATCTTATGCGGAAGCCACCCAAGGTGATTGTGAATGATGTTTAAATATTTTATTTGCCCCTATTTTATCTTTGATTAGTTAAACGACTTGCAATATTGCATACTTCGTTTCACTGGACTCCGTATGTATATTTAAATCTATCATTATAGAAAATTTACACCATTAAAAAAGGGTTGGTGCAGGGTTAGCAAAGAATAAACAAAGCACTTTCTTTAGGTAGCTTGTGTTTATCGTATGTATTAAAAACAACATTTCAATCTTGAAGGGATCCGTAGTAAACAAGGTATTGAAGTGTCAGAAAGTCTACCATTCTCCCAAAATAAGTGTCAGGAAGTCTATAGAGTCTCTACCATCCCATATTTGCATTCTAATGTCTTGTTAATATTTCTCTTTTTTCTTTTAGACGTGCAATGTATATTTAACTGTTATCTTCGTGATGAATTATCTAGGATTTTGAAGTGCTCATCAAAGAACATTTTAAAAGGCGTGGTCATTACATTCTTAAGGCTTGTGATGCATATATGAAAGGCTACTTGATCGGCTCGTTGACTAGAGATGCCTCTGTGAGTGACAATAGCAGTCCGAATTCAACCTCTGTTGGTTTCAAGTTGATGTTGGCCAAGATAGTGCCAAAGCTTTTCACGTCACTTAGTGAAGTTGGGGCTGATTGCGAGGAATTTAAGCATTTGAAAGAGTTGTAGCAAAAGTAAATACACCAATCACTCTCTTACAATTTGAAGGTACCAACAAGTGTAAAGGTTCTTGAGTTTGATTTCTACTATTAAAAACTTTTATTTCTCTTATTTAAAAGACCAATTCATTTCTAGGAGATTGAAGGAACAGAATTGGAAGCAAAAACCTTTGAGAGAAGCAACCACTAACAGAGCAGGCTGAATATCCCTTTGAGTATGGTCACATGTAGAGGGGAGGCAATGTTCATTACTAACATTCATGTTATGAACTTTTATTTTTTGAATATTTGGACAGAGGGTGGAAAGGGTTGGATTTTCTCGAGTATTTGAAAGTCTCTGTTAATGGTCTTTCACTGGTTTGTTAACTCGTGTCGTGTGAGGATTCGGTGAATTGAATATAATTGAAGAATGACCAATTTTGTTTTTCTTCTTTCTCCCTTGCACTCCTTTTCTACGCTCATAAGTCTTCATGTTTTTTTTGGTTTAAGCGTTTGACATTTTTGCTGTCAATGTTTGTTGGTGAGTCTTGTGGGTACTTCCTCCAAGTCTCGTAAGCAACACATTTCGCATTTTTACAATCTTAACTATTCAAATCACTTAATTCGACCATATTTTTTAACTAAAATGTTAGCATGTAGGATGATCAATTAGTTTCAATGAAAAAATTCATGATATCAAATTTTTATAATTTTTTATTATAGATATTAAAGATATTATAATAGTTTTTTTTCTCAAGGAAAAGATATTATAATAGTTAAAGTTATGTATTGGCACGTATGTTGTGGTTTCTCTAAAAACAAAACGTGTGAAATTGTGTGAAATTGTTGATTGCTGCATGTATTTTAGAATGTATTTTGGAACGTAGGAGAATTAAAAATATTGATTGACATTAATTGAAACAAAAATTTAAGAATAATAGCAATGAATGTATAAGTTGCCGCTATAAACTTATTCCTTTATACACGAGCACTCTGTTTTGGCTTTGGACCGCATCTCACATGTTAAAGGGTTTTAAAAAGTTGGAAGGATAAATGGTCCCCTAATTGCTCTTCTCCCATCTGTTTTTCTCATTCCCGTCAACATAGTCGAGTGTGAGTTAACTCACGTATGTGTATTTTTCAGCGTGAGTTAACTCACATAGGACGAGAATAAGCAAAAAAAGATGGGAGAAGAGCAATAATCTTTCACATAGATCTTGAAGCAGAAAATTCCGTAAATGTAAAATTGGCTTTTAGATCTCAACTTTGTTTATTTTCCCTTCTAAAATATATTTTTCAAAATGAAAAATAAATTATTTTAAAAAAATTATGTTCAAAAATTAATTGATTAGATTTAAGTAATTGTTTATCTTTTCTTTAAAAAAAAAGTAATTGTTTATCTTCAGAAACTATAACCATCTAACTATAGTAACTATTTTGCTCAAAAAAAAAAAAAAAACTATAGTAACCGTAACCATCTAACTAACACTTAACTAATGTTAACTAGCTTACCCAACTCCCCTGAAAGAAAAGAAAAAAACTACCTTACCCAACTCCACGTAGCTTCCTACTATTTTAACCGATATCTTATTCTTCTCAATCGTGAATTTAAATCAAAGTCCATTTTTTATAATACTGGGACCTAAATAAGTTGTTGGACACTTTATGGGTTGTTAAAATTAAAATTACTTGTTGCCACTTCAACAAGTATAATCGACTCATGAATCATGACAACTTATATGGGGTTCAGCTGGCAGCTGTATTGTTTAATAACCTTCAAATTGTTAATTACGTTCGACCTATAGAAATACTGTTTTAGAACTTAAACCGTAAATCTCCATGAGCTTAAGTTAGTTGGAGTTGGAGTTCGAATTTCAGATACCCCACTTTTCTATATTCAAAATGTGTGAGCACTAGTCATTAGGCTACTTAACCAAAATATAAAAAATAACTTAAACCGTGATCATGAAGTCACAACTTTAGGGACAAATTCAAGACTATATCCCTTTCATCAATTTTTCATGTATCATTTTCTCTTTTATTTTTAAAGGGAAAGAATACTTGATACAATGGATTAATGATTGATACAATGGATTAATAATAGTTTAAGAACTACTTAGTATATATTTTTAAGGAAGTGTACTAGTAATTTAAATGTTTTTTTTAGGGAATTTTTTTTTGAGGAAGTGTACTAATAATTTTACTTATGTTTGGCAAACCAGAAAACATGATAACTTGGCCTATCTTGGGTGTGAAGTTAATAATCATTTCGGTTCGGCAAGGTCTCTCCTTCCAACTTTTAAGGTGTAAAACCCCAATTATGTCTTTAAAACCATTAGAGTATGTGGTGTAAATATTTTTGAGTACCAATTATTGATGGTGTTAATGTAAGGACTTTCTCTCCCTTGTTGTAAGGATCTTCTCTCCATTAAGATATTGTTCATGATATAATCATATAAACCAAAATGTGACTTCACAAACTTGGAACATTGACAAAATTATTCGATGATGTGGACTTCCAATATTTGAGTTGTTTCTTCAAACACAAGCAAACCTGTAGCAAGTGGCAACCCACCCTTATTTCAACCACTGTTTCATCACATCTTAGCTTTCCAAAGAAATGGTGATTACAAATTTCTTCAACAACTGTACCTTCATACTCTCAATTCTTATTTTGCTATGTAGTTTTCTCTTGAACTGTGTCATGGCTAGTGTTTATGCTGTTGGGGATCAAGATGAATGGAGTAGCCAAACAAATTATGCTACATGGGCAGAGAGATACAACTTTAGCCGTGGAGATGTTCTTGGTAGTACTTCTCAATTCAATCTTTACTGAATTCTTGTATTTGATATAATTTAAAATATATATTGTTTTTTGAAAATAAAAGATATTCATGTGATATCATAACATTATCTTTAAAAAATAAAGGGCTTATTGTGTTTAGTCTATTAAATTTTGAAAGTATAATTAAAATTTAATATTTAGTTTTGAATTTAAATTCAAAGATGATTTATTTTAAATCTAAATCTATTTTATATTTTTTGGTGTTATATTGGTATAGTTTTCAAGTATGTGAAGGGACAACATAATGTGTATGAAGTGAGAGAGGAAACTTTTCGATCATGTGAAACAAGTAGTGGAGTGTTGGCTAAGTATGAAAGTGGAGAAGATGAAGTGGTTCTGAATAAGGTGAAGAGATATTGGTTCATTTGCAATATAGCTGGACATTGCCTTGGAGGAATGAGGTTTGGGATTGAAGTCAAAGAAGTTAGCAACAATGGTACTGATTCCATGGATGGTGCATTAAATCCACAAATTCAACCAACTCCATCACGAAATTCTTGTATCTCTCAAAGATGGAGAGTGATTGGGAAGTTCGTTCCTTTCGGAACTGGATTATTATTGCTCAATTTGTATTTTTGATGGGACAAATTTAGATACTTTTTCTTAGATGATTTTTTGTATGATTCATAATTAAATTACCCATGATTTATTTTTATTCATAATTTTTTTAAGGTTTGTTATAATCACAAAAATGTATATCTAGTCAAATTATGTCAAGTGGATATTTGTTCAGATATTTTAGAAACTAACTTACAAAAGTAACAATTCTAGTCGTGAGTTTTTTTTTTTTTTAACCCGTCTTTCCGTTCTTTTTATTGCGGAACGCAGGTAGATTATCAACGATGTTTTTTTTGAAATATTATCAACGTTATTTTATATAAATTAAAATTATGAGTTTATATATTTGTGACTTCCAAATGTAGCAAACTCAATAAATCATATTTATCTTTATCAATTACAACAATAATAAAACAAAAATTCTTTTTTTTTTGTCCAGGATTCGAACCTCGGACCTTGCATATATTATGTATTGTCCTTATCAACCGAGCTAATTCTTATCTTTCTAATAACACCAACAATATAACATTATTATAGAACTTTTTTTTGTTTAAGTGTATAATTGAAATAACAAAAATTCAGTCCAATTATCTTTCCAAAATTATATATATACATAATTTGTTTTTTTTAATAATAAGAATTTGTTATTTGCACAATATAGGGATAAACTAAACAAATTAAACTAAAAATCGGATAAGAAGGAGAATCAACAAAAGATTAAAGAGATAAGAAGGAGAACAAATGGATAAAATAAAAATGAAAGAAAACCCGGATTAGAAGCAGAATAAACTGATAAACTAAAAACTAAGTAAATCGGTGCTAGATATGAATTGTCCTATAATTAAACGAATTCTCCTATAATTAAAAAAAAAACAAATTATTATCATCACAACAATATCATACTTAGCATCGATTTACTTTAATTTTTAGTTTATCATGTTGTTAGTGGATAGATTATAAAATTGTTTCTATATGGATCTCCTCTAAGTTACCACTCCTCTTCAATATCGATGTTGGATCATCTCCTTCACTCTCTCTATCCATTGCTCTTTTACTCTCCATGTCCCTCTTAATCTCTCTCAAAGAAATTTAGAGTAAGGAGAGCAATGGACAAAGAAGTGACGGAGAGAATCCAATTTCAACAATAACGATATTCAAAGTTGTCTCATCATTATGCTTAGGTTGGCAACAACCTCTTCAATTATTTCCACTGTGCTTGCCAAAGTATTGATAGAACATTGTTATAAATGTTTAATTAATGACAAATTAAGAGTGATTAATATATAAATTTTATTAGGGAAATGTTAACTTGTGCTCTTAGGGCACATGTTAAGAATTCCATTAATAAAAATTATGTATTGGAAATTGTGTTAATTTATTGTTCAAAATGTTTAATATTAATTTTTTTTTTTAATAAATTCTTACCATGACATTAATGCTTGTCCTAAGGGCTTCATATGTTGTGTATGTATGCTTGTCCGTAACACCTTCCTGTTTTTGTTTTGAAACATAGCCATTCCCAACATGAAAACTTTACTCTTTCTTGGGAGAAGGTTTCATCGTTTTTTATTCTGTTCTGTTGTTGATTGTAATTGTAATTGTCATGTAGAAAACTCAATGTCTCTCTATGATGGATGGGAAATATTGTTTGTTTCGTTTACCATAACCTTGTTCGTGATATAATCATATAAACCAGAAAAATATGACTTCACAAACTTTGGAACTACTCTGTTTTCACTGGATTGGGATTATCTTCGTCAAGTTATGCTTAAAATGGGTTTTGATCATAAATGGGTTCACTGGATGAGTTTATGTGTTGAATCCGTGGACTACTCTGTTTTGGTTAATGGTGAAACAGTTGGACTTATTATTCCGGGTTGAGGGCTTCGGCAAGGGGATTCTTTGTCACCGTATCTATTTATCATTTGTGCTGAAGGCTTGTCATCCCTTATTCGTGATGCGGAGGAGAAGCGCGCCATTACTGAAACCCGGGTGTGTAGAAGGGCGCGCCCAGTTTCCCATCTTCTTTTCGCCGACGATTGTTTCCTCTTTTTTCGTGCGGAAGAAGATGAAGCTCACATCATGAAGAATATTTTACTAACATATGAGAAGGCTTCTGGTCAATCCATTAGTTTGCCAAAATCTGAGATCTTCTACAGTCGTAATGTCATTGACACGAGGAAGAATGCTATCACAAACATTTTGGGTGTGCGTGCAGTTCTTGGAACAGGGAAGTACTTAGGTTTTCCGTCTATGATCGGAAGGGATAGAACAGCCATGTTTGCATATATTAAAGATCGTGTTTGGCAAAAAATAAATTCTTGGAGTAGCAAATGCTTATCAAAAGCAGGAAGGGGAATTTTGATCAAGTCAGTATTGCAGGCTATCCCCTCCCCCTCTTATGTCATGAGCATCTTTCAATTACCTGCTACGCTTATTACCGCTATTGAAAGAATGATGAACTCCTTTTGGTGGGGGCATGGCAGATCCTCCAATCGTGGTATCAACTGGTTAAGTTGGGAAAAATTGTCCATGCATAAAACTCAAGGTGGTTTGGGTTTTAAAGATCTTTCGGTGTTTAATTTGGCGATGTTAGGCAAGCAAGGGTGGAAATTCATGTCAGAACCCGACTCTCTTGTGTCTCGCATTTTTAAAGCGCGGTACTTCCCTAACAAGTCTTATCTTACGGCAACCATTGGGCACAATCCAAGTTATGTGTGGCGAAGCATTCTCTGGGCTCGCTTTATTGTTCGTGGCGGAGCACGTTGGAGTATTGGTTCAGGTAACAATATTCCTATCCGTAATGAACCTTGGATGTGTAATGGCGACAGTATTGACGGAAATATAGCAGGAGCACATTTTGTCAGCCATACTTCTATTAATAGTCTTGTGGATCCAAATGCAAAGCGGTGGAATGAACCTGTGGTTCGGCAGGTTTTTAGTGACAACATTGCAGCACAAATTTTAAATACTCCTCTATTTGAACAAGTGCAGCAAGATCGTTTGATTTGGAAAGCTAAAAAACACGGTCATTACTCGGTTCGTAGTGCTTACCGGTTATGTGTGAATGAACTCATTGACGTGTCACATCTTCGCAGGCCGGGCAATTGGTCTGGAATTTGGAGACTCAAAGTCCCACCAAAAGTGAAGAACTTGGTTTGGTGTATGTGTCGAGGTGTTTTGCCCACCCGAGTTAGACTACATGATAAAGGGGTTCATTGTCCAACTGACTATGTAAATTGCAATTCTGGTCAGGAAGATTTTGCTCATCTGTTCTTTACATTTCCCTTTGCGATTCAAGTATGGACAAGAGCCGGTTTATGGACTGATATTGATTTTTCTGTTGCTACTATTCATACGGCTGAAGAGGCTATTTTTTCACTTCTGCAGAATCTCTCTACTGTGCAGGCAAAACAGTTGGTTATGCTATTATGGAGTTTATGGAAATGCCGTAATTTAAAGGTTTGGGAGGATGTTACGGAGTCATGTGCAGCTGTGATTGAACGAGCTAAAGTTATGCTAGATGATTGGGAGTTCGCTAACAGTTTGCGAACAGATATGCAGCCCACAACTCAGCCTGCACCACACGGTCTGCAGCAAGAGGCTGCTGCTGTGAACAGTTCAGCTGTTGTTCTTGCGGCATCTGCTACTGCTAAACCACAACAGATCAAATGGCAGCCCCCTGCGAGTGGTCGTTTGAAATGTAACGTTGACGCGGCTTTTTCTATCCCCCATAACCGCACCGGTGTTGGCAATTGCTTGCGAGACGACGAAAGGACTTTTGTCCTTGCCAAAACTGTGAACTTTGAAGGTGTGTACTCTGTTGAGGTGTGTAACCCGTCATCCGATCAATCCGTTGGCACACACGGTCGGAGATGGGCTTGAGATGGGTGGTCGAATCCGACCAATCCGTTGGCACACACCGAATCTGACCGTGTGTGCCAACGGATTGGTCGGATGACGGGTTATACGAACGACGGGTTCGGCGGGTCGGTTAACTCGGTTATTGCTGTCAACTTCACAGACGGAGATGGAGAGTAGAAAGGATGCAATTGTGGATGAGATGGGGTTGAATATGGTAACTTTTCGAAAGGCAGTGCTGGAAAAAGACGCACACCACTGTTTGGACTTAGGAGGAAGAAGAAACAATTGAAAGAGAGAGAGAGAGAAGAGAACTAATGTTGCCTTATTTTATATTTTATATATGTATGTTTAATTATTTTTCATTATTAAAATTCATTGATGGGACGAGATAACATTGAAAGAAGGAGAAAGTACATAAAAAAAGTGGGATAAGGCATCTTGCAGCAAAGCACATGCATTTGTCAAATTCTAACTTTAACTAAAATATATTTGTATGCCTAGCCTTGTAACTGTATCAGGCGGGTGCGGCCTATGTTGGGTTTGATTTTGACGAACCGAGCCCGACCGCACTAACCCAGTGCTAACTGAATTTTATCACTTTTGAACCCGAGACCCGTTTCAATCTGACCCGTGAACCCGCAGGTGACTCGGCCATTGCGGGTGGTGGGCGGTTTCGGATTCCTTGCTCACCCCTAGTTTGTTCCATGTTATTCAATGGTTGAGTGATATGCAAATGGACAACATTGATTTTGAAGTAGATTCAAAAATCACGAAAGATGCTTTTACTGCTAGTCGAGATGATATATCTGAATTTGGGCACATTGCTGAAGCGTCTCGTTCTATGTTTCATTCCAAATTTTCTAACTCTCGGGTGGAGTTTGTTAGGCGACAAGCCAATGTGGTAGCTCATACTCTCGCTAGAGGCCACATTATTAGCTAGTGCCGTAGTTTATTATGATATACTCAATTGTATTGAATCTTCGATTATAAATGAAATGCTATAAACACCTTTTCTTAAAATAAAATAAAAAACACTTTGGAACATATGGACAATATGAAGTGGACTTTCATATTTGATCTGGTTTCTTCAAACACAAGCAATCAGCTGTTGCAACCAACCCTTATTTCAACCCATATTTGAGCATTTAATTTCTTAATTCAATCTTTACTTAATTAATGTATTTGATTTAATTATTTTTAAATTAGTTTTCACCAATAAAATATATATTTATGTGATATTGATCATACCATTATATTTTTTAAAAATAGTGCTTTTTTTAGAGGAAAAAAATATAGTGCTTATTGTGTTAAGTTATTAAATTTTGTATAGTTTTGAAATTAAATGCAAGATAATTTATTTTAAATTTTAGATCTATTTTATATTTTTGGTGTTGTATTGGTTTAGTTTTCAAGTATATGAAGGGACAACATAATGTGTATGAAGTGAGGGAGGATACTCTTCGATCATCTGGCTAAGTATGAGAGTGGAGAAGATCTAGTGGTTCTCAATAAGGTGAAGATATATTGTTCATTTGTAATACAGCTGGGTGTTGCCTTCGAGGAATGAGGTTTGGAATTGAAGTCAAAGAGGATAACAACAATGCATGAATTCCATGGATGGATTGGTGCATTAAATCCACAAAATCAACCAAGTCCATTGGAAAATTCTTGTATCTCTCAACTCTCAAGGATGGAAAGTGATTGAGAAGTTTATTGATTTTTAAACCGGATTATCATCGTTGTTCTGATAAGATTAATTTCTAAATTATGTGCATCCACTCTGTGTAACAGTTTTATTATTCAATCAAATCATGCTAAATAGATATTTTAGGAACTATCCTACAAAATTGATTTTTTTTTTGTTGTGTTAAGTTTCCGGTTCTTAAAAAAATGAGACAAGTTTCAACCAATGATCGAACTCAAATTCTCATAAATAGTTTGTCTTTACTAGAGCTCATTAACTACTCAAATCCATATAGTGATTTAATGTTTTACAATATCAATGCATAGAAAGCAAACTTGTTCTTTTTTTATTAAGTGTATACTTTCTCAATTATACCTTTCTCACTTATTTCAACTTTACTCATTCTCAATTAAATTAAAAATAGTCTTTTTGTTTGTTTTTTGCTATGTGTAAATTGTTATGGGAGTGAAATAAAGTGTGTGCAAGAAAATATGTGTAAATTGTTATGGGAGTGAAATAAAGTGTGTGCAAGAAAATATGAATTTATTGAAGAGAGGGAGAATGTAACACAATTATTTTAAATAAACTAATATTTTTCTTTTGGTCACGTAGACTATTGACTAAAAATTTAGTAGTTAAATGCAATATATGTGAACAATTAATTAATTTTTTCTAATAAAAACAAATAATTTAAGCTTAAATCAGTTTTAGTCCCCTTATTTTACTAAAACCACAATTTCGGTCCTCCTATTGTTTTTTCCGCAATTTTGGTTCCTCTATTTTAAAAAATTCTTTAAACATTTGGTTCCCTCTTCACTTGGCTTTCAATTTAGGTGAAGAGGAGACTAAATGTTTAAAGAATTTCATTATCTACCATGATGATGTTTAAAAATAAGGGGACTAAAGAATTTCACTTGGCTTTCAATATGACATGACATTTCATTATCATGTTTTTTATAATTTGACATTTTATATTTTAAAATAAAATCATATTTTTATTTTGAGTGTAATTTTCCTTTCTAAAACTGATCTGGTATTTGCGTACCGTAAAATATACGCCTTTTTATCTTGTGTAGTTCTTTTCTCAAAGCCATTCAACGGTTTATGTATATCCAGTTTTGCTAAGTTGAAACACTTTCTTTTCCTTTTCCCCTATTTTCTTCTTTTCATTCATATTTTAGTTTTATTTGCTAGCTAGCTTGGTCGAGACTATGATCTTGAGCAAATGATGAATGAAAAGAGGAGAAAAAAAAAAGAGATTTGTGATTTAAATTCCACGTGAAAATCAAGAAAAATGAAGGAGAGTGTCAAATTAAATTCAACAATAACACATATTCGAAGTCCACGAACTCAACCAAAATTCTTGTATCTCACAAATATGGAGAGTGGTGGGGAAGTTCATTCCTTTTGGGACTGGATTATTATTGTTCAACTTGTATTTTTTATCAAAAGTTTGGTTTGGTAACTAGACTTGGTTATGTACTTATGTTATTATTTTTGCACATTGTTTTTTTAGCTTTTTAAAAATTCTTATAGGCTAATAAGCTATTGCTATTCTATTAATTTTGTCAAAAAAAAAAACTATTGCTATTAATCGAGTACAAAACAAATGGAGATAAAGGGAAGTAGATTAACGTGTGATTCTACCAAAAAGACGGACATTTCTACCAAACATAAAAGTAAAATATGGACGTTATATTCTATGGAACTTCTAGTACATCCACATATTAATATAAAAAAATAAGTAAGGGTTTCCGAGCAGTAAGCCACCACCATGAATAAAGTTTAACATTATTTAAAAGTTTCTTCTTCTTAAGTAAGTTTTTTTGTTGTAAAAAACCGTGACTTAAATTTTTGTTATAATTTTATTTCGCCAACAAAAAAGCTTCTGAATTTTTCTGATTTATTGTTGTAATTTTTAAAATAAAATTCAGCAAAACAACTTATGTAACTATTAATTTATAGATTTGGTGTACTTGTAAACTCGAATTTTATAGAATTTACTGTTATTTTATTGTATTATATTTTTATATTTTGAAATAAAACTTTAATTTAAGTCATTGTATGTATTCTACAGTTTAAATTTAAAAAATAAACCCCTAAAAAAATTTAAAAATAAAAGATTATTAAGGGCGAATTTGTAGATAAAAAAATAGACTAGTTTTAAATTTTCTATAATTTTAGTTTACTCGCTCCGTCTTATAATAAGTGGTGAGCCATTTGTAAAAAATTATTATCTCAAAAAAATTGACTCATTTCACTTTTTAATACAAAATTAATTTTTTTTTAAAATATAACTCTAACTAATATACTTTTATCACTCCCAATTTAATATATTCTACGTTGCATTTTTTGATAGTGTATTCTACTTTACATTTATGATAAGGAAGAATGAACTAATAAATGACAACAAGACACTCAAAATCATTTTTTTCTTTTTTCATTTATTCACTTTTTCTTTTCTTTTTTTTTTTTGAAAGAAATTCACTTTTTCTTAATAGGTGTGAAATGAATAGGACCCGTTTGTTACGGATTAAAATAAAAGTGATTTTGATATAAAATAATTTAGAGATTATATTTTAGAGATTATATGAAAAATCAGAATCTATTTTGCGTTTGTTTACTGTAATAAAAATCACTTTTTTTAAACAAATAATCTAGTTTGTTTGAATACAACTATATAAAAAAGATTTTTTGTTACAAAATTAGTTCAATCTTTTAAATTATATTTTCTCTCTCCTCTAAAAAAAATCTATTTTATTTTAAGCTGCTCCTAACAGCTTCTCATTTGAAGTTTTTTTTATATTATTTTTATATTCTGATTTTTTTTTTTAAATCTGTAACAAACGGATACAATACTCTTAAAAGTGATTATTTTTTAAAATAAGTTTTTTTTTCTTAAAAAAACTATAACAAACGGGCTCTAAATAAAATGTTGGTTTATAATCAGATGGAGGGATTATCTTTTTTGAAGGAATTTTGTTACAAATGCAAAGATAAGGAATTTGTTTCATCACAGCCACTTCATTTCCCTTAAAAAATTTTTTTAATTAAACGGTAAATTCATATATATTTCTAAGTTATTGTTTGTTCGTATATTCCTATGTTTAGGATATTGTTATGGCTGTTTCGGAATTGTTGGGTGAGGACTTTTTAAAAGGTACACGTTTCCAATTGACAGGTTTAACTTGTGAGTCACTTCAAAAAAAAAAAAGGTTTAATTCTTAAAAAAAAGGTTTAATTAACTTGTGAGTGTCTATCTATGACTATAAATAGAGACATACAGGGAGTTTGCTAAACTGAAACACTAATTAGCATCTCTCCTTTTCTTTTCTCGTATTTTCTTCTTTAAATTCGTATTTTTATTTTTTGTTTTTATATTAGCTTGAGACTATGATCATGAGTTTTCCTTTCCTGATATTTTCTTCTTTCAATTCATATTTTTATTTTAGCTTAAGACTATAATCATGAGCAGATGATGAATAAAACTATTAATTACTTATTGGTTATTCCATGAAGCAATTATAATCGAGCTTTTTAAAACTGATGCTCAAATCATGCATGCTCAATATCAAGTTTTTTTTTCTTCTTTCTTGAATATGAATAAACATATATATGGATTTTTTTAGGATATAATGAATCTATTTATATATATGCTGCACTTTTGCAAGACTGTTTTAGATTCAAATTTTCATATCTTTTTTATGTTCTTTATTTTCAGATCCAATAGTTCTGTAGATTTTTTTTCTTTCGTTTATTGTTATTATGTTCTCCTTTATTTTATAATATGTGAGTCTCAACTTGTTCTTTACCTTTTAAATTATAAAAATTGGCTTTTAAAAATAAAATAAAAACTATACAAATTGGCTCATGAATGTTTTAAAATTTACCCAGTAGGTTATGGTGGATTCTAGGGTGAGGGTTCAATCGAGTCTCTCATCGGTGTACCACTCTTTTTTACCATTAGATTAAATTGGTTTATAGGATATCAATAGTCATTGTCACACTCGATCCGATCTCATGTTGTACACAACACAGTTATTGTCAAAATTCCCATTTTCATTCCAATATTTTTTTATTTTAAATTTGTTCCAATTCTTATTCCAAACAAACTTTTGTTGATTATTCAATATGTTTTAGGTTAACTTCTGCCATGTTTATTCCTATGTAAAACTTGAAAATTAAAAATTACAGAACAGGAAAACAGGGAAATCACATTCATGTGATTGAAAGACAATATCGAAAGGAGCATGAACTTCTAAAAAATTTAGAAGTAACATGAGCCCATAAAACAATGCAATAATGAAAGGAGCATGAAAAGGTGTTGGTCAAGAGTGGTTTTTAAGATCTGAATAGTGAACCGATAAGGTTATGGCCATGTAATTGGAATTCAAATCCATTTTAATAAAAATAGAAGTTTAAGAAGATGGTGGTTGCAAATAAGGGAAAACAAGCAATGGAAAGAGGGGATTTGGAAGGTGGATTGATGTTAAATCTCAGTTTTGTTTATACTAAGATCTCAATGAAAAGGGTGGGTGGGGGAAGCAGAGAACCACCGTGACAAAATGGAGGGAAGGGGCGATAAAGGAGGGAGGATAACGAATTTGTTATATCCAATATAGTGTGGCTAACACATGATACAATCTCATGAATTCCTTCATCTAATGGCTTTTAATGATGGTCCACCCATATTTTAGGTGAGGGACTTAAGTGAGCCTTCACCCTAGAGTTCACCAGTAGGTTATACTTATTTTTTGAGTTTTACAAATTATTCCTTATATTTATTCAAATGTTGTAAATTGGTTCATATAAAATTTCAAAATTTACAAATTGATTGTGTTATAATTTTTAAAATTTGTAACTCTCCCTAATATGGTCTATTTAAAGAGCTTTGGAAAAACTCTCCCTAACTTTGGAAAAGTTCCATATTGGTCTCTTTTTCCATAAATTGTATTATTAGTCCCTCTATTTTTTGCGATATATAGGGGAAAAAAAAAGGAAAGAATGAGACATGCAATTTAAATGTCACATAAAAATTGTTATCATGTAACAATAACAAATTTGGATCATCTCCTTCACCTTTCTCTATCCATTTCTCTTTTCACTCTTTATGCATATGCGAGAGATAGAAATATGAAGAGAATGGAGAATGTCAAATTTCAAGGACACATTTGAAATTGCCTAATTTATTTGCACATTATTATGCTTAGGTTGGTAACAACCTCTTCAATTATTTCCACTATGCTTGCCAAAGTATTGATTGAACATTGTAAAATAAAAAAATCTAATTAGACAAATTAAGAGTAATTATGAAAAGTTTAACTACTGAAACTGGTGTGGATGATAGGCAGCAATATTCTCTGATGTTGATGTTATCTCATGATTCCAAATTCCAACATGTAGATTTGTTCCGTGTCAGCTCTAGTAGTGAATCTCTAACTTCTTCAGCCTCAACTATTTCACTCTCCTTTTTCTGTTAATAATAATTATATATTCATCACCCAAGAAAAAAATTTAATATCATTAATCATTATCCTATTTTGATTTGAATTTGTCTAACAAATGGTTAAGAAATTTATTCTAAGGTATTTACCTCAACTTTAAAAACATTTGAGACAAGACCCTTGTGACTGGTTACCGTGGCATGCATTACATCCATGCCTAAAGTGTTCATAGCCTCCATCAATTTCACAAAACCACCAGGCCTCTGCTCACAAAACACCTTCACAAAGTACTCATTCCCATCTAACTGAGCCACTTCCACTCGTGGCTGCAATATCCATGTGTTAGTCATCACTCATAAAAGAATTAGAAAGCATAAATAATTAAACACAAACAAAACAAAACAAAATCATTAGTCAGTTTACTTACCTCATAATCAAACTTCAGATTATTATGAGTCATTTCTATGACCACAATTATTGCGGCATGCGGTTGAGGCCGCATTTAACCGCAACTCTCGTTAATACATTATATATCATTGTATCAAGATCCGTAAAAGCGACCATAATTTGTTTTAGTTATTAATATAGAAATTTTAGTATAAGCTAGGTTGATAGTTACCTCCATCTGCTGTGTCTGCTTGTCAGTAACAGTACCAACATCTTCTTGCTTTTGTTTTGAAACATAGCCATTCCCAACATGAAAACCATGTTCTGCTTTTGGAACATTGTTATTATTATCTGGTTGACCTTGAACACCACCAACATATTGATCATTATTTCCATTAACAATGCAGTTACTTTCAGTTCCTGTGTCTGAATTTTCCTCAAGCTCATCTTGAAGTTCCTTCATTTGCTTCTGCAAATCCTTCACATATTCAATAGCATCACCAAGAATAGAAGCTCTATCAAGCTTTGAGATTCTTGGAACCAATGAACGAAGGTTATATAACCTATCATTCAGCTTCTTCCTTCTCTTCCTCTCAGCAACAAGGTTCTTTGATTGGTTTCCTTTTCCACTTCTTCTCCTATATTTTCCATCATCCTCTTCTTCATTCTGATCACTGCAATCTGACATAGAATCTGATCTACCAACAACATGTTCTTGCTTCTTTTTTGTGTCTAAGGGATCCACAAACATATATTGATTATTTTCTGTCATCAAGCTTTTGTTATCATGATCCTCTTCTGTGTTGGATTTGAGAGTGTTGTTGTTTTCATGATCATGAAGGAAAGAACCTTGGTATTCTTCAGAGAAGGTTTCGTCGTTCTTGATTCTGTTTTGTTGATGATTGTAACTGTAGTTGAACTGTTGCATGAAGTTCAATACAGATATGTCATGTGGAAGATTCAATGTCTCTGATGAACGGAAAAGATTGTTTGTGTTATTTCCATCACCTACAATTGGATTTGATTGCATATTGCTCATTGAATTGAAGCCAATTGAGTGGTTCATCCCTTCTTGATCCACCATGACAATGCATTGAGATGTGATAAAATCTATTACATGTTGATCTTCACCAACCTGTTATAGTATACACAAAAATAAAGTTATTGGTATATTTATTTAGGCAAAACTGCATCAAAGGTTGTTTAACTAAATTAAAAGTTTCAAACAGTTCTTTCTTTCTTGTCAAGTTAGTCATTTATGTATAAAATCGTCAAAGATGTTGGACCGAACTTCATATTTTTTTTATGCAACCAAAACCCTTACTTGATAATTCAAAAAATATTCTTCAATCCATCAAAATTAACATGATCTTAATTAGTGATTATCTAAGATTGTGATCTTGATGTTGTTTACGAGGGTCTAATTATGATGTTGAAGGGTGAAACATTACTTATAGTATATCATTCAATGATCATGCACATAAATTTGTAACATAAGTAGACTGAAAGCCAGTTCAATATGTAAATTAAGCTAAAGATAAAAAGAAAGATAACAAAAAATCAATTTTAAATTTTAAATTAAGCTAAATGACATAGTTTTGCCATTTATATCTAGCTACTTATATGTGTGTGTTTCTAATGTAAAATGTGACAGTACCTGTTTAGTTACAAAGAGCTCAACCAGTCCACCAGGCACTGGAATCAAAACATGGGTCCCATTAATTGTTTCCTGCAAAAATAGTACTCAATATCAATATTTATGGGAATTAGCTGAAAAAAGTGAAATAGGATTCAATTAACCAATGAACTTACATGTAAAGTGTTTGGATCCAATATATTGGGATAGTTCAACCAATTGGGTTGGTTAGTTAATAGAGTTTGTGCATGAATCCTGTTCAATGAAGAGATTAAAGGAGATTATAGATAGAGTAAAGGGAGGGACCAATTAAAAGTAAGCAAGAAAAAAACATATTTATATACCCTGAATCTATAGGTATGGAAGTAGAAAGTTGGGAAAGAAGATCACAAGAGTTTGTTCTTGGGTGTGAAAACATTGTATCCCTACATGAAGAGACAGGGAAAAGATGTTCTTCTCCACCATTTTGGTTGCTTTCACTCCCACCACAACAACATCCCAACCATTCAAGATACCTATTAACATCACAATTAATTTGAAAATGAGATATATATGATATAATAGAAAGAAAAAAAAAATGGAATGATTATGTAATGTATATAAGTTATAACCTTTGATCTTCACTTAATTTCCAGTAGACACAATAATCCCAGCCATTCAAACCAACAAGAGGTCTTAATCTCTCAGTAAAGTTTTGCATGATGAAATTGTTCATGTCACACTCTTAATAAGAATCCAATAGATGCTGAAACTTGTACTACCTAGCTAGCTATCTAGCAAACACACAAAATGTACCATAATAAAATTTGTCAGATATCAGAATCATACATCATGTGATAATTTTGTCATGTCTTATATGATTTGTTTCTAAGGAATATCAGATAATGACATAATGTACAATTAGAATATGCATTTTATTAAATGCTTACGTGCATACATGCAAAAAAAAAATAAACAGCAGAATTTATTCTTTAAAAAAATTGCTATTCATACAATAAGCTTAATTGATAGCAACAGTTAACTGAATCATCATCATCATCATCAAAATATTTAGATCATATGCCAAAAATATTATCTAAGCAAAATCAACTAGAAACAAAGTTGCTTATACCAGTGAATGCCTTATAAGCATGATGCAACTAATTATCACAAGAATATTATCTTGTTTATATGCATATATATTGGAGGCTGTTACTATGGTAGGTGAAATGTAGAGGGTGAATGAGAGAGAGAGAGAGAGAGATAAATAAATAATAATTTTGATTTAATTAATTAATGTGTTAGTTTGTTAGGAAAGAAAGGAGGCAGAAAAATGAAGATATTATAAGATTAGTTGGTGATGATGGAAGGAGCATATTGCATGACTCCAAGATTGCGTACAAAACCCTAACTACCTTGCTAAAGTTATTCATTTCGTTTTGGTTAGTAATATCTCTATAACTTCAACTACTCCAATGCTTTAATATATATTTAACCAAAAACAGAAACTGCATACACGTATATTACAGGTTTAAAAAAGATCTCTACTAAAGACATATAACAATTCAATATGTTAATTTTTTGTGTTAAAGTAAAAGGGTAATGGTACTACACTTGGTTGAACACAATGAAAAAATAAAATAAATAATGATCTTTAGTATAATTACTCATGTGGAGTCTTGCCATTCATATGGAATGCTGACTAGAGTTTACTAACCATATGGCTTATAGTATAAAATCGTTTCACATTAGTTCAATCATATTTCATTCCAATCATATTTTATTATAATAGTGTATAATTAAACATAAAAAAATATTTTACTTTTTAAAAATATTTGCACTAATATCTACATAATGAAATTGGACATATGTTTAAATCTTGGTTGCGATAGCATGTTAACTATGAGTTGAGATTCTCTTCATTTTTTTAGAAGAAATGAAGAGCTTCATTGCTATAGATTTGTCGCAAGTTCTAGAAATATTTTTGTCACATTATTTTTATATGAAATGAAAAAGAAAAAAAAGAGAAATAATAACAATAAATTCTGCAATACTATTTTTGTGATTTTTGACCGTTTCTTTTTCTACCATTTGAGGTTCACATGCGTTCTATGCAGTTTGAATTTTAAAATCCAAACTGCATAAAAATCCCATAAAACCTTCAAAAACATGTTGAAATATTTTGGATTTTAGAATCTGAATAGAACGCGCGAGAAACTAATAGGGTGAGAAAAGTAAGAAAATTGCTTTTCTGACATACAAACCTTCCTAATGACACATGTAATTTACTAAAAAGCCCCCAGCGGTAGTTAACTACTGTTGGACAAACCGGCAGCAGTTAACTGCCGCTGGTGCCACCAGTGGTAGTTAACTACCGCTGAATCACTATCACACAGCAAAATAGTTACTTTACTTCTGTCAATGAATCTATCACCACTCTTGCTATTATTTCCTCTTTACTGTTCAGTATAACAACCTAACCTCCATCCAAAATCAATTTTTTCACACAAACCCTTAATGGATAGTAAGGTGGATGGATTAAAGAAAGGATAAGAAGAACATCAATGGAGAGAGAAACGAGAATCATGGTTTCTTGTTGGTGTCTAATTAATCTCTTGGGTGGAACCAATTAAGATCCAATTCTAAAATTCAAAAATCGATATAATGATGAAGGATAATCCAATTCTAAAATTCATGGTTTCTTGTTGGTGTCTAATTAATCTCTTGGGTGGAATACTGGCACAAAGAAACAAGAAAATATGAGTTGTAATTGATGTTGGAAATAATGGAACGGTTAGGAAAATATGATTGAGCTGCATAAATCCCATTGAGATTGGGAAAGTAACGATTTTTCCTGGGTTATAGTGATTCAGCGGTAGTTAACTACCGCTGAGGACTTTTTAGTAAATTACCTGTGTCATTAGGAAGGTTTGTATGTCAGAAAAGCAATTTTCGAAAAGTAATGACCATGATTTTTTAGAAATCGTGGGGTGGCAGTGCTGGCCCATATAGTTAATGGACAAGTGGTTAGATCTTGCTCATATTGGACTTCACATAGATAACTCTAAGGAAATATCTTTATCCACCCTCTAATTGCTCTCGCACTCCACTTTTTGGATTTTAAAATATGAAAAAGTTAAAGGATTTTTGCATATTCTTACCACTTCGTAGGATTTTTTTTTCTTTTTCACTTCGTAGGATAAGAAACCAATTTACTCCAATATATGTTGGATCTTGGCTCCAAAATTCATAGAACACGGGCTTGAAGAATTCAACTTATTGCTAAAATGGAGCTGGTCCAGGCAAATTACTTTCTTTAGTTATGATGGGATAGTCATTAGTAGAAAAAAGAGTCTTGTTAATCGGTGCTCTCATGACAATGGTTAAGGAATCTCTAAATAAAAAATTTGTCTTGAAAATATAAGTTTTGACTTTTGATTAAGTAATAATTACATTACTTTTATTAAAAAGTTACTTGTTTTGGTTGCTTAACCAATGTCTTGAGGGCACTGTTTAGTATTCTCCGAGAGAAACAGGGATGTCGATTTGAGTCTATAAGTGGGATCTATGTTGAGATTGCCTAATTGGGGTTGCATCTTGTAGAGGAAGATGCCTAAATGGAGAGGATCCTAACTCCATCTTGTAACTCATGGATACTTAAAGTCCATTGTTCTTTAAACCAGGGCTGGCCTAAGAGTCAAGCAACCCAAGCAAGGGCTTTAAGCCTCAAAAGTTTGGGTGAGAAAAAAAACCTCTAAAAAATTAAGGGTTAAATATGTTTTTGGTCCCTGTAAAATTAGGAACTTCTAAGTTTAATCATAACTAATTTTTGAGCGATTTTTTTGAGACAAGTTTAGAACACTATGAAAGGTTCATTTAATAAAATTTAGAATTTTTTAACATGAAATGAATTAAATATGAATTTTTTAAAACGGAAAAAGTTAAAGATAAAACAAACAAAATCTGAATGTAGAAATCAAATTTTGCGACAATTTTTTGCATATGAACTTTTAGTATGTTCTGAACACGTCTGCAAAAAATTGTTCAAAAACTCAAGAGTTTAAGCATAAATTAAACAAATTTGAATTGAGGAGGGACTAAAACTGAGTGCATAACTTTTTTTTAAGGACTAAAAAAACTATTAAAATTAAGTAAGGACTAAACTTAAAAGGTCCCAATTTTATAGGGACCAAAAACATATTTAACCCTATATTTTATGACGGATAAATTACTGACATTTGCATAGCTTAACTGATTACCAAAAAAGCCTCAATTACTATTGGCCATGAATTCAAATTTTGTTCTCCACAAAATTGATTTTATATAAATATTCTGTTAGAAAAAATGTTTTTAAAGGCCATATTAAAATTTTTGTTTTAGGCCTCTTAATCTGTTGGGCAGGTCCTGCTTTAACCCAACATACAACGCTCCAAATTTTTTTTCATGGTTCCAACATATGACGCTTCAAACAAGTCATGATTATTAGTTATAAGAAAATAATTTTGAACCGATAAATTTTTTAAACAATATTGACGCATTGTTAGTTTAAAATAATTTACACGCTCAACTATAATCACAAACTTATCATTTGTAAATTTTGACATTTATGTTAGATATAACAAAAGTGAAACAATTTTAAATGTCATGTAAGCACAACTCACTCAATAGCTGCAAGGATAATTATATGTAAGGGTCAGAGTTTGAATCTTGAACTTCCCACTCCTCCACGTATAAAATGTGTGATCCAGCCACTAATCAACTTGTTTGAGTGAAAAAATAATAAGTTGAAGGTCTTGAGTTCAAATAAAAATAAATAAGTAAATTTTTTTTAGGAAAGATAAATAAGTAAATATTAATCTAACAACTAATTTACTAATATTTGTCATTCGAAAAAAGCTAATGAGATGTTACATATGAGCTTAAAGTGTTTCTTGAAGTGAATTCTAGTCATTAATCCACTCGAGAAAAAAATAAAATAAAAGGTAAGAGCTTAAATTTGCCACATTAAGAGACAAAGTTCAAATCTCACGAGTTTGTAAAATTTCCATTTGTATCGGATAATAAGTATAATAATCTTTTTTGCTAATAATAATAATTTCCTCAAATAATAATAATAATAATTTCCCCTACCCATTTCCAAATCTTATATATAAACTATCATTATTTTATGGATTTTTTTTAAACTTATGTAATTTATATTAAATTCATAATTTTGCAATAAATTATTGTTGTTTTTGATAAGAAAATTACTTTCTGTCCTACAATGAGTGATTTATTTGTAAAAAATATTGTCTTAAAATGATTAACACTTTTACTTTTCAAGATAATATTAATAATTTGTTTTTCAATTCGACCCTTTAATTAATAATACTTATATTACTCTCAAGTTAACATATTTCGGTATGAGTTTATGATAATGGTGATACACTAATACACGATCAAGGATAAATATTTTTTGCTCAAAGAGTTTTTTCTTCTTTCATTCATTCATATACATATTTTATAACATGTGTGAAATTATTACAAGAGTCACTATGGACGAAGTTTTTCTTTTTTGACAAGGTGAGATGGATGAAGTATCAATTTTAGTTATCTTGACTTTTGCAATATTTTATAGGTAGACGTATTTTATAATGGTCCAAAATTTTAAGGCAACGTGATAAAGACGCTACCTAGAGACTTGCATGATATACGCATGCAAAAATCTTATTTTGACAATGAAATCATTTTCATTGCACTCCACCACACATAATTACATGTGGTTATAAGGCCATCCATGGTCAGTTGTACCTTTTTAATGGTAAACATAAGGTTGCAAAAGTCATTAAAGGGTTGTAATCGGTGCAGTGCAGGAGGACCAAAGTCGTCGCAGAAAAGCTTCTTCTTGTATTCACACACCTTATAAAGTTGCATTATACAACAAACCCCAACTTTATTTTATTTTTGAGAGCAATATACAAACTCCATCCTGTTCATCAGGGATTAATATACTATACTCCGTATGTATACAACTAATTAGATAGCACGAGCGAAACACATTACACCCATTAATTAATTGTATTTGGTGACACATTAACTTTGATTTAATTTGCATGACCTAACTTACAAGAAAAAAAATTGTATTACCCTATAATATATATATGTCATGATCCCCACGTGTCATGCAACCTTTTGTCATGATCCCTAATTTTTCTTTGTGCAATTTAAATGTTGTCTCAGTTTTTTATGCATTTAATATTTTAGTAATCTTAATTAATTATTCTTATATTCTTTAAGTCAAATATGGAATATTTTCAGATCGATGTGTCTATAAGGAGATCGATTTCTATGGTTCTCCTCTTGTTTTAGTTATGTGCATCTGCTGCATGAATTATTATGACTATGGATTTAATTTGATTTAATATTTTTCCAACTCTTTTTAATCGGAAGTCTATCTACTAACAAACTATAAAAAAAATAGATGCCCTATGAATTTCCCATTTTGCCTTTAGGAGAGGCATTTTTGTATTTTTCTAATTGGTGGGATGTGGTTGGTGCCACCTCACCATTTTATAGCATATTTCCCATTTTGCCCCTCATTAATTTTTGTTTAATTATTTTCTAATTGTTAATAACTTTTAACTATTTTTCAATTTTTTTTCAAAAAAAACTATTTTCCAATTTTTATTTTTTTAACTATTTTTCAATTTTTTCACCCAAATTCAGTTGCTTCTACATTGCCGTTGTGGAAGATTAAGGTATCGTTTGACCCAGCTTTTTTCCAACTTCTCTACATTTTTAAGGAGAAGTTAGGTCAAACACAATATCAATTATTTTAATTTCAATATTGTTTAATCATCACAACCTCACAAATATTTTTATTCACGCTGTCATTTAATGATACCAAATATTTTTATTTCAATTCTTCAACCTCGCGAATATACGCACACACATTAATGTTTAGAGTAATGTTTTATGTCTGTCTATCTATGTTTTTGTTACGCTAATGCATATAATTTTTTTTAGTGTTGCTTGGTTGAGTGCTACCTCACCGATTTTTTGTAACTATTTTCCAATTTTTATATTTTTAAAAACTTTTAACTATTTTCCATTTTTTTTATTTTTAACTATATTTCAATTTTTTTCTCCCAAATTCAGTTGCTTCTACACTGCCGTTGTGGGAGATTAAGATACCGTTTGACCCAGTTTTTTTTCAACTTCTCTACATTTTTAAGGAGAAGTTAGGCCAAATACAATATCAATTAAGTACTTACTAAAAAAGGTACTTTTTTTAATGCATAAAATTGAATGGAATGAGCTTTGGCCAAAAGTTGTTGAATGCTACTTCAAAAAACTACTTCTCGACAATTTATGTCACAATCATCTCTCTTCAATTCACGTTGGGAATCTTTTCTTTCATTTTCTAATATTATATTTCAATATGTTTTTTTCTTCCATTTAATTTTTTGTAAGGTTCCATTTAATTTTATTACTTTTTTTCAAAGGAATTTTATTATCTTTTTATCACTTATATATTTAATTTAAATATCATTTAATCATCACAACCTCACAAATATTCTTATTCACGCTATCATTTAATGATACCAAATATTTTTACTTTCTTTCTTCAACCTCGCAAATATACACACACACATATTAGCGTTTAGAGTAATATTTTATGTGTGTATGTTTTTTTGTTATGCTAATGCGTATAATTTTTTTTGGCGTTGCATAATGCGTATGATTATTTTTATAAAATTTTGATTTTAATTAAAAGTAAAATTGTAGATGTCTTTTGCACCTTTATAATATTGTAACAAACTATGCGTATCTTTTTCTTATTCAAAAAAGCTAAACATTGCTAAATAGAAAATGTATTTTGTCAGCATCAGATGGTAGGATTTTGTATAAGTTTGATAATGACCTGAAAGATGTCTTTCCTTATGTAGTGGGAATATAGTTGATGTAACACTATGGGAAAAATACTTCGTAGCTTTATCATTTACCATCTATTTACCTTGAGTTCTTTGCTTCCATTTTGTAGTCAATGGCAACCCAAATATATGTAACAATTGGTCAGGTTCGAGGCCGCTCATCAACCTACATCATTCGGTTGTTGAGAAGTTTAAGACTTAGTAAGTTTGCATTATGATTTCACAATACAGTGTTAGAGTAAGTTATTATTTCACAATTCGATTTGATTGTTTTTTGACCATGTTTTTTGAATTGTTGTCGTGACCTTAACACTTCTCAAGCTCAGAGTCAAAGCTTTAGTCAGAAGTTAAGTCAGAGTTCGACTTCTTCTCAACGTACTTCGTACAACGATTTTTCCAATCTGTCTCCGGTTAGGCCAATTGCTAAATTTATAAACTTAGTCAATGTCTGCTTATTTTATGCACAAACATGCTTTGAGCTTTTTTAAGCACAAATTAAAAATCCATATTGCATTATTCTTTATTTCATGTGCATAATTTCTATTAGGATACATACCGCATCACTATTTGGAAAACAACTAAATTCAATCCTAACCACTTTGAATTGTATTATGAGAGCTGCACCAAATGTTCGAAGACATTAATGTCAAATGGTGCTAGCTATAGATGCACATGCGGCAGTGATGCTTAATTTCTATTTGTTTCAACAATGTTAATTGATCAACAGGGTACATATAATGTACATGCATGCATTTATCTAGACTTTATAGGAAGATAAATTAGAAGTCATGGTACATTTTCTTTAACTTAAAGTCAGTTATGCTACCTTTATTTTATAAATTATATGTAACTATATTCGCATACATCTTATTCATGTTAATATGCATTAGACTAATATTGCAGTTATTTCCCTGTTTATCATTTCCTAAACGAGGTGTCAAGAACAATTTTGAAAGGAAAACGCAAAACAATCACTCTCATTGATGACCAAACACAGAGAAAGTATAAGTGTCGCCTCATTACCGCCGATAGAGCAAGCTATGAAAAATACTTGGGTGGGCAGGGTTGTAGTATATATCAAAAGTAAGTATTTATATATCGTCTCCACAGGGACTGGTGCGATATTCTGAGCCGTTCAACAATCGATATCGTTCTGAGCTAGGGTTGTCACATATTTTGTTGTTTCATAAACTATCAAACTAAGGAATTATAAATGGGACGAGAGTTAACATGGAAATAACTATGTTGGGATTAAACTTCATCAACCTACTTATACGCATTCTCGGATTAGGGTTGCGGATTCCAATTATCAATAGATATTATC
>Ga0315914_1001996_pt1 | contig 31196 bp, 20 predicted proteins | sample MpolenodulesMG_FD_203920 | JGI IMG/M metagenome (GOLD analysis project Ga0315914, IMG submission 203920) | Medicago polymorpha root nodule microbial communities from Los Angeles, California, United States - elongated nodules | ecosystem: Host-associated > Plants > Roots > Nodule | place: USA...
GCAATATTCAATTATATGGAACTTTTATAAAATCAATTTAATTTATTTATTTACAAAATGATTTTAATTTTTCTTATTATTCTTATAACCGGTCAAATATATTGGACCATATAAATGACGATAGAATGAGAAATTTTTTTAATTCATATTACATAAAAGTTGTAATGATAATTATATAGTCACTATATCAAAGAATTTCCATGTAGCAAAATATTCCACATATTAAATAAATGTTTTTAAATCGGGGTTACATACGTTTCTTGACTAGGTTTTCTTTATGAATATCAATATCTCGACTCTAACTAATGAATATTTAGATAAAATAAATATGATATGGATAATTAGATTTTCTACTTAATAGAATGAATCGAGTAGACATACATTGGATAATTTTATATGAGATATATGTGTAGTTTAACTATTTTCATCTTTGTGTTATATATATGTCTTACAATAGTATGCTATATCCTTAATATATTTTACTATTATGAAATATTAACCACCTTAAATATTTTCAGAAATGAATAAAGAATAAAAAATATCACCTAATGAATAATATGAGCATGCTTATTTCCAAAGTGCAACATTATCATTAATATTCAAGGAGTTGTTTTTAAGTTTACTATTGATTTAGGAGCTACATTTAGTTTGTTTCTTTGAAAATCATTTCCTGCATTCTGTTGGTGTGCATTTGTAAGATTTTCAACTTTCTCTTCTTGTTTGACATCATAAGCACAATAATCAATAACAACATCCATGAGAAAATCAAAGAGACTAGTTTCCATAATGGTCTTGGTGACATTAGAAGACCTCACAATACACTTATTTTTCACCTTGGTATCCAACCAACCACGATGTGTCAAATGCCCTTTTAAAAAGAAACAAATGTATTTAAATATAACATTAATTTCTATAATTCTATTAAAGATATAAGGCTAAAATATGGTACTCGTCCTTGCAAATATGCCTCGTTTAAGTTTTGGTCCCTGTAAAAAAAAATTTTGATTTTGGTCCTTGCAAAATTTTTTGTTTTTTAAAATGGTCCCTCTAGGGACTATTTTCAGAAACAAAATTTTTTGTAGGGACCTGTTTAAAAAAACAAAATATTTTGTAGGGACCAAAAACTACAAAATAGGTCCAGTCATCATGTGCCACGTATGCAAATCATCACAAAAATGGGGTCAGGGATTATTTTAAAAAACAAAAAATTTTGCAGGGACCAAAAACAAATTTTTTTTTTACAGGGACCAAAACTTAAACGAGGCATACTTGTAGGGATGAGTGCAATATTTAAGCCAAGATATAAAGATCTAATTCTAACACTTCTTGGCAATAAATGATCCTTAATTCGTTGAGTTGTTTACAAAAAAAATACAACACAATATATTCGGTAATGCTATTCACTTATGTTCCTTTGTACAATCCAATTCATAATTTTCTCAAATTCTTCACAAACACTAATTTCTCTTTCTTCAAGCTTTTATTTGATTATTCCTTTTAGTATAATTTCTTAGCTACCTTATGAAATTTATAATTTTTAATTGAATCAACCATTTCTCATGTATCAATGGTGATTGTTAGTAATTTTGAACAATTTGTGCTAGTATCTATGGTACTTAAAGGTCTAAATAGAAAGTTTGCATTTGCCTTGAAGGCTTAGTATGAGATCTCTAGTGGTTTACTCAATCGGTCACGATTCAATAAGAATTGGAATATTTTTCATGTTCTTGAATCTAAGAGGCTGAGAAAGTTTGGTTCCTAAGAATTGATGTGGAAAACAAAGATGAATAAGAGGTTCAGAGTGACGTGGTGGATATTGAAGAGTTGAAGGACCCTTTGTAGTTGAAACTGTCGGGGAAAATGTTTTCATTGATAGTTTCAACTACAAAATGGTCCTTCAATTCATTAATTTCCACTGTGCTAGTCTTAACTTCTTCCTCATTAACATTAACATTTTCCTATCTATTCTTGAGAGAACCAAACTTTTTGAACATCTTATGTTGAAGAACATGAATAACATCTCATTTCACATTGAACCGAATCTGACAAGTAAGATACTAGAGATTTATGAGTAAGCTTCAAGGAAACACGAACTCTCTCTTCAGGCCTACGTAGCTTATACACTATAAAAAATAGTTAAGAATAAGTAACATTTGCCATTGATATGTGAGAAATGATTCAACCAATAAAAAATGATAAATTTCAAATTCCGAGTATCTCAGAAATTATCTAGAGATAGGGTGCATGCACCTTGAATGATGGAATAAAAGGTTGAAGAAAGTGAAATTAAATCTTGAGAAGAAATTGAAAGAGTTGAGAACTCGATTGAACAAAGGAACGAATGAAAGTGAATTCTGCTGTTTAGTATAGCGAGTCGTACATTTTCGGATACAACTTAACTAATTAAAGATCACTTTTCGAAAAAAATGTTTGAATTATATCTTGATATCTATAGCTATGAATGTTAGATTTTAAATACATTTTTTTAAACGACACTTGTCACATATCATTTTGGAAAAATAAGTGTACTATGAAGTTTTCTGATACCACTGAGACAATTATGGGAATAGATCTCTTTGATTTTATCATGGATATTATTATTGCTTATTGTGATTATTATGTCAAGCAGAAAGTGAAAGGTGAAAATCTTACACATGTAAACCAAAAGAATACATGAAATATTTTTAAAAACACCAATTAAATGTTGGAGACTTTGTCAACAAACAAAGATATAATGAGTCATGTTGGTGGTTTTTTTTTTGTTTGGAAAATCCCACGATGTATCTGGAAAATGGCCACAAGGTAATTAACTACAAGAATATAGAAAAAGTACTTAATGACATAAAGCTTTATTTCCTCATGTTGCATATTTTATGGAAGATTACATAATGAATTTGGAAAATGGGCAAGTGGGAACAAATCAAGAGCTTCTCGAGCCCTTTATGATGTGACCACCATTTATGCCTTTAGATCAATTTTCATACAATTATCAAAATAGTGAACGCATGGATGTAGTTATTAGAGTGTGAATGAAATCAAAATTACATTTTTAACTGAAAATGGAATCATCTTTGAGCATCGTTATTCTTACTTCCAAGTCTAGCTTATTTTATACAAAACAAAATATTACAAATAGTTGATTATATACGAATTCATATATGTGTGTTTTGTCCTAGAACGATGTTTTCTTGAGGAAGATAATAACACTCACATTGATGCGATTGATTGATGAAGAAGATGCTTCGTTGTCGAAGATCTCGTCGGAATCCATGGAAGAAACCCCGTTGCCGGTGAGACGGAAGGGGGTGGTACATGCACATGTGCTCCGACGCCCAGGTCAGAAAGAAAACAAAGAGCATGTGAGGTTTTTGGGATACAATGAACTTAGCTGGGATTTTAGTGGAGTCCCCGTTATATAGGCATAACGGAGTGTAATGGGTTACACTCCCTTATGCCTATATAAAGGGGACTCAACTACAATTCCAGGTAAGATGATTCTATCCAAAAAAACCTCACATGCTCCTTGTTTTCCAGTTGACTTTGGCGTTGGAGCGCGTGTTCAGGTACCACCCCCTTCCGTCTCACCGGCAACAGGGTTTCTTCCATGGATTCCGGCAAGATCTTCGACAACGAAGCATCTTCTTCATCAATTTCTCGCATCAATGTGAATGTTATTATCTTCCTCAAGATAACATTGTTCTAGGACATAACATGTTTATATATATATATATATATATAAAATTAAATTCATATAATTAATCATTATGTATTATTTTATTTCTGTATAATTTCAAATATACTTGGAAATAAGAATAAAATTGCTCAAATATGATTTTGAGAAATGTAAATATTAGGTCATATTTTAAGTTAAAAATGTCACTTTGACTTCATTCACACTCCTTATAACTACATCCATACATTCACTTTAGTTGATAATTGTATGGAATTTAATATAAATGATGGTTACATTATGAAGGGTTTGAGAAACTCTTGATTTGTTTCCACATGCTCATACTAGTCATTTTGGGATTTTTGATAAAATCTTTGACATGAGGGAATAAAGCTTGATTTTCATTAAGAAAGTTTTCTACATTCTAGTAGTTCATTGCATCAAGGTCATTTTCCAAATACATCTTGTGATTTTTCAAAACCATCACCCAGAGGCTTAGCATCTTAGTTTCCAATGTTGTCAAAGTCTCCAACATTAAATTTCTTTGAAAAACATTTATTGCATTATGTTGGTTTGCATCAAAAAGATTTGAACTTTCTCTTTATGCTTGGCATCATAAGCGAATAATCAATAACAACATCCATAAGTATGCTTTTACTTTGTTTTTATTCCCACCAAGAGCTTGATAAGATCAGAAATGTATTTTGCACCTTTCACAAGGGAGGATATGGTTCAAGATTTATCTTGAGCGAGCAAGTCGCCTATTTTCTTTCACCGTCTCCTACCTTCATTTTATTCGGTTTAATTATTTTTATCATTGTGGTCTTATGACTCTCTTGCCTCCCTTAGAGCAACAAACACAAAACCTTGAAAATTTGAAGAGTATTATTTTTACATGTGGAACTTGTTTTTCATGGTTGAGCTTTCGTATCGGCTACGATATTAAGTTTTCGGTAAAATTTGGATTTTTTTAAAGTTGGGTTTTCGAGTAGGTAACATATTCATTTTTTTCATTTGAGTTTGCAAATAAGATGTATTTCATAGATATAGCATTGTCGTGCTTGTTAGTTTTTTGGATGAAAATTCAATTAGGAATCAGACTGAAATGGATGTAAGGTACAAATTGGTTGAATTTTCTATTCCTTGATTGTTAGTTTCAAGATTTGATGGAATCAACAATTTCACCAAGTGAGATTTCTGACCTATAACGGCTTCCACATTATGTAAACCACTTACCACAAATCCCACATTATGTATAATGCAAATGGATTTTACAGTTCTTTGCAACTATGGAGTACAATAATACCAAAGTATGTGGAAGTTGTGTTAAGTGGTTGTCTTGTGGTAAAACCAATATAGGAAACATGAATCTCTCCTGTCCAAGTTGTCAATTCCTCCAAAGTTTGAAACTAACAATCAAATACTAAATAATTTGGTCAATTCCCAACGTCCACCTAAATCTAATTCCTCACTAACTTGCCATCCAAAAAAAAAGAAAAAAAAGATGCACAATTGTTTTTATCAATGAAATATAACTTCTCCTCCTTTTCTACAAACAAAAACAAAGAAAATTAATATATGAACTACTCCAAAACCTAACATGAAATAGATTCAATTGACACTGCAAATTTAATGCATCGTTCGATACAAAAGATCTGTCGTAACAAACAAGTCCAACATGTGAAATTGGAACTCTTAAAAAATCCAAGAATTTGTGTAAGTTGTGCAATAGGAGGCAAAAAAGAAAATAGAACAAGACAAAAAAAAACCATTATTATGCCAGAAAAAGACATTTAAAGTAGTAGAACTGAATTTCTTTCTCAAGCAGAATTTCAAGAAGTTCAAATGTGTGAGATGAGGAAAAATGTTTTGATCTAATAAACCTCTCTGTGGGAATAAATCATAATTACTAACAAGACAATGATGATTTTATAGATCATAGATAATTTCAGCACCCTTACTGCAATTGAGTGTTCAAGTCTCCTTAAGCACTTATTGGACCAAAGCTGGTATGAAAATGTGTTATATATTGGAAATGTTACCTTCTTGTGTCCACCAAGTGCTTCAGCAGACTTGAACACTATGTTGCAATATGGGAACTGCAAATATTTTTGATTTGTATACTCGCCATCTTTATTACTCTTTCAGTATGCTTGTTTCCACAAGGAGCTTTATATAACCAAAATAATTTTTCGCACCTCTCACACTTGAACATGGGTTGAGAGTCATCTTGGACAAGTGAGTCACCTCTATTGATTTCATCGTCTTTTGCCTTGATTTTGTTGCTTTTATTGTTTCTTGTGTCGTGATCTTTTTTCTCTTTGTCCTCCCTTACGATATACACAACGACTTATCAGTTTTAAGACTGCCATTTTCACACCTTGGAGTTGTTTGTTATATATAGCTTATGTATCTTCCACTATAAATTTGCGACAACATGTGGATATTTTGCTAGTAAGCTTTTCGAGTAGGGCACATGTTCATTTTCTTTGCTTAAGTTTTTAGATAAGGAAGATAAGTTGTGTTTCAAAGATTTGGAATTTTTGTGCTTGTTTTCTGGATTCCAAGTCAGTGAGAAATCAGATTTAATTACACGCTGGGTTAAATCACTTGTCTAGTGCTTGATTGTTAGCTTTAAGCTTTGGAGGAATCAATAATTTTAACAAGTGAGATCTCATGTCGTATCTAATGGCTTTCCCACTAGAGAATCACTTCCCACATATTTTGCTGTTGTTCTTCACCATAGTTGCAGAAAACCGTATAATGCAAATAGTTTGGATTTTACGCTTGTCAGCAACTATGGAGAAGAACAACGGAAAAGTATGTAGGATTTGTGGCATGTGGTTCTCTAGATCAAAGACCATATAGGCCATATGAATCTCTCTTGTTCAAAATGTTGATTCCTCTAATGTTTTAAACTAACAATCAAACACTAAATAATTTGATTAATTTATCCCAACGCCCACTTAAATATAATTCCTCGCTAACTTGAATTGTCTAGTGCTTGAATTCTCTAGTGCTTGATTGTTAGTTTCAAGCTTTGGAGGAATTAACAATTTTAACAAGTGAAATCTCGTGTGGTCTCTAAGAGTTTTTCCACTATAGAACCACTTCTCACATACATTGTTGTTGTTCTTCACGATAGTTGCATACTACCGAATAATGCAAATAATTTGAATTTTACGTTTCGTTAGCAACTATGGAGATGAACAATGACTAAGTATGTGAGATTTTTGGTATCTGGTTCATAAGTGGAAAATCCATTAGAGGCCAAATGAATCTCACTTTTCAAATTTGTAATTCCTCCAAAGATATCTCACTTTTCAAATTTGTAATTCCTCCAAAGATTTAAACAACAATCAAGCAATACACAATTATGTCGATTTAACCCAACATCGAGTTATATTTGATTTCCTCACTAAGTTGCCTTACCAAAAACAAGATACACAAATTTCCAATCAATGAAACACAACTTCAATGATGGTGATGGTGATTTTGCAGTGATATTTGACAGTGATGGCGATTTTTTAGATCAAAATAACTTCAATACCCATACTGCAATAGATATTTGACAAAGTGTTATATGATTGGAAATGTGTACTTTCTTTTGTCCACCTAGTGCTTGAGCAAAATTGAATACTATGTTACAATATGGATACTAATAATATTTCCAATCTATAAAATCACCATTTTTGTCACTCTTTCAGTATGTTGTGTGTCCACCAAGAGATTTATATGAATATACTCTTTAAACTGCTAAGGTTTGTGTAAGCTGTCCAAACTGAGGCCAAAGAGAAAATAAAAGACAAGAAAAAAAACCAACAAAATCGATGCAAAAGGCGGATGAAAGTAATGTATTTGATTCACTTGCTATGCTTAAGCTAGGTTCAAATGTGTGAGGTGCAAAAAAATGTTCTGATCTTATTAACCTCATTTTGGACTCAAATCATACTGTAAAAGTGACAACGATGATGATTTTATAGATCAGAAACCATTTTACTACCCACACTACAATGGAGTATTCAAGTATGATCAAACACTCCATGGACAAAAGAAGTTATGATAGAGAGTTATAGTATTGTTAAGCTTATTTTGGGATTATAATCATGTTGATAAAATAAATAATATCATTGTTAGGCCTTGCCAAGAGATAGTTTTAGTTTTTTGGAAGCATTCGTGCAATAAACTCATTTATATCTTTTAACTAATTTGAATTTCACCAACACTACAAGAAAATATCAGTATTGCTACCGAATTCTTGCAATGAAATCCAGAAACAATTAGAAAACCCGGTACCACCCACTTTGATGTCTAATGCAGTATCATTCACATACCATGCAAACACTAAAACATCATCAATCATAACAGCTACATAAATCCTAATAATTAACTCCAATACATCGATTAAACATGCCTTAATTAATAGAAAGAGGAGCATGATTTTTTCCTATATTAGTCTACTAAAATAACAGAAAGAGGAGCAGGATTTTTTCTTGGTATACCCTTCTTTGTCACAATTGTTGCTAAAGTCTCTGCCTTTTCTTTTCTAACGCATACCCTTGGGGGATTTTTTCTTTGCACCATCTTTGTATTAGCCACAACTGTTGCAGCAGATTCTTCTTTTTCTTCCTTGACATCAGCAGGATTTCTTCTTGGTCTACCCCTCTTTCTCTTGGCCACAATTGGGGCTGCAACAACTTCTTGTTTTTTCTTGAAGCATGGTTTCTCTAAGCCATTCTTGCCATAAATTTCCACATTGAATAGGTTTTCTCCAATATATGTGAAAAGCAAGAACTCTTCAAGTCCCACTGAGTTGTCTTTCAGAAACTTTTGCCAACCAAAGTTTCGCAGATAAATGTCATTTTCTTTCTTCAAAATTTTAACTTCCCACTTCTCACCAGAAGAGCATACCAGAATAATCGATGCTTTCTTCCAAAACTCTTCACCCAAATCCATAACAATCTTCGGTGGTACTTTCTGCAGATTATGACAAAATAAAAAACCATGGTAACTTCTCAAGAAGTAATATTTTTTTAAAAATATGAATGTATATGCACCGGTCAGATTCCCTGCAGACTGCAAGTATTCACGCAGTCAGGATGTATCCGTGACCGTCCAATTGAGATGGACAGTCCAAAAAGTAAACATATTTTCATTTTCTTTAAAAACTAAAATTGTTGAGCTTGGTATCTGGAATGTCTGAACCCCTGAAGGGAATCCGGGTTCGTATATATGTATAATCTCGGTTGGTGAATGAGTTTTAATCAGGAAATCTGAGATTTAAACTTGGAATACTACCGACCTAGCTTAATAACATTTTTCTATGAACTTCTTTTTCATTCTTCATGTCTATAACTTTCTCATCAGCATCCAAAGAAAGACAGGTGTTTCTTATTAACAAAGATTACAAATTGTAGCATGCATGAGATGATGAAGAACAAAAGTACAAATGAATTACCATGCACTTGGTGTTGAAGCCTTCTTTGATGATAGTGAAAAAGGATGGCTTGTCTTGCTGCTCATGATCCATCTGTTTTTTTTTTTTCCGTTTATATAAGCAAAGATAAACTTCATTATATAGAATAACATGATCACTAAAAGTGCCAAAGTTTTGAATTATAAACAGAAAATTAACGAGAAGAAACCCATAAAAACAGAACACAACACCATCTCAGACATTTAAATTAACAAATTATTTAACCAACACTCAAATTCATCTAAATTCCAAACTACTCTTGAGTTTTTGCATACAACAAAATATCCTTGCAATATCAGCCATTCAAAGAGCACATTTTTTTTTGAAAAACTATATGCCTATATATATCAGAGCTAAACCATTTATGTTATATGAGGAAAAAAAGGAGCAAAAATATAAACAAAAAGCATCAAAATAAATTTTAAATGTAAAACTATAAACAGAAAGTAGATCTTAAAAATAGGAAAGTTGTATATAACTATAGGATATATATGTTATACAGAATTCTAAAATTCATTATGTCAAACTCTAGTAACCTTGAAAATTTTCTTCTTCGGTCTTGGGTTAATTCTCAAGACATTTTTTAGGTTTGGGATGTAGATGTTATATTTTCTTCATCTTTCTCAAAATCAGTTTTCATTTTGAGAAGGAATAGCTTGCTTTGGATCACTGAATAATCGTTGTTTCATTAAAGAAACCAAAACTAAAACCAAGCAGATCTCAGAAGAACTGATCCAACAAGTTCAAAATAAAACCAAGATGCAAATGAGTTAAAAAAAAAATGCAAAACCTATATATTACGTATCTTAGTTTGAAAACAAAGCAAAGAAGAGAGAAAGTTTGAAAAACCTTGAAAAGCTGAAACTTGAAAACTTGGCCACTACACTACTGACTCCTTGATCTGGTTCAAAGTAATAAAGATCGAGCAAAAAGGCAAGTAAATAGCAAATGATAAAATCAAAGATGGAAGGACCACTTGTGGCAGAAATAATTAAGAATCATTGACATTTGACACTGCCACACTACTCAAAATGGTCATATAGGTTGCATGAAAGCTATGCACAAAAATAGAAATTATTGGTTACGTGATCCTGCTACTTGTAGTAATATTTCAAGTTTCAACGTTAATTCAAACCAATAATTCATGTATACACGTTAAAACAACTTTGTCACTTTCCTTAGGTTCATTACACCGCGTGTGTATGGCTTTAGTTTTTCTTTCGTTTATACTTGACATATTATATAGTATCAAATAAAATAAAATTATGAATCAATAATGTATGAAGACTGAATTATAAAAAAAACTTTAACAGAATTATGAACAAATCAATTAGAAACTCAATATATATTTTATAGGGAAAATATTGATAGACAGTAGTCACTCTTTAACTTTATACCCCCATTTGACATCTTTATGTGGCAAATCATGATTGGATATAAATCTTCTCTCTTATTGTTAGTCTTACATCATTTGTTATATGTGGGGCAATGTGGCAACATCATTATTGTCACGATCACCTTATTGTCACGACCACCTTTTTTTTTTTTTTTTTGAAAGGTGTCACGACCACCTATCTATAGCATTATCTTGCAAAACAGCATTAACCAAACACATTAATCAATTTTGATGGGTTAATTTAACTTCTTCAAAAAAAAATTAACCAAACGTAGATCAACATTCTTACCATAATTTCTCCTCCCAAGAAAACAAGTGATATGTCCACAACCATCTAGCTAATAAAGACAAATTAATTAGTACACTCTTCTCACTCTTAAATTGCCTTTATCTTGATCTAAATTAACAATTCCAATGAACTTAATACACGAATCTTAACTACCGCCCTCCAAAGAAGAATTTAAAAAGGGATTCAATTTTAAAAATGATACATGTGGGAGTCTTAAAAAGGAAAGAAAAAGTAAAACCAGTGAAGAAGACAAGGAGACTTACGTAAATCAAGTCGGTTACCTATCAACAAATTGCAAACCTTACAACTTGAAAGCCTTTTGTGTTTCTTTGTAATAGTGGGATAATCTTCGCGGGTTATCGTCAATTGGAAGGCCAAGATATTTAAATGGTGTTTGACCAAGAATTTGAAACAATAATGCCCACAAGCAGACGATCCAATCCAGTAACCAATAAACAAACCCTCTTCCATTGAAGTATTTCAGCATCAGAATTTTTAATTGGGTCAACTGTGTTGAGCCTTTTTTCTTGGGCATGGTGGTGTGTTGGTGTTCCGTATATATGCGACACCTTTTGTATCTCCCGTGTTTATCGTTTTTATCCGCGAGGGATACGGTTTTTTGTACAACTCGACGTGAATAAATTTTAGCTGATTCAATAAAAAAAAAACTTTGTGCTGCAAACAAACCCTCAACCCACTATCTACTTTGGATACTTTTATTGGACTTCCATTCATCAATACAGATGATGATATTGTTGTACTGATACATTCTAAAATCCACTTTTAGGAAAACTTATTTTATCGATAACTACCTCTAAATACTCTTATTCAACTGAATCATAAGTTTTATCAAAGTTGACTTTAAACATCTATCTAATCTAATCTAATACTATTAGTTCATAAAAATTAGGTCAAGGCCCGCCTTGATTGCCTTGTCATTTGATTTGACCTGCCTATTTTGCAACCCTTCTTGGAGTTGCTCGCCTTGCCCTGTGATGGAGCTTGCCTATTTTGCAATTCTTAATGGAGTTTCTCTTATTCGAAAATATCCAATCTAAGTTTATTTTTTGACAAAAAAATTAAAAGTAATCCACAAACCAAAATGCTCATAATAATCTATTGTAAAGAGTAATTAACGCAAGCTAGATTAATAATTTTTTTTAAGAAGTACTACCGAGTAGTAATTCATAAACAATCAATTTGGAGTATGAGAACCATATATACAAACAAGAGAAATGTTTAGAACACTCTTTTAACACATAAAATTAATAAACAAACTCTCGAAACTCACTACAGGTTACAACCTTAGGAGACAAAGCTATATTAATAAATGGTTCATGAACTAATTTGAATTTCACCAATAAAATCCAGACACAATTAGAAAAACCACCATCCACTTTGATGTCCAATGCATTCACATACAATGCAACCATAAAAACAGCATCAATCATAACAGCTACATAATTCCTAATAATTAACTCCAATATATGGATCGTTGTTAAACATACCTTATTTAATCTCAGTATCTATTTCAATCTGAACATATATATAACAGACAATTTGTTATTTTATATCAGTTAACTAAAATAACAATTGGAGCAGGATATTTTCTTGGTCTACCATTCTTTCTCTCAGCCACCATTGTTTCTGCAGATTTTGCTTCTTCTTTCATGATGCGTACCCTCTCAACAGCAGGATTTTCTCTTGTTCTACCCTTCTTTACGCTTACTCTCTGACGAACAGGATTTTTTCTTGGTTTACCCATAGACATGATTGTTGCTGCAACTTCTTTTTTCCTGAAGCATACTCTCTCACCAGCAGGACTTTTTCTTGTTCTACCATCATTTCTCTTAACCACAATTTTTGCTGCAACTTCAGCTTTTTCTTTCTTAAAGCACTCACTCTCAGGAGAAGGAACTTTTCTTGGTCTACCCCTCTTTCTCTTGGCCACGGTTAATGGAGCTGCTGCAGTAACTTCTTCTTCTTGTATTTCTTCTTGTTCTTGTACATTCTTGAAGCATGGTCTCTCCAATCCATTCTTACCAAAAATTTGCGCCTGGAACTTGTTCTCCCCATCATATGTGAAAACCAATAACTCTTCAAGCATCACTTTGTTGTCTATCAGAAATTTTTGCCAACCAATTTGCAGATATATGTCATTCCCTTTCTTCAAAATACTCACTTCCCACTTCTCACCAGACGAACCTACCAGAATCATAAACGTATTCTTCCACAACTCTTCACCCAAATCCGTAACAATCTCCGGTGGTACTTTCTGCAGATTATGACCAAAAAAAACATAGTAGCTTGACAAGAAGTAATGTTAAAAAAATAAACATGTTATGTACATGAAGCCGGATCCCTGCGAGCATTCACAAAGCCAGGGGATCGGTAACCTTCCAATCGAGATCAAATAGTCAAAACAGAATTTGATTTTCTTTAACAACAAAAATTACGGACCACCCCATTTTGATCGGACGGTCATGGATCTCCAAACTTCATGAATGGGATGTCGAAGGAGTTCTAAGAAGAACGTCTCAAATTGAAACTGTGTAAATTAATACAACTAGTTTACTGACATTTGCCTATAAAAAAACTCACTTTTCATTCCTATAATTTAGTTTTCATCATCAGAATCCAAAGAAACAAAGTATTTCTTATTATTAACAAAACAAACAAGTTGCAGAATGCATATGAGATGATGATCATGTGGAAGAAACGTATAAACAAAAGTATGAATAAATTATTACCAGGCGATTGATGTTCAAGCCTTCTTTGATGATTGCGAAGAAAGATGGTTTGTCTTGGTGATCATAATCCATCTATTTTTTTAAGAGCATGAGATAAACTTTATTGCATCAATATAGAATAAAAAGATAACAAAACCACAAGAAATGCCAAAATTTTTAAGCTGCTAACAGAAACTTAACAAGAAAAAAAAAACATAAAAATAGAACACAACATATACATCTCAGACATTGAAACCAACACTCAAATCTATTCAGACTACCCTTGAGTTTATATTCTAAAGAGTTCTAAACTTCATTTTTGTCAAACTCTAGGAACCTTGAAAATTTGCTTCTTTAACTCTAGGGTTCTCAAGACATTTTTCAGGTTTGGGATGTATAGATGTTATATTTTCTTCATCTTTCTCAAAAAAAAAAAATAGTTTACTCTTGATCTTTATTTTCTGTTGGGAAAGAAAATAGCTTGCGTTGGATCACTTTTGTTTCATTTTTAAGAAGCCAAAACTAAAATCAAAAAGAAGAAAACATAACAAGTTCAAAATAAAACCAAGAAGAAAGAAAGTTTGAAAAAACCTTGGAGAGGAGGAGTTGAAAAGCTGAAACTTGAGACTTGCACCCACTAGAGTACTGCGAGCAACAGTGTCATAAGTAGGTTTGATTCTATATATCAATATGTGTCATTAGCCAGTAAAATGATATGGACCACTTTGAGACTGAATTACTGAAAATGGTAAGTATCAGAAATAATTAAGAATTTGGGTCCTCAAAATGGTTTAATGGGGACCAATGAATGTAGCTAGATGCATGGAAATGGAATTTTGTAGTCATAAAGCTTGCATGAAATAAGCCACTATCTCATGCACATAAATAGTAATTAACGGTTACGTGTATAGTAGTAGCTCCTATCCTACTCTTTGAAATGTTTCAAGTTTCAACGTTAATTCAAACCCAAGATTCATTTATAGACGTGAAAACAACTCGTCACTTTCGGTTCATCACACATGCTTCAGTTTTTCTTTTGGTCTTTTTTTTTTTAAGAAAAGTTTTTCTTGACAAAAAACTAAGTGATCCAATTTGGTTCACAAGAAAAAATAAGAGCAATTTTAGTAGTGAGTAGACTTGGCAATGAATCGAGCTAATTCAAAAATAGTTTAAAACTCGACCCGACAATTAATCCGTTGAACTTGATTCATTAGTTTAGTAAATGATCTCATGACACGTCCATTCACCACAATAAATTGGAGCTTCTTATATTGAATTGTGTTTGTCGCATTATTTTAAAAGGTAATGTAGAAACAAACATTGGTTTGTAGCGTTTTGTCCAACTTTTTTATCGTAGAAGTTGTTTTAAACCTAAAGTTAAAATTAAAAGCTTTAAAATTAAAGTTAAAGATGTTTGGTAAATGTTGTTTTATATTTCAAAATCCCTTTTACACTTAAATATGTTTGATAATTGATAATATTTCGATCTCAAGTCCCATCACTTAATGAGGTATTGTTTTCCTTTGGTCTTGTGCGTAAGTTCTTGTAGTTCTGTCCTTAGTTAAAAAGCATAGATTATATGGATAGATGGGTGTATGATGTCTATAGACAAATTCTTGCAAAAATATTACATTCAAAGACACTATTTTTTTTATAAAATCTCATACAACTATTATATGAAATAATTTGTTACACTACCAAAAATATTTACAAGTCACTACCAAAAAAAAAAAAATTGTTAAGATATTTTATTAACAATTGTTAGAATACATTCGAACAAGATGTACACTTTGCATTTGTATGCTGAATTTGGAGCAGCTTTGTGTACTCCTTGTACTAGCTTTGCTCTTTATCAATAAATTTTGATTATAAAGATAAACAAAATAAAAAATTAAATAAATAACTAGAAGCATATGTCAAGGATTGAAAGTTGTACATTAAGAAGACGAGAATACCCGAGTTGAAAAGTAAGTATATCAACATCTTATGTAGAAGCTCCTCTATATGTAGTTTCTCAAAAGTTGCTTTTCTAAATGGAGTTTCTCAAAAATAATGTTTGACCTAGCTTTTGCTTTGAAGGAGAAGAGGAGGCAAAATAAGTTAGGCCAAGCTAGCTTTTCTGAACTACGGTTAGAAAATGAACAATTAGGTCTCTAATAATAATTAGAGAATCATAAACAATTTAATCTTTGATAATAATTAAAAAGAGGCAATTTGATCCTTACAAAATAAGAAGTCTCTAAATATATTTTTCTCAATAAATCACTCAATTTTATCATTTTTCTTCTTTAGAATCAAAGAAATCATCATCTACTATTTATATGATTTTACAAAAACTGTATTATGTAACTTTTTCAAAATCACGACGATTCATGGTGATTTTGACAAACCAGCCCTGATACTAACAAATTAAAGGTGGAGCTAGAATAGGGACTATTGGAGGTCACGGTCTCCCCTCCCCAATGTTGTGATATTATTCATTCATGAGTAGAGAGAGACACTTGCAAATGAAAGGTTGACTATAGTGAATAAAGAAAGTAGAGAAATGTTAGCAACACACGTTCTAACACACACTTTTCAACACACACTCTTTGATTGGTTAAAATTCACATGGGTCCCACCAAATCATGTGGGTCCCATATAAATTTGGTGGGTCTCATGTGAATTTCAATCAATCAAAGAGAGTGTGTTGAAAAGTGTGTGTTAGAAGGTGTGTAGCTAGCATTTCTCAAGAAAGTATGTGTTTGGTATAGAGTTTAGAACACCAAAAGCACGGCTGGTGTGGTTACCAAAGCAAATCTGCCGTGACTTTATTAAGCTACCATTTGGAGCTTATGTGTAAACGTGATACATTAACATGGTTTTCTATAGAACATGGTTTGTCAAACGCAATGGCAAACATGCTAAAAGTCAAGTTTAAGGTACTAGTAAATAATGGGTTCTTTTACATATGTACTCCAAATGAAGTGCTCAAACGCTACAAAATTTTCGAAAATATAAATCGCTAAAAGTGAATGCAAGAGTCATGCACTCGGTGAAAGTGAATGTGTTTTATCAATGGGGTGTATTTTTAATTTTATTTTTTTATCAAGTAATGGGGTGTATTTAACATGACTATAGCCTTTTTATCGAGTAATGTTAGGGACATACCCTCTAACACACTCCTATAACACACTTCAATAATAAGTTGTCAAGTCATTCACTTTTTAATTCCTTTTACTTGTTACCGGTTCAACTTTATACACTATAATTATTTTTTATTTGTTTGTATTAATATTTAGAATCTAGCTTTTCATCTTCTTCTTTCTTTGTACTTCAACGTCACACGGAGACTCTCTAACCACCATGATTGTCTCTTTAAATCTAGGACTAAACAATCCAACCTGTAAAAAGATTACAACAATCCAAAGCATAAATCCATCAAAAAAACATGTTCCAGACAACTTTGGTTTGCTTTCAATACAAAAATGTCAAGAACACAAAATTGGAATGGGTTTGTGATGGAAAAAGTGATTAACCAACATATAAAAGAACACTTCTGTCATGAATTGATGCTATGCTTCTGTCAAGAATTGATGCTCTGCTTTAGAATACATTAAAAACCTCATTTAAGACAATGGTGAAACTAACTTGAGAGACAAACCGAAATTAATGTTGTCAAGAAGAATACAACAATGTTGTTATTGTATGTGTTTTACAAAAAAAATGAAAGGAAGAAAAAAGAAAAGAAAACTAGTAGAGCCGGTTATCAAGTAACATTAATAAAAAGTGGCTGACTTGGCAACTTATTATTGGAGTGTATTAGAGGACTGTGTTAGAAGATGTGTCCCTAACATTTCTCTTAGATACATTGTGACCGCAAGAAGTCACAACATCTTGATTGTTCAATCTTGATTAGACATTCAGATTTCAAAGTATTTTGTTTTCCAATATGATAAATTGAGCTTAAAATTGAAAACGTTCCATCTTTGTCAAATGACCAAGATACGTAAAAACACACCTTGGGTCCATTATTTTGTATTATAAAAAATGTTTATTTTAATATTATATTTTTTTGTCAAACATGCTTATTTTTATTTTTTTGGTCAAACCAACATGCTTATTTGGTAGTCTGATATAATTTCTCTCAATATTAAGAACATAAATTACGCTTAAAATAATAAATAGTTTCCTTAAAAGAAATTAAATAGTTAATGTAATATTTATTATATTATTACATTTTTCTGTTGATTTATTACATTAATATTTGTTCTGGTTTTCTCCTGAGGATTTGCATTAACACCTTTTTTATGTTATTAGTTTATCACCAATCTCACCACCAAAAAAAAAAAAGTTCATCACCCTAGTAGAAAAACAAAAACCTCAAAAACGTTTTCTTTGCCACCAATCCTTCCTTGATTAGTTGACCTTTTTTTTTTCTCCCATGTGAATGAATCATAGAAAAATCAAACCTCAAATTCTGATCTCTAAAATATTCTTCAGATACGAAATTCGTTCATTTTGATTTTTAAGGTATAGAGATCTATTCCTTGCTTCTTAAGTTATTATTATTTAAATGCATCTTCTTGTTTAATCTATCATATTATCTTGGATTTATGTGCCGCACGTATAATAACACTTTTTTAATCCTTAGTTAAAGACAAATGTTGATACCTCGTTGTTTCCATCACCACAAAATATTGTTCTTTTCTAGTTTGACCCAAACAATAAGGATTTTTCTTTTCTTATACATAACTAATTTTGTTCTTTTTATTTTGTTTAGAGAATAATCACCAAATTGAAGAAGATGAGGATGGATGAAGAAGTTTTATTAGCCATGTTCAAGTTGTTTGTAATTGCTATGATGGCTATGTTTGTTGCAGATGCAGCTGATACAAATGATGTTTATCTTCCATGTCAAGATGCTAAAGTTCAGAGAGGAGATGGTTTTACCTTTGGCATTGCGTTTTCGGACAAGCAATCTTTCACCCCAGATAGTGGTCCACAACTTTCGCCTTGTGACTCTCGTCTTAACCTCCCAGGCAAAGCACAACTTGTTGTGTTTAGGCCAAAGGTCGACGAAATCTCCCTACTTACCGTTAACAGGAGCAGCTCAGACTTGGTATGCAGTTTTTCTCTTCATGATTTAAATTCATTGCTTCGTGTATATAGGGGATATTCTTTACAAAATAGTCATGGTTTATTTGAATTTATGTATTTGAGTTATCTACTGATATAAGCACTTGTGAAACTGTTTGCGAGAGCTTATGGAAACGACCTTCAACTTATTTTCGTAGGCTCTCGCAAACGATGTGACTTGTATTCCAAAAAGAAAAAAACGATGCGGCTTTTTATTATCTTTTGTTGTAGAAATCGCTTATACATAAACACTTATAAATTAATTAAGATGTTTATCCGAAAAGGGCCTCCGTTTGATATGATAATGATATGTTTGGTATTTTACTTGGTATTATACTCTTTGTTTTATTGTTCCCTGTAAAATCATGTGTTCTGGTAAATTATATAAGGTCGGTCTACTAGCTAATCAAATGTTCCCTGTATTGAGCCTAATTATAGAAGGTTGGTCTACTAGCTAATCAAATGTTCCTTGTGTTAGCAAGAAAGAATTTTAAGACATTTTTGTCATTGAGTAAGGCAGATACCAGCTTGGTACACTATATTCCTCGGCATCAGTTAGAAAAAATCTTTGATTTTTTTACCATATGCACATTTCCATTTGAAGAGTTGTTCCTTTGTTATGATTTCAAAGTTTAACAGTCCTGCTGCCAAATATCCTTTGGCAAACTTTTGGATGTTTATTCTCTACTAATTTTGGGGTTTTATCAGGGCACATATATGGTTGCGTTTGCTGGACAGAAATATGCAGCAAGATCACTACCAATCATGTTTGCCGACGACAGTCACACGATTACCAGTTTCACTTTGGTATCATTTGACATGATCAATATGTGCATTTTGTAGCAACGAAATTTCCTTTATGAATGTAATTTTGAATTTCTCTGTTGGTTGATTAACAGGTTCTTGAATTTCAAGAGGGAACCCTTCAAAACTTGTTTTGGAAGAGTTTCGGCTGTGATGCATGTCCCAGTGGAAGTATTTGTCTAAATAATCAAGACTGTGCAGTGCCAAACACAGAGTGTCAAAAGAATGGCGACACTGCTTGCAAGATTGGCATACAGTTGGCATTCTCAGGGATTGACAAGAATCTTGATGCTCTAAATTCTTGGTATGAAGTGAAAAATCTACGGCAGTACTCCCTCTACGGCCTATTCTCCGATCTTCGTAATTCTATTATCGGGGCCATATGACAAGTTTTTTTAAGTTTCTATATTTTCAGCTTATATGCATAGGAGACTGTACCCGTTTATCCCTTCTTTGTGAGAGTTTGATTGTCTTCCATCTCTCTTTGAATTCAAATTCTCCAACATCTTGGCTATTTCTATTTAGTCTAAGGTTATTGATTGGGGTATTCCAGTTAACAAGAGATGCTATTATTTTGATCCTACGATGAGGAAATCATGTTATGCAGAAACATACAGGTATATTGTATTGAGCGAAATGCAGACAGTAGACATAAAACGACAAAAGCATAAACATGAAGGTCGCAATTGACAAATCTCCGTTCAATTTAAAAGGCAGAAAAGATATTCAAAGTCTGCAATATATCACTGTTAGTTTAGTAACGTCACAAAATCAGGAAGAATAATCTAATGATGACTTTCTTATACATTTTTCCTGTAAGTTTCGTGCCAGAATATTTCACCTTTATTTTTATGAGCTCATCAAACTGACCATTAAAATAACTCTTTAAGCTGCATCAAGTGCAACAGATCTTGTTTCTCCAGTAATCATCGATCAGGTCATGAACAACAGTTAGATCCCTCAAAACAATTTATTCACCTTCGGAGTTTTTAGGCTCAATTAGAACATTGAATCCAAATTCTTTTCCTGCTGTGAATGATTTTTTGAGTTCTTGTATCGTTTGAATAGTGCTAACCTTCTTGTCCTTCGCATCTAAGTTTTCCTGGAATAGGGAAATCAAATGTGAAAATAAGTTTATACGTATATATCCATGACAGCCTTATACAGAGGAGAAAAATCGCTTGCCTTTTTTGTATAATCAGCCATGGTACAATTGAGTATTTCTTGTATTGCAAACTTAGTGACACGTTCTTCCCCAAGCATCTGTAAAAGGAAGTCTTTTGGGATCTGCATGGATTTCCTAACAAAGTCAACTTCTACGAAGAATCAAACATATTATTTCAAAAAAAATAATAAAACATATATATTATCATGATCCATGGATGCTATGTTGCTTTCATCAGTGCACAAATAATGCTTGTCTTGTCAAAAGAATTTTTTGAGATACAACTCAGTCTCAGGGATGACTTAATGACAACATTTTAATGATATTGATGTTACAAACAACATTACAGAAGAATGAATGAATAATTTATGGATCAAAAGATACTAAACAATAAATGCGCACCTTTGATGATTTCCCTGAAGCAGTTCACACATCGCAAGATATGCACAAAGTAATTAAGTTAAAATCCATGAACTTGAATTTCTTATGCTGATGAAATTCTGAACTATGATGAACAGAAGAACGAATCACATGTAAAATAATATCAACAAGAGATAAATAACAAGTTTATATTCTCTCAAAAAAGAAACAAGTTTATAAAGGCAGGGCTTCTCTATGTAATTGTCATTTGTCAATTATGTAAGGAAAGTTTACTTTCTTTTCATTTACCGGTTGGGCTGCATATTTGGTAACAGAGAACTTAGAGTGAAGGACAGGGCCAACTGGATGGAGGTTGAGGGCCAAGATTTGACAGAGAAATCCCACACGGTGGATTTTTTCACTAACCAAATACCGGAAGTACTAATATGGGCATCCAAGGTCTTACCTTGGTAAAGCACTCAAGCCAAAACCAAAAACAAGACTACTAATGATACGTTGACAACTTCAACAAGCTTTTGTTGATCAAGAAAACACATGATGCAAATGTGAAGGTCATAAGTGGCCAAAAATTAAAAACACACAAACATTGATATTTTGTAACGAGGGATTAAGCAGCCGACAAATGGAGCTTTGTAAAGTAATTTCGCTTATTTCACAAAAAAATGGTCATTGAGGATAAGGCAACTCTTAAGGATAAGGGTTTCTAAATGAGCAATGACAAGGAATATGGTAAGTATTGAAGCACATGGAGAACCCTCCTTTAAAAGCTAGCTATCAAGGGAGGAGAATCTAGCCACTTAAATGCTTCACTTAGCATCTCATACTACTCGATGTGGGACTTGGAAACCTCATAATACCGAAGACCCTATCGTAGCACCACCCCTGAGAGCCAACATCCTGGCGGCTTCACTCTGCGATGAGAACTGTACTCAGCTTTCTCAAACTGCTGACAACCAGCTCTGATACCAATTTATAAGTATTGAAACGCTTTGGGAATCCTCTTTTAAAAGGTAGCTATCGTGATCAACTCATACTACTCGATGTGCGACTCGGGCACCCCATAATACCCAAGTCCCTATCAGAATCTTGCAGCAAATGTCAAGCTAATGTCTGTTCATGGCATGTATTGCAACAGATTAATCAAAATAGGGCATGAAAGTGACTGAAAAATGCAATAACTGCTAGATATGTTAAATGTATAAAAGTGCATGGCATCAATCTTTATCAATAAAGAAGCTTCTTACCTCCTTTTTGCATGCGAAATCCAGGCACTGGTGGGGCCGTACGGCCTAAGTTTATAAGGATCCGGTCAAATACCTTCTGTGTTTGAGCACCAGTCAAGTCCACTCTTAACTGCCATTAGAACCACAAGATTAAAAAATCAAGCCCCAAAACAACAGGGTAGAAGAAAATGAAAACATAAAATTAGCATGCTCAGTGCTGCTGACTCACTTGTATCTTATTATCATCTCCTGGTTCTGCAACTACTGTGGCATCAGTTAAGAAGGCTGAAATATCATTGGAATCTGTAATTGATGCTTCTAAACCTACAAAGAAAAAAGAACATAAGATTAGTTTAGAATTAGTGATTATTATATATAGAAGCAAAATATATGAAGGAACCTGAATTAACAGATGAAATTGGAGTGTTGAGATGTCTGAGAGTTGTTCCATTGGGAGTAGAGAGACTATCTAAGCTGCAAACAAAAACAAGGAATACATCAAGAAAAAGAAAGGAATAGTAAAATAAATATGTGAAGTAGTTTGGTACCTTCTTCTCCATGGAAACAGAGAAAGAGAAAAAGTGAGTGCTCTTGATTTAGAATTTGGAGTTGAGAATGAAGCAACTCTCACTCCTAGTGTAATGGAATTGGAGTTGGAAACAGCAACCATCATCATCATGTTACTGTGTCGTGTGTTTTACATACGACTCATGCCTTATCCCTTTCTCTTTTTCAGTTATTATGAGATCAAATATTTTTATTTTTTATCTACTTCCATAAAAATAAAATACTGTTTTTTAAATATCCATTTATTTTGTTCAAACAACCACTTATATGCATTTCTCAAGTTCTGGGTTAGATTTATTTTCTTTGTGAGCTTATAAATATTTACGAAGTTAAAAGGAAGAACCTTTTTTCATAAGTATTCTTTGTATAGTTTATCCAAAACTAACTTCAAATACACCTGAGTGAAATGCAGTAAATTTATTTGACCTTATCTGGAGAGTTATATCTGTCAACACGTTTACTAGTAATATTTTAGAATTTAGACTAGTACTATTTATTTATTTTTTGGTACAAAGAGTAGTACTGTTTATTAGTTTAAAAAATAAAAATTGATAACGAATAATCACTGAGGAGCAGAATGGCAAGAGGAACATACATTGCAGTGATTTCTCAAAATTTGACTTTTTCTGTCACCATAACTTCAATGGCCTATCAAAATATTACTGTAAATATCAACTTAAATATCGAATTAGAAGTCATTTTAAACAGAACAGTGACATTGACTTGAGACATTTATTTTCAAATGATTCTGAAGTCTGAACCATATTTAAAGCATTGGAATCTGGACGCATTTTCACCGGACGAAAATTCAGTATGTCTCTTTCATTTCAATCCATTAAAATGAGAGAAAATCTTCCAACATCAACAGCCATTGCTATAGCATTAGTTAGTTGAATAAATACCTCAGGAATCATTCAGCTGTGTGAAACCTTTGTCAATTGTTATGAGAACTTCTAGTGTGATGCATAGACTAAAGAAGGCCATTTGAGAAGTTTAAACTTCAAGACTATGAAGCACTAAATCAGACACAGAACTAGACACAACATTCACACACAGATAACATTAATGATTTCAGAAAATAGAAGTAAATGAATTGACACAACACCGACATGTGTCGGATACATTCGCATTCGATCTTAAGTGCCACTGCTTTATAGCTTCGATGTTTTTCTTATTATTGATATGAGAAAAGTAGAGAAACGTAAATTGGAAATTATATTGATAATGAGATAATATAAATTACATCAAGGAGTACATAAGGTTTATATAGCATATGAGAAGAATAACTAACTAGTCTAATTAATTAGTATAATTATATTATAACTAACTGATTTAGCTCTGCTCAAAAAAAAAAAAAAATAACTGATTTAGCTAACTGTTATATCTAATAACTGCACCAGCTGTTTTTACTATACATTGCAGACAACTATAGAAGAAAGTAAGGGATCAGATGCTCCACTAATATCAGCACCTTCACTTCTTACGTGGAGTAGATAATCGACTGCTTTCTCAGTAATAACCTCGCCTGGGATCAATACCGGTATGCCTGGAGGGTATGGACATATAAGCTCCCCCGAAATTTTACCAATGCTCTCCTTCACCGTTACTTTTCTTTTACTTGCAAAAAATGCATCTCTAGGTGTCAAGCTCGTGATTATATCGTCAAAGGGTGCATGATCAGTAAGTACACTGTCTTTGGGTTGCTGAATAGAAGAATATGTTGCAGCTAGATGCTTTGCTCCCGATAAAAGCCTTTGAACATGGTCTCTACAAGTTCCAAGATTAAGTACATAAGTGATAGATTTATACCCAACAAGCTCACGGACGATTCCGAAATCCCTGCATAAGATTTCATTTGCTTGGTAACCTGATAAACCAAGCTCCCAAAATCCTACAGTAAGCCGGAATGGATCAAATGCGGGAGAATGTGGAAAGCTTGAATTGTCAAGCACTGAGACGCCAGGGATTCGTTTTAGCAAAAACTTTGCTTCATTTGCTAATTCAATCGCTTGTTTGAATACAATAGCAGGGCTTTCACTAAGTTGAGCTCTAGCAGCATCTAGGGATGCCAAAAGCAGGTAACTAGGACTTGTGCTTTGGAGTGTTTGGAGACACCGAGATATTTTTTCCTTATCTACAATGTCGCCCGACATGTGCAGCATAGACGACTGAGTAAGAGAGGAAAGAACCTTGTGAGTAGATTGTACAGTTAGATCAGCTCCTTGCTGGAGGGCTGAGCTAGGCAGTTCGGAATGTAATCCTAGATGTGCTCCATGAGCTTCATCAACAATCAAAGGAATTTTACGAGAATGACACAATGCAGAAATATCCCTCAAGTTACTGCAAACACCATGATAAGTAGGTGAAGTGATGAAAACTGCTGCTGCTTTCTTTCCTTCCAATTCTAGTTCCTGGATTGCATTCAATACCTGCAACACCAACCATCGATCCCACCAACAGAAACAAAGAAAGAACAACATTAAATAGGGTTACCAGAAGAGTTGAATCTGAAGAGAATATCTAATACCAATTTTGAGGACAGTAAAAAATCACATAATCAGGAAATCATAAGAAACTCATCTTCCATGCAGAGGTAGAAAATCTATTTAGATTGCTTTATGGATGAATTTTTTACAATTATATAACGTATCAACTGCTACGCCAGCATACCAATTTCTTTTACCATCAATATTTTGCAAATTTGTTGCCATTCAAAAAAATATAATTCGCAAATTTAGCCACAATATGTGAGTGTATGATATCTGAATCACCTGTAATGGAGTGACGCCACCAGCGATGTCCCAATCATTTTTATAGTCAGGAATAATGTACTTAGGCACTGCACCAGATAAAACCATGGCAGATATAGCTGATAAATGAGAATTCCTGGGAAGAATCAGATATTCTCCCGGTGAACAGGTTGCCATGATTGCTGCCTGGACTCCACAAGTAGTACCGTTGACAAGAAACCATGTATCCGATGATCCAAACAGTTTGGCTGCTTCTCTTTGTGCTTCTAATATGGGCCCTTGGGGACAAAAGAGGTTGTCAAGTTCTGGAATACTAGACAAATCATGAGCATATGGTCTTATTCCAATGAGTTGAGTCAACGAAGAAGGAGCGGCAAGGCCTCTGTTGTGTCCAGGAAAGTGAAAACTGGCAGCATTTTCTTCAGCTGATGCTTTCAATGCACTGACTAGAGGAGGTAGGCCACGCTGCTGAAGCTCTGGTGAATTGCTGAACAAACCGGCGTTGTTTGTGATTGATGCAGTATTCACAGTCCCAATGCTCTCCTCTTGCCCATATTCTTGCAGTGCAGTGCTTCTTTCCTGTAAAATAGTAATTTAAAAAACTGTTACTGCCTGACAAAACCCGGTGCAGCGAAGGAGTGTGTAGGTCAAAATGAGGAAATACTAATGGATAGACAACATTTCACTTTATTTCAGGCTTGGCTAATCTTCTTACCTCGATTAAACTCCGTTTAAAATCATAATTATATACACTAAAAATGTCTAATTGTATTGGACTGCACCAAACTCAACAGTAGAGTTTAAATAAGAAAAGGAGAAAATAGTTTTACATTCGTTTCCTAGTTAACTTCTTATTTCTCTAATCATATTTAACCAATTTTACTGTCATAATATTACTATTTAAATCTATGATATCATGGTATAATTAGTCAAATGTTGAGAGATAAAACAGTCGATTATTATATAGTTGGGAGAAAAAATAAGAAGAATCCAAAGAAACAATGGAATTTTTTATTTAGAAAATGCACAAAATGAAATAGGAAGTGAAAGGGGACCAGCTGAGAGGAAAAAGACTGAATGGTTTGCAAAGGAAAAATACAAACAGAAAAGGAAAATGAAGATGAGAAGTGGAAAGTTAGAAGCAACGCAAGAAGGCTGGCAAGAGTGGAAGTGATAGTGAAAGTGAAGCATACACCATTTTATTGCTTCCCTTGCCAAATCTTATCTTAATCCCCTATATATAAAAGTTACCAACTATCTATTTTTAGACATTTTTTCCTGGTGTCAACATTTTTCGTCTCCATATACATCACCAAATTTTATAAATGATTTATATATATATAGGACAGACAACAATGTATGTTAATGTTAATTTGTTTCTATTCTTTCTAATAACTTTGGACAAATCCAAGTTCTAAATGTGTGGCAAAAGTTGACTATGGAGTGACATGTTTGTCTGGTGGCGCATTTTTATAGGGAAATTGGTTGTTGAGGTAAGAGATTTGGATTGCTTAATGTTAGATTTTCAACTAGTAGACTTTCAATTGGACAGGAAAAATCCACCTAGTGTACCATGTAGGCTCTTCGATGGAGTTTAATCACAGTTAAACGGTATTGGAAACTTCATATCTATAATATGGTAATCTAAAAATCCTATTTAGAGAAAAAGCCATTCAACCAACCACTGTATCACCAAGTATCTATCCTAAACGTGTTAAAAAAACTATATGGAAACATTAAGGAAATGGACAAAAAAAATAAGAAGAATCCAAAGAAGCAATGTGATAGGAAAATAAATAAAAAAGTGAAGGGCTTACAGAAAAGCATTTTGGCCTCCTTTTGGGAGTGAAAGGGAATGAGAGTATTGGAAGTGGAAGTGAAGAATACACCATTTTCTTCTTCTTCTTCTTCTTCTTCTTCTTCTTCCACAGCTTCTTGCTACTGTTGCTTTGGATCTTGTTTCCCTTAACAGCTAAACTAATCTTATCTTCATCCGTGTTACCAACTAACTGTATTAAGAAGACATGTCATGTCCCCCCTCGTGTCAACACGGATTGTCTGTTTTTGAGCGCGGGAAAGCCCTCACTGCCATTTTACACTATTTAATTCTTTTTTTTTTGGACAGCTCACCATTGAATTCATATAGTACGTTTCAAAATCAGCCACAAGATTACTCTTGCTCTTTCTTTCACTATCAACTTTACGTGCCTACCTGTCAATAAATAGTTATTACTGTATAAATAAAAAACTATAGTTAGTTAATAGGCCAACGGGAGTTGGCAGCTTGATTAGAGTTAGTTACTCCAACTAATCTCTATATATAAAAACATTAATTTCACTCATTTATTATCTTTTATCAATCTATATTTATTTTATATGAATCTCTATAGTATCTCCCTCATGAGTGAAACTATGTTAGCTTTTTTGCTAATAATTATGACATTCTTCCTTATAATTCTATCGTTCATAATAATAATAATAGTGATGATATTTTATTTTACTTTTATCATTAGACTAAATTTTTGGAGTTTATTACTTTTTTTTCTTAGAAAGAAAAATTCAAAGATGAATAACATCTATAGATAAAATAATATTTTAAGAACATTTATAAACACATTAAATATGATACCTACTTTCTTAATGATGAGTGATATTGCAACAATCAAAATCAAAATATGACACCTACTTTTATACGGGTTTCGGCCCTCTTTAAAATAAAATACAAAAAATAAGGCAACTTTTTCAACAATATAGAAAGACACAAAATAATTTTTTGAAAGAAAGTGTTAGTTTGATTATAAGAAAGAAAAACATTATTATTAAATTGACAACAGTATAAAAATATGGTGTCAAACAACTTTTAATTTGTTCAAAGAACTTTTCTATTTTTTAATGTGTGTATATATATGACAAACAAAATAGGATTTTTTTTTTTTTGATGGCCGGGATTCGAACCCCAGACCTTGCATATTTTATACATTGTCCATACCAACTGAGTTAAGCTCACGCGGACAAACAAAATAGGATTATAATATAAGAGAATGAAGTACCATCACATTTGAATGGAGTTAGATTTCTAGGGTATGATGAACCACGATTTAAAGTATGTTTGTAAGAGATGCTTGTATTTGTGTTTGTTGGTCTTAAATATGATTACCTCAGCTAAAGATAACGTGCGAAAAAACCAAAAGCTTAAATAATAAAGAAACGAGGTAGTACTTCTTCGGTCTTACAAATATTAAGTCATTTAACAGAAATCAATGAGAAGATATAAATAAAATAAATAGAATAATAATTTTACTAAAATGGTCTCATTGAGACATTGACATTGTTAATTCTCATTATCATAAATGTAAAATGAATAATAATAATAAGAATAATAATAATAATAATAATAATAATAATAATAATAATGATGATGATAATGTAGAAGTAGTGCATATAGTATTAATTATATAATACATCTGAAAAAATTACATTAAAGACTAAACAGGAAAAATTATATAATACATCTGAAAAATTTACATTAAAAACTAAACAGGGACAATACAGTTCATAAAAGTATTAAACAAAGAATCAAAATTGTATTATAAATATTACATGTTATGTCTTACAACGAGTGATGCACTAATTTATTTCACATGTATTAAGATATCATGTCCTCGGGACCCTAGTTATGGTTCAAATGATGAATGACAAAGAGTGTAACTACTTGAATGAAGTGGAGAAGCTCCTAAATAAGAAGACTACTTGGGAGGCAAGGGAGCTGAAATTGATGAACAGCCTCGACCAGCATAAGGAGAACTATATGTTTCAAGTTGGTTTGATCGATGAGGTGACTTACAATATAACAACGCATTTGCTTCCTTAAGCCAAGAATTGTTAACGTTCATATCCCAGAAGGAGACTTTTGTGCAAACTTACTTTCAATATCCAATTTGAACAAAAAAAGATTGGCTCATTCACAAGATTCAAGTGTCGTTGACAAAATATCACGAAACCGTCAACTTAGAATTCTGTAAATCTGTCAACTAAATATCAACTTAGCATGTGTTTGTTTTGGCAGTGGGTGGATTGTTAACACACTTCTAAAGCTACAATTTGTAACTTTTGGTTTTTCACGTTGAAATACCATGAAACTGGGAGGTGGCGGTTTCTGTCAAAAATTTAAATATCCAATAAGGAGTCATTTTGAACAGAACAGTGACATTACTTATGACATTTCTTTTCCAATGATTCTGAACCGTATCTAAAGCATTGAAATCTGGAAGATTTTCACTAGACAAAATTCAGTGTGGCTCTTTCATTTCAATCCATTCAAATTAGAGAAAATCTACCAACATCAACAGCCATTTCTAGCATTAGTTAGTTGAATAAATACCTAAGAATTTCTTCAGCTGTGTGAAATCTGTGTCACTAATTATGAGACCAACTGTTATTACTGTACATCACAGACAACTATAGAAGAAAGAAAGGGATCAGATGCTCCACTAATATCAGCACCTTCACTTCTTACATGAAGTAGATAATTGACGGCTCTCTCGGTAATAACCTCACCGGGGATCAATACAGGTATGCCTGGAGGATATGGACAAATAAGCTCCCCTGAAACCTTACCAATGCTCTCCTTTACCATTACTTTACTTTTACTTGCAAAAAATGCATCTCTAGGGATCAAGCTCGTGATTATATCATCAAAGGGTGCGTGCTCAGTAAGTACTCTATCTTTAGGTTGCTGAATGGAAGGATATGTTGCAGCTAGATGCTTTATTCCCAATAAAAGCCTTTGGACATGGTCCCTACAAGTTCCAAGATTAAGTGCATAAGTGATAGATTTATTCCCAACGAGTTCACAAACAATTCCAAAATCCCGATATAAGATTTCATCCGCTTCGTAACCTGATAAACCAAGCTCCCAAAAACCTACAGTAAGCCGCAATGGATCAATTGCATGAATGGTCGGAAAGCTTGAATTCTCAAGCACTGAGATTCCAGGGAGTCGTTTAAGAGAAGACTTTGCTTCATTTGCTAATTCAATCGCTTGGTTGAATACAGTATCAGGGCTTTCACTAAGTTGAGCTCTAGCAGCATCTAGGGATGCCAAAAGCAGGTAACTAGGACTTGTGCTTTGGAGAGTTTGGAGACACCTAGATATTTTCTCTTTATCTACAATGTCACCTGACATGTGCAGCATAGATGACTGAGTAAGAGAGCAAAGAACCTTGTGAGTAGACTGTACAGTTAGATCAGCTCCTTGCTGGAGGGCTGAGCTAGGCAGTTCAGAATGAAATCCTAGATGTGCACCGTGAGCTTCATCAACGATCAGAGGAATTTTACGGGAATGGCACAACTCAGAAATGTCGCTCAAGTTACTGCAAATACCATGATAAGTAGGTGAAGTGATGAACACAGCTGCTGCTTTTTTTCCTTCCAATTCTAGTTCCTGGATAGCACTCAAAACCTGCAACACCAACCACAGAAAATAAACAAGAGAAAGAGAACAACTTTAGATAGGATTACCGGAAGAGTCGAGTCTGAAGAGAATATCTAGTATCATTTTCGAGGACAGTAAGAAAATCATGTAATCATTAACTTGGGGGGGGGGGGGGGGGGGGAATAATGAAAAAT
>Ga0315914_1001997_pt1 | contig 31189 bp, 13 predicted proteins | sample MpolenodulesMG_FD_203920 | JGI IMG/M metagenome (GOLD analysis project Ga0315914, IMG submission 203920) | Medicago polymorpha root nodule microbial communities from Los Angeles, California, United States - elongated nodules | ecosystem: Host-associated > Plants > Roots > Nodule | place: USA...
AAATTTCGTCCCTTAACCCACTGAATGACTGCCACGTAAGTGGGTTAAGGGACGAAATTTGATGACGTGGCAGTCATTGGGTGGGTTAAGGGACGAAATTTTAAATGATTAAACTTTGCAAGGGTAAATCGCCAAGATTAGCGATTACAGGGACGAAATTTTAAATGGCGCCTATTTGCAAGGACTAAACATACCTTTAAGCCTTTTGTAATTGTATTGTCAATCAACTAGCTAGTACATGAACTGAATATCATAATATAATATAGTAATGCAATAATAATCATATCCCCTAAAAAAAATATTATGTTACTTTTATTAACGTATGGTCAACAAAGTCTTTTTATTATTTTTGGAAATAATGTATATATGGTCAACAAAGTTGAAGAACAAACTATTATAATAATATTTTACTGACTGAAATATATTGTTTTCTTCTAAGTAACAGTTTTCCATCAATGTTATGCTGAAGCACCTTCTGAGTATCAATCCTGATGATCCCCTAGCTATCAAGATTTTGGAGAACTTTGAGAATTATATAAAGGGCTTCATTACATTGCCAATAAATATTCCAGGGACTACATACTCCAAAGCTGTGAAGGTACTACTGATTAATATATCAATATGATCAACAAATAAGTTAATTAGTTAGTAACAAAGTTCCAAAAAATTGTATTGATTCTAACATGAGGCTTTCCTATTTTTTGCTTGTTTTAGGCTAGAATAAGACTCTCATCTATTATCAATGATATTATAATAGAGAGGCGTAAAGTTAATATTGCTGGACCTGTGGAAGGAGGGGACCTCTTGAATTTGATTTTATCAAAGCAGAATTTAAGTGATGAAGAGATGGTGAGCATTGTTATGGACCTTTTGTTTGGGGGATATGAGACAACCTCAAAACTTCTGTCTTTGATTGTCTATTTCCTTGAGGGTGCCCCTAATGCTTTGGAAAGCTTAAAGGTACTTTGCTCTTTTGAACAACTAATTTGATTACACAAGCCGGTTTTGTGAGACAATGTTAGGTCCAACCACGATTTCTAAGACAATTTGGCAGAGTATCAATGAATGTTTGTGAGGAAGGATCACTTATCTAATGTAGGATCTTAGAAATCATTGTTGGAGGACCTAAGTCCGACACAACCACATTAAACCGGAGTTGGTGAGGTGAAGATTGCCCTTACTTATAAACACATTGTCAGTCCATCTTTTATCTGATGTGAGACTTTATAACAAATTTTCAAGAGACTGCAATACTTCACATGTTTCGTATCCGTAACAATGAGCATTAGTCTTTAATATATATGACATATCGTGTTTTCCAAATCATTAAATGACATGGCAGCGAATCGTTGAATTCATTTCTATTTTTTTTACATTAACCATATATATATCAATTAAATGTATTTTATTAAAATTAACCATTGAAAATCTTTGCAGGAAGAGCATCAAGTGATAAGGAAAAGTAAATTGGAAGGGGAGCTATTGAACTGGGAGGACTATAGGCAAATGCAGTTCACTCAAAATGTAGGAAATTATCAATTGCCAATTAAATATTATATGACTTTGTAGCAGTATATGATTTTAACTCCTCATGATTTTGTTCTTTCTCACGTGTGGTATTAAAAATATTGTTGACACTAGGTGATTAATGAAGCTATGAGATGTGGGAATGTTGTCAAATATCTGCACAGGAAAGCTGTTCAAGATATCAAATTCAAAGGTATTTATAAAGTTCATAGCTTTTATATTTGTGATACAATAAGAAAATCTAAGATACTCTTATCGATAGGGTTGGTCTAAGGGTCAAACCACTTCAACAACAAATTTGGGATTCAAAAAACGTTTTACCTTGTAAATGATATTTTTTAAAAGGAGAAAAGTTCCACTTATAAAAGGTCTAATTAAAATCTCTCTAGAAAAATTTCACTCACATTCTCATAAAAACCACACAAAATTTTAAAAGGATACTTTCAAACGACAAATTTGTCTCAAAGTACACTTTTAGACAAAACAACAAATTTTATTTTTTTTATGGATGTGTACATTCAAAGTCATGTTTGTTGTGTAAAAAGTTTCTCCATTTAAAATTTATTTCAGGCCGATACGTAACACTTACGCTTCATATTAACATTGATGCATATGGTTACATTCCTTTTCTTATATTTTTCAAATGGTTGGATGCTTTGATTTCTTGATATCAATGATCTACCATGTTGTATATAACAAGAACTTTCTCACATTATTGAAATTTTTGCAGAGTTTGTGATACCTGCAGGGTGGAAGGTTCTTCCTGTCTTGTCAGCATCACATTTGGATCCTAACCTTTTGGAAAATCCATTAAAATTCAATCCCTATCGATGGAATGTATGTTGCAATGCCTTATACAAACTCTAGCATATAAAGAGTAAAAGTTTCATAGCATTCTTTTATTCATTATTCTATTGCACATCTAATCTAATTTTGTCTCTCTTAGGAGGAAAATTCGACCAGCAAGAAAGTTGCACCATTTGGTGGTGGTCCACGTCTCTGTCCTGGTGCTGATCTAGCTAAAGTGGAGATAGCATTCTTCCTTCATCATCTTGTCCTTAATTATAGGTACTTACTTTACAACACTAGCTATAAATTAGGCAATACGTATTAAGATAAATTAGTAGCACAAACGATGTATTTAAGAAAAAAATTATATTGACATTCCTATAAAATTCCATATATGAATTTATTTACTTTAGTAAATTATACATGAATAAAAGATAAACGGACAATAAATTAATTGTGTCACTAACCTTTCTAGTTTAGATAGTAAAACCAATATTCTTGAAAACTCTATTTAAATGGCAAATATTTTCCCAACAATGACTTATTATTAGAGATCGGAGAGAAACCTTTTTGTGATAAGTGCTGCTAATATTATTAAAATTAAAATTAGAGAAATGTTCACAAGGGTATTTAGAACGAAATTTAAAGTGGAAATTTTATTTAAGAGTTATATATATTCAACACATTAAAACATTAAAAAGCAACTTTTTTTACATGAAAATTGTCAATTGTTTTCATTTTTTAATCTCTAACAAGTGACCCATGAACCTTAAAATTAAAATACTTTACAACTAAATCCACGCTTACTTGGTGGTTGAAGGCAGCAAATGGTGTGTCTGTGTTCGGGATTCATAGTTGGTTTACTATCCCTTTACTTTGCTTGGGTATAGGCTAACTGTTTCTTTTTTGCTGTTTTCCATGGTCTGTTGACTGAACTCTTGTGTAATTTTAGCTGCACCCTTTTAGCACACCTTGTGCGGAAGGTGTGAAGCCTTTGTTGTTAATATATGTTTCATTTTTGCCTCTTTAAAAAAAAATTAAAATACTTTATTATCTTAAAACAGGTGGAAAATGAAGGCAAACGATCATCCAATTGCTTTCCCTTACGTGGAATTCAAAGGAGGGTTGCTATTGGATCTTGAACCCACATGCACTACTTTTCGGAAACACTCTTGAATGCTATTTGGCCTTTACTAGATGCATGCACTGGAACAACCCAAACATATTGTAACAAAGAAACTAAAATGTCAATGGGTGGTCAAGTATATATAAGGAGGTTATAGGAAGTATTTACCTTCGTATATGTAATAATAGCTGGTGTATGGTGTAACACTCTGTTGCTCGACAATAATTATTAAATAATAGGAATACATCTAATAAAGATATATCCCATATAACATAAACATTTCCATTTTTCGTCGTTCGCATTAATAAAAATTATCATTTTGTTCAACATCATAAATAGCGGTAACCATAGTTCCAAGATTCAACTTAAAAAAAAAAATTAATTCAATGTCAACCCTAACCTTCGTGTTACAAGAATCAAAGCTCATAGCAACTACATGCTTAATCGGATACTAAATAAAAATGAAACTAGACGGAAGATGTATTCCATCTCCACCATCTAAGTTGTCCCACAGCTAATCTTCCTCAACCTGAGTGTCTGTACCCGGGAGTACAGTCACCACAAAGATTGGAGGGATAGACCTAGTCAACCGAGAAGTATAGACCCCACACATAAGGATCACCGTGTGACCAGTAGGTGTAGCTTGACGTCTGATTAGGTTAGTAACGTCTCAACGGCCTCATCATAGGCAATCGTTCTAATACTCCTCCTTTTTGCTGCTAAAACCTAATATATATAACTGAAAAACATGCTAAGAATAATGTAAGATGATTTGTCATCAGAGTGATTTCAAAATAAATGAATAATAGAATTTTTAATCACAAGGAAGAAACGGTACAACAATTGTTAAACAAAATTAAGATCCTCTCTTTTTGGTGGTTGAAGGAAAAAACTACAACTTTTGCTTTTGATTATCATAGTTGGTCGCTAAATCCTGTAAAGTGTTTAGGGCATGTAGCTATCCTTTTCGTTTTGCATGCTTGTTTTGGCAATGTAATTGATTGTTAAACTCTTTCTGTTATGTTATGTCACTCCTTTTGTTGGGTAGATTGATTTCCATTGGTAATATATTCTTTTTTGGCTCCTTCAAAAAAAAAATTAATTGATGTGACAACACATCATTCGTTTCATGTGTAAAATGATTGTACATTGACGGTGTATGTTAGTTAAATTCTTTTTTTATAATTACTTGTAGCTACATAATAAATTATATATTATTATGTAAATGGCGAATAGGTATTTTTTTAAGATTGATGTTATTTATCTAGTTCCACATTCTCCGATAAGACATCTCTAGTTTTCTCTCTATGTTCTCTCTTTCATTTTCATCGTTATGGTGGTGTTAGCCTGTATTTTTGAGTATATGTTTTGGCAGGCAAGGAGGAAGCCAAGACTACTGAATTCTCTAAGTCCAAGATAGAAGTTTGATGATTGCGACAAACTGGGATTCGACAGGATTGTGGTTTCGACTAGAAGGATTCAAATTCGCCATGAAGAGGCAAGGTTGAAAGTTCAGAAAGCATGCCTAAGCTGTTGAAATGTTCTAGTTTCTAGTCATTGGTCTATTAGTTATTTTTCTTGTGTATATATAGTGGTTTTTTCATAAGAAAAACGGGTCACAAATCATTTATCTAAAGTTTTATACATTCAAAGTACCAATGCATAGAGAAACGAGTCAGAATGTATGTATTGATGATCTTGTGAACCATTTATTTTCAATGCAATGCAATTTACTTTCTTTTAAAGTTTATTTGCCTTTAGTTTCTAAGTTTTTTACAGCTTTAATCTTAATCACTTTTATTGGTTACTATCAAAAAACAATTATCTTCATTCCAAAACAGTTATCTTCATCTTGTTCATAAACAAAACTATAAATATGATGAACATCCATACATTTTCTAAAAAATCTTTGCACAACATGTCCAAGGATTTCTAGTTTGATCTCGTAAGCAACATTTTAAAACTAGTGTTCTTGTTTACCATAAACACCGGTAAACAAATTGGCACACCCGATGGGACCCTATTTATTCAAATTTTGGGAAAAAATTTTGTTACTTTAAAAGAAAATTCTAATAGTTATTGTGAAAAAATTGTTTCTTGAAAAAATTTCAACTGTTTTGATAAACTTTTTTGGAAAAATTTCATTTGTGCATGCATTTAAGAAGTGGTAAAGCCCTTAAAGAAATGGCTCGTCCTAATACTAGTGGTAATTCTGCATCATTTTCACAAAGTAACGCTCAATCTTCAAGAGCACAACCTACCCAGGCATCTGCTCCCATAGTGGGTGCCAATGTGTCAACTGCTATGGGAGTAACTGCTCCCATGCCAGTTTTGACAGTTATGGGGATAACTTCCCCTGCATCCCATTCGACAACTACTGAACTGACACAATCGGATTTGGTGGCTTCTGCTGTAACACTCTAAACCCCGAAAGCAATAAAACATGCAGACAAATTAATTATCTACATAGTTCAGATGCTACATCTGCATTTTTCTCGAAAACATGCATAATTTGTTTATCAAAATACTCGCAACGGAAATCATCAACATAAAAATTCCTCAACATCAAAAACAATTCTCAACAAGCCATGTATCACATCTCATAATTACATCACCATGATATAAAATCCTCATGACATAAAATAACATAAGTCAATAAAATAAAAAGGTCTCAAGACCGACACTCCTACATCAGAGCCAATCTAGATTTTTAAAAAAATAAAACGGGGAAGCAATCCAAGCTACTCCTCAAGCATCAAAGAAAGGTAATCACCTCAATCCTGCAAATCACCTACGCCATTCAAACAAATGACGCAGTGGTCAACCGAACGACCACTAGGGTTAAACAATATTCCACAAATAAACATAAGCAAGTAAAAGCATTAAAGGAATTCAAAGATACGCATGAACACATTTCACGTCATTAACTCCACATAAATATTATTTTATTTCACTCATAACACATCAAATCACAAATGTAAGTCCACAACTCCACATATTCATCACATTCCTCAAATCAAACAATTCACGTAACTCATCGAGGAACATAATCAATTATGGCATATTTCACATATCTCGGATGCATGCGATGTTATAGACTCGACTCTACATGTATGTGGTATCATTGGATGTCAGAAGTAATTTCACTGATTGATCCCGCTACATATATCTGCATATCTCTACATATAGGACTTATGAATGCATGGATGTCGTGTATTGACTTGATAATGCATAACATCAATTGAACTCTTCATATTCTTTACATATCTCCATATATTGCATTATCAAACAATACATCCATTATTAACTATTATCAAATAATTAATCATCTCTACATATTCATCATCAAGCAATCATAAACAATTGTCGAGAAATCATTATCACAAAGAAACGACATTATTTCATATAGCACAATCACATAGTAGATGCATAATTCCCACATCATGATAACCGGCATGTTAAATACCAACCAAAAATTGATTCATTCTTATTCCATTACGTTATCATGTTTACAAAGTCAACTACAAGTTATCCAATCATAAAATCTCGTTTTGACAAAGTTCGTCTATTTTTCACAAACACTGATTTTCAAGTATTTCACCAAAATAATGTTTCAAGTGTCAAAAACATTTTCATGACATCCCTACATGTTAACTAATAACTCAGAAGTTCAAACATATCATAATCTCCACACAAGGTTCACCTAAACTTCCGATTTCGCAAGTTTCGTCTCTTTTCAATCCATTTTTAAAACCAAATCAAATTCAAAGTAAAGTCATGTTACAACACTCTTAGAAGCTCAATTTTACTTCAATTAGAAAGGGTTAGGTGTTTGGAACTCATAGGGATACTTACAAGTCCACGAAAATGCGAAAAATTGGGTTTTCGGACACGTATCAGGGTCGCACGATCGTGCTTGTTGAACACACGGTCGTGTGTGCCAACATCGAACCACACGCACGATCCGTGCATGTAGAGTGCACGGTCGTGTGTTCTTGACAGCACATGATTTTTTTTATTTTTCTGTTTTCGGCATTTCGCGCATAAAATTCTGATTGTTGATCCGTTTTCGATTTCGTTTTCTCCTACGCGTTCTAATCACTTAAACCTATCATATTATACTGTAAAATAATGTTTTCCTACCTCAAAACAACTTACTCCAATTTCTCTCAAAATCACTTATTTTCCAAAAAAACTTAAAACGATTTTTACTCAAAAATCTCATTTTTTTTCCCAAACGATCTCACAACCAAAACTCATGAACCAAAACAGTAGTTCTAATCATCTTACTTGAACACAACAACATCATGATTCTATTCAAAATCATCAAAACCAACATTCTCCATTTTTAACTCATATTCACAAAAGTCATTATAACACAACAATTTAACCACAACAATACATTTATCAATACCCAAAGCATGAATTAGCATCAACAACATACCCCAACAACATTCAAAGCAAAAATTCATCAACAATTAACAACAACAACTTCATTTTCATCATTTTAAGCTAAAAACTCAAAGTACCCATTTAAACTTAACCCAACAATGAAAATTAAGCTTCAATAACAAGTTTATCACTATTTTCACATACCCAAATTCATCATTCAGATTTGAGCACGAAATTCAACATTTAAAATCATAAAAAGCGTAATTCATTCAATTCAATATTTGACCCAAAAGTGAAAAAGAAGCTTATGACTTATTTGATAGAATATAACTATCCCCCTTACCTCAAACCTTCAAAAGTCTCTACCTATGGCTTCACTCTCCTCCTCTAGCCCCAAATCTCTATCTTTCATCTTCTCCAAGTTTTTCCTCTTCTTTCTTCTATTCTTCTCTTCTTTCTCTCTCTACCTCTCTAAGTTTGTGAAATGAAGTGAATGAATGGTATATCCTAGTTTTCTCTTGAGAGTTATCTATTTATACCACCATAATGGGCTAGGTTAACTCTCATTCTAATTGGTCCTCAAAACTCTTATGTTTAATTCTAAAAAGTTACTACACACTTAACTCATTAGACATCTCATTATTTAACCATCTCAAAATAATTACAACTAGTTACTACTAACTTAGTAAAAATAATTTTTCTCTCCAACACACTAAAAATTTCTAATTTACCCTTACTCATCAATTGACCAAAATACCCCTAGCATCAGAATGACTAAAATACCCTTATAGACTAACAATCCACTAATCCCAAATCAAATACACACGCAAGCAATTAAGCACATATAAACACATATAAGCATATATAATAAATAAATAAAACAATCCTAGTGAAAAACGGGTTGTTACATCTGTGCCACCACCAATAACTTTCCCTTTGACCCCTAGGGACACTAATCCTCAAATTAGGACTTCATTGGACACGAGAATTCTTTCTATGCAACAATTCACTATGCCTATGGTCACAAGGGAATATACATATGGTATGCCAACAACAATTACGGTTGGCATGCAAACCAATGCATCCACATAAGCAGATAATGCAACTGTGTTTACCTCATATAATAGACATTTTCCTTTAGGGTCAAGAGTTCCTGGTCGAAACTCTTTGCCATCTCTGACAACAGATTCTTTAAATACATTAAGACAACATATGGATGAGAGTAATCATGAAACAGTTAATATGTTAACACAACAAATTGGTACCGTGTTCAATCTTTTGATTCAAAACACAAACCAAAGTTATCAAATGTTAGCCACCCAAATAGGGAGAATAACAGACTTCTATGCCCCTGCCCAAGTAAGGAATCAACAAATTCCCCTAGTCCAGAATCCCAGGGCTTTACAAATAAATGAAAGGTCAAACAATGAGGGAAATCAGGGACAACAACATGCACCCCAAGTTCATCCAGTCGAAACTGTAGCCCAAGTGGAAGGTTTTAGAATCCCTCCAGTAGTTTTGGTGAATAGGAATCAAGATGTTGATGTTGATGTTGTAGTTACAGATGTCCAACAAAACAATTTAGGAGGACATAATAATACAGTCAAATTGTTCTAAACCAGTCTGGCTCAAAATTGCCTTAATTTAGGCCTACATAGGCCTAATTTTGTTTCAGCCTTGTCAGAATATGTTCTACAAACTGAACATCCTAGGGGATGAAAAATTCTAAAGTTTACAAAATTTGCTGGTGACACCATTAAGTCTACATTCAAACACATTGCATGTTATCTGACTGAGGTAGGAGACATTTTCAATAATGAGAATCTAAGGATGAAATACTTCCCTAATTCCCTAACAAAAAATGCTTTTACATGGTTCACCACACTTTCATCACATTCAATTCAAAACTAAAACCAGTTAGAAAGGGTTATCCCTGAGCAGTTATACATGGGCCAATCTAAGATAAGTCTGAAAGAATTGGCTAGTGATAGGCGTAAAATGCCTGAATCTATTGAAGATTATCTCAATAGGTTTAGACTCTTAAAGACTAGGTGTTTCACCCAAGTTCCTGAACATGAATTGGTCGAAATGGCTGCTGATGGCTTTGACAATTCCATCAGGTAGAAGCTAGAAACCCAACACTTAAAAGAAATGGCCCAATTGGCTAATATATTTCGACATGTCGAAATATTGAAGGCTGAAAACGATAGAACTAGTAAATACCATAAAAAAGAAAATGTTTCATATGTTGGAAGTAATGACAGTGACATGAATTTAACATAGCCTATGACGATGTTGAAGATAATGAGGTTAATGTTGCTGAGTTAAAACCTGGGCCTCCTTATACATGTAAAGTGTTGAGGCCATCTGATTTAAAAAATCATGTCGAACCAAAAAATGACAAATATGTTCATAAAGAGCTTTCTTTGTTGAATTACGCAGTAGACAAGAATGAAACTTGGAATGAAATTGGATTGAAATAAAGATATTTCTTTGTCGAATCATGCAGACGTTGATGATAATCAGCTTCTGTCATGGTGATGTATCCAATGCAAATCTCCTTTGGAATCTTGTAGAAAGAGGCAAGTCGAAACTGGCTCAAACCAAATTGTTTAGCCACGAGATTAGGACAATAAGATATTAACCCTAAGTTAGTCTTCCCAGTGGCCATTCAAATTGACAAGAGGTCTGGGGTCAGATAAGCTCTCTAGGTTTTGACATTCCTTACCTAATACTTGTGGTTTTGTGTAGGAAATTCCCTTTGGAACCATTTAGAATCGAGGCTTCAAATGATAAAAGGGGCCATAGTTGGGTCAAAATAATCACAGTTGAGCAAAACCTTCATGTATTTTGAAAATATCTGGACAGTCGAAAGGTTAACTTCCCTTCTCCTAAGATAGGCTAACCTTGTTCCTTCTTTCTTTCGACCATTTATATCGTCCTTATGAATTTGATGAATGTAGAATTTTAGTTGTTTTTAAAAAGTGGCAACTAACGACAATTGAAAGAGCCACATAGCCCAGAAAGTGCAAGTGTTTTTCCTTCTGGAAAAGCTTGCATCATCTGCCCTTCATACCCTACTGATTCATAGATGCTTCCTAGGATCAATTTACTCAAGCATAAATTGTGTCCCTCATACAACTGAATAGCCATCCTAACAAACTTCTTGGCTACTTGAAGGGAGCCAGTACAGAACACAAAGTTATGTTGGGATCATAAGTGTCCCCAGTTGGTCGAAGTCCAGTAATGGCTACTACGTTGAATATGGTGGGGGTTGTCATTCCACATTTTAACTACAAAGTGTTGGTCGAACGTTCCCATAAGTGTATAGCAGCCAAGATTAGGGTATCATCACATTTGAGGCTAGTTTTTTACAGTTGGATAAGGTCAAAAAATACCTAAGTCTTTCCAGTTTTTAGACTTTTTGGCTTCTACTTTTGGTAACCATTTTAAATAAGTCGAAGAGTGTAGAGGAGGAGGGGCTCACCTAAATACATTTGGCTTATAAATTCCATGTTATAAGGACCCTTAGAAAAGACCCTAGGTTTTCCTACCATACAACCGGGGAAAACATTCCTAAGTTTTTTCAAGGTTTACATTGGAATCAGGCAAAGGACCTAAAAAAACCATAAATAGTACCATAGAAAGAATAGGGAATCAGTACCTGAGATTGCCAAATTTTGGCCTTTTCAGCATCCTAGAGGAGGTTTTGGTGCCTAGGTTTGCATGTTCTCTGTGTGAAGAACATGAACAGTTACAGCAAATATAATTGAAGCGTTGGATGCAGACGAAGATACCATTATCCAGTTTATAAAAAGATTTCGAAGAAGATAATGGAGATTTGGAGAATTTTCTGCAAGGTGTGAAGGTTTTAGAGATTTTTGTAAGTTGTAACAATGGATGTTGTGAAGTGTTCTTGAGCTTTTTCAGAGAATATGACTGAGAAATTCCAGAAAAAGTGCAAAGTGGAGAAGAGAGTGGCTTTTATACTTCCAGGAGATAGAAAAGGTTAGAAAACTTTTGAGTTCGTAGCCAACCAAAAGCTGCCACGTGATCGAAGATGTTCAGATAGTGGGAGCATGCTTTGCCATTTATTGACAGTTGTGGTTTCTAAGTTATAAGGTGGCCTACTAACTTTTCAACTTAAAGTGGTGGCCCACTAAATCCCAGAAAAATGGCATAGTAATGATAAGAAACTGGAAAGGTAGTTGTGAAAAGATGCCATGATGATGATGTCATTTTCCAGAGTATGCACAAAGTTTTCAAAAATGTCAATCTTCTCCCTCAATTTTCAGTCGAAAATGGAATTTCTAGGGGGAAATTTGTTAGCCTGTATATTTTATTATGTGTTTCGACAGGCAAGGAGGAAGCCAAGACTACTGAATTCTCTATGTCCAAGATAGAAGTTTCATGATTTCGACAAACTGGGATTCGACAGGATTGTGGTTTCGACTTGAAGGATTCAAATTCTCTCTGAAGAAGCAAGGTTGAAAGTTCAAACACGTGGAAAGCAGGCCTAAGCTGTCGAAATGTTTTAGTTTCTAGCCATTGGTCTGTTAGTTATTTTTCTTGTGTATATATAGTAGTTTTTTCATAAGAAAAACGGGTCACAAATCATTTATCAAAAGTTCTATACACTCAAAGTATCAGCGCATAGAGAAACGCGTTAGAATGTATGTATTAATTTTTGTGAACCATTTAATTTTCAATGCAATGCAATTCACCTTCTTTTAATGTTTATTTGCCTTTAGTTTCTATGTCTTTTACAGTTTTAATCTTAAACATTTTTATTGGTTTCTGTCGAAAGTCAGTTATCTTTATTCTAAAACAGTTTCTTCATCTTGTTCATAAACAAAGCAATAAATAAGATGAACATCCATACATTTTCTGAAAAATCTTTGCAAAACATGTCTTAGGATTTCTAGTTTGATCTTGCAAGCAACATTTTAAAACCTGTCTTCTTGTTTACCAAAAACGCTGGTAAACAGGTGGTGGTTTTGGATCAAACTTTTACCCGAAATCACCCATCTTCATCATTTTCTATCAATTTCAATCTAAACAGGGGCGGAACCACCCCCAGCTAGCCTGGGCACTAGCCCGGGCTCAATGGCGGATCGCCTAAGAGACCCATAGGAGCCACTGCAGGTCTGCAGCCCCCAAGTTACCAATAATTATCATATTATCCATAATTTATCAAATGTTACATGTGCGCTGCAGTGGATAGGCGAGCTCCCAAACAAGTAGAGGGTGTGAGTTCAATCCATGTTACTCTCTTTTTTTATTTTCTATTGTATTAAGAATACTTTTATTCAAAAAATAGTTCATGTGGGGACTTGAACCGTCGTTCTCCATGTTAGATCCAACAAAATAAACTACTAGATTAGTCCACAATTTAATAGTATCTTAAAACTGTTTAATATATATTCTGAAAATATTTTGCCCAGGCTCCGCCACTAAATCTAAATAAGTTTTTTCACATAGTTCTAGGTTTTTTCTATTTGATTTCATCGTCTAATTAGTGCATCATTGTGTTGTTCATCATCTTGTGCAACGTTGTTTGACTTCTTGTCTTGTTGCGATGTTTATTTGCTTCCTCTTGAAAGATTGGTTATTTAATCAATGATTTGTATGTCAACGTTGCAGATCTGGAAGCATGAATATTCCACTCATTTTAATTTTATCATATTATTTGTCGTTGTACACTATTAATTTGGATTATATGAGTTTGTTTGCAAATTCATCATTTACGTTTATAACAATGTTGAATAATGTAATTATCAACTTGAAAAATTAATATCGTTTTCTTTTAATCAACAACGAAGGAAAATTGATGTTATTAAATATCAAAAAAGTTAAAATAATATTTGACACCGTATAAAAATACATTATTTATAACTATTAATTTAATTATAATTCACCGGAGAATACACTAGAAAATATGTCAATGATCCAAACAATGTGTGTCTTCAAGTGGATACGAAATTAACAAAAATGTATATATTGGAAACAAGTATTCACATTTACACTAAACTAAGTAAGGTCGTTTTAGTTTGCACCACCAAATAGATGGGTGCAACTTAGACCACTTTTTTATTACCTCAATCAACCAAGTTTTATGATGGCCCTGTTACACCAAATCAATCACTTTCTCACAAAGTCAGAAGAATAAAACAAATAGTAACAATCAATTTTTCAACATCTATAACAGAAAAAGAATCATCAAACCTACTACTCCCAACACCTAGTCCGATTGTTTCCCAAAACCACTTTCTATTGTCCAATCTGTAGATTGAGTTGATCTCCCTGCCAAATGATTGAGTTATTTCAGATTTTTATTTTGTTTTAAAATTGATGCTTACACATGATTAATTAATAGCTATGTGTAATAATTTCTTTTGGATTGTTACAATTAAGTTGAGAAAATGAACCAGCAGTGCTTAAGCGAGTAGGTTGTGGAATATGAACCGATGGTTGTTTTGAACCTGAAGAAATTGAAGGAGCCATGATAAAACTTGCAACAATGGAAAGAAGAAATGGTACATAAAATTTGTTAATTAAGTTCTGGGAGAGCAATAAGAGAGGGAGGGAGAGAAATTTGGGATACGTAAAAAGAGAGTATTTGGTCTTAAATCTCTGCCTCCCTAAAATAGAATTATAAAAACGTACGAACCATTAATGTGTGATAATTTGCAAATGGGGAAATATTTTGTCAACATTATTAATTCTTACGCGTGAATCATAGCCAATTTTTTTATTCTCGTATTTTTTTCTTACGATCATATATTGGTGTTTGGTATGAAGTTTCCACCGCCGTTAATAGTGATTAATCTCCACCGGTAACATAAGACACACAAGTTGGGTTCTCGTATCCAAATTAAATTTCTTTCATATATGTATGAGCCATGAATTGAACTTCTAGCCACATACCCGTTACCACTTGGATCAATCCATTGTTAGTAATTTCCTCATTTCATTTACTATAGTAGTATTTGATTTCAAAGGTTAATCAATTGCATATAATGTGGACTTATAAAAAATAAATAAGAACACAAATAACGTGGTTTCGAGGAATGAAATGCTTCATTGGAGGAAACATATTTGTCATAATAATGGAATAATTCAAATGTGATAAACACTTTGCTACTTTGTTGAAAGGAGAAAGGTTGTTCTGACACAATTTTTTGTTAAAACACATATATTGTTTGTTTATAAGAGAAAATTATTAAAAGTGAATGAAATAAAAATTGCGCATTTTAAACCAAAAACAAAATTTCAAATCAAAACTTCTCACTAGCTCCAATACAAAAACAAATATATTGTTTCCATTTTATTTATAACACTACCAAAAGTTGATTCATCATAAAGATACAAATAATAATATTCTTATTCAAAATATAAAGCAGTTAAATTAGAAATGTTTGAAATGTGCTTATTGAATATTCCTTCTTGCATTCACGGTGACATTGAAGTTGAACCTTCATCGTTGTGTTTGTACTTCAACTTCTTCTTGGTAGGGTTCTTTCCAAGATCTTCATCACTCCTCAAATTTGCTAATGAATAAAAAGACCTTGACTTTCCATCATAGCATTTTGAAAGCCCCCTTCTATATATAAAAAAAGAGACAAACTTTAATTAGCAAATTGATCATATACATGCAAAAATTAAAAAAAAAACTCAAAAATTAGAGAAATAGGAATATTACTTCCTTAGAAGTCCTTTGAACTCTTTGCGAGTTGATGATCCGTTGGTAATGTTGACTCATCATAAACTTTTGGTTTCTTATATTCTTCATTCATGGAATTGTTTCTTTGTTGCTCCATTTCTAATGTTTCTATTTTCGAATAGTGACATGACTGAGTGTATATTTATAGAGTGTGACTTATGTACGTATTTATTATGATGGATAAATGTGTGCGATATTATCTCATATCTACGTCAGAAAAGATCAATCATCTCTAAAAATAAAAATAAAAATAAAAGATCAGCCATGACCATGTAATTAATTATATTAATTTACGGTGATAATTAAGGGTCCATTTGGTGATTAGGATAACATTGAAACATAATACTGTCTTCGTTCCAAATTATAAGACATTTTGAAAAAAAAACATATTTTCTTAATTTATATGTTTCTTTTTTTTTTAGGGAAATTTATATGTTTCTTTACAAACTAATTAAACATTAATATTATTTTTCATATTATATTTTTAACTATTTCTTACTTCGTCTTCTTCTTCTTTCAATTTTTTAATTTATTTTTATTATACCATTTATTAAGGACAATTTTGTAAAAAAAATCATAATATATATTTCTCATATAAAATTAATAACATTTTTAATATGTGTGAAATGTCCAAAACGGACGGAAGTAATAAGATATCATTATGATTATGGACTTGAAGCTAAATTGATCATATGATAGTATATTATTATGGACATGATAAGCATTTATCTTATCGATGATGACTCATTATCTTACGTTTTTCAATCACATATTTTTTTTCTTTGTTGCTTCATTTTTAATGTTTCAATTTCAAAATTGTTACATGACTTATGCATGTACAACCATGTAAATATTTATTATGAAAAATGTGATTTGGACAAGATTGTCTCAATATCAAACCTTACTCATTGCTCTGACGTCAAAAAGACCAGCCATTATTATATAATAAATTATTACCTTGTTTAGAAGAATAAGTTATTAACTTTTGCCGAAGAATAATTTCAAGGATTTGATTGACTGATCATATTATATATATATATATATATGTGTAACACTAATGTGTATACTTGTGATGAGATAAAAGAAAGTTGTCAAGTAGGATAGTGGATAGAAATTAACATTTTTTAATGTGAATAAGTGAGATGTTCAATGTTCTAACTTTGACTGTTGCATTGTGCATTGTTCATGTTAACATAGATAATAAAATTTGAAGAGGAAAAAGAGAAGAACCATGGATGCAGGTTTCATAAACATAATTGTTGCGTCATTTTTCGGAGATCAAAGCTATTTGGTTAACATTTGACTCACTAATTTTATTTCACGACTAAACTTTTAATTTTTCAAAAGAAAGGGGAAAAAAGTTATAAATTACCACCTTTTAAAAGATTTAGAGTTCGGGGGTCAGTTATATTTAGGGAAGGTGTTAGCCCCCTAAATATCCATAGTATTTTATGGGAACCTCTTGATTTTATTTATTTTTGTGTTATAAATTACTTGCTTTTAAAAATGGAATTAAAGTGATTAAAAGAAAAAATAAATGGTTTTTATTTACATTTTTTATGATTTGGAAGGATTAGGTCTTTTGCCTACGTACCCGTGAGGGATCAAAACCTCGTACTTCGGGGTAGAAATTCTGTTTGATTTGTTTTGTGTTTTTTATTAATTTTGAAAAAAAAAATTTAAAATAAAAAGCCGAGTGGCAAAATAGAATTTGTTTGTGTATTTTAATATTAAAAGAAAAATGACTCGAAGTGGAATTAAGTTGATTGAAATTTGATTAAGAAAATAAAAATAAAAAAGGGAATCACTTGATTGAAAATCAAGGTTTATTACGAAAATGGTTTTTTGTGAATTTTGGATTATTAGCATGTTTTTGTTCTTTTTAAATAATAAATAAAAAACTAATGTAGCAATGAAATAAAAGCGTGAGAATGTTGCAGTGACGTTGGATCACGACAAAATCTCTTATCCTAACAAAAGCATAAATAAATAAATAAAAGGGACACATGTGGTGGTTCTTCTCATTTATAGTTTACATTGACCTAGTCACATTCTAAATCCATGCGATAAAATAAATGACAAAAAAATAGAATAATAAACCTAAACTAATAAAGAAATAAAAATGTGAAAAAAGAAAAGAAATTAAAACGCAAAAGAAAATATAAAAAAATGCATGAAAGAAAATAAAACACTAAGAAAAGCAGAGGGTGTAGGAATTAAGCAGGGGTGTGCAAAAAATAAAAAAAGTAGATTGGGCCTTAAAGGTACATAGGCGCGTTGGGCTATAGCTAAGTGGATATGGATGGATCTGGGGCTTCTGATTAATCAGACGGCCCTGATTTGATCAACAGGGAACACCTAAAGGCCATTAGATTTGATCTAAAGGCCAGGAAAGGCTAGGGTGAACGCTCATAGAGAGGACACGCGCACATAGGAACGAGGAGGGGTATATACACCCTTCTCCCCTCTAAAATCTTTCATTTCTCCACCTCTTTCTCTCTCTAACTTTTTCTTCTCTCCCCTTCTCTCTCTAATTGCTACTTCTCCGATCCACTCTCCCCCACTAACAGATTTCCGGCGTGGTGGCCGGCCGTCATGGATGGCGGTGCCGCCGGCGAAAACACCAAACAATCTTTTTTTTTCACTCTCCCCCACTCTTTTCTTCACCTCTTTTCAATTCTTAAAACAAAAACTCAAAATCGAACCGAGGAACCCTAGATCGAAGAAGTTTTACCTTTTGTGTTTGGAACGGTTGTGACTCTGTTTGGGTATGAAGGTTATGATTTTGACGGTATAATACGTTTTTGTTTGGATTTGAACTTGCGGCTTTGTGGCTTTAAGGTCCAGATTCGGTTGTTTTGAGATGGATTGGGTATTATTGTTTTTGGTTGATGATTGGCCGATTTTATTGTGGCTATGTTTGTTGTGTTGGTAAAAAAAATTGAGGGTTTCGATTGTGTTTGTGATGGTTCGAATGTTTTGATTCTCTGTTTGTAATTGTTGCCGGATGGAAAATTGCAGGTTATAGGTGAATTGGTTTCAGTTGATTCTGTGTCGAAATGTTTTACAGGTTTATGAATTTGTGCGTCGTGATGAATTTTTTTTTGTCCCCCATTGTTCGTGTTCTGTTTCTATTCTTATAGCCTAGTTTTTTTTTTTTTTCCAGAAAAGGGAATTACTTGGAAAGGCAGAAACCGTGTTTGACCCTGGAAAACGGCCATGAAAATTGGCGCAGAGAAGAAAGTATTTTTTGGACCCCTTTGGACAAATTTGGACCTATTGGACATAAATAAATAAAAAAATAAAAATAATTAAAAGACAAAATAAAATAAAATGACTGAAATAAAAAATAACAAAATTTAAATTTAAATTAAAAAGATGGAAATTAGTAACAAATAAAAACTAAAAAATAAAAGAGAGAAGAGGGCCCGAATCAGAACCAAAAATGAGGTATTTTAAAATACCTCTCTGCCGAAATTTTCACTGAAAAGACAGAGAATATTCCGGATCAGAGGGTGTATGAATGTAAGGTCTTGGGTCAAAAATTGGGGTATGATAGATGCCCCTATTTAAGTTACTCCGTCCGGAGATTTAATGATGGAATCTTTGATCTGACGGGCCGAAGAGACTTAAATACAGAGTACGCCATTTTTGACCTAAGATGCTAGTTAATGCTCAATGATGCAATTATGAATGCAGGACGAAAAAAAAATGATTTGACTGGGATGAGAAACAACAACTGGATACCCAAGTTCGTTGAAGAAAAGGAATCCGACTCCGCTAGGGGGTAGTGTAGTTTCACTAAGGAAAATGGTTGTATACTTTCGAATCGGTTCAAGGCGATAGCTTAATCGAGAGACAAATGAATGAGAATGAAATTGTCTACTATCAGTGTGGCGATAGCTTAATCGAGAGACAAAATGGGATTTTGAAAATGTCTACTATCGGTGACGATAGCTTAATCGAGAGACAAACAGGATTTGAAAATGTCTATTATCGGTGAAGATAGCTTAATCGAGAGACAATCTGGATTTGAAAATTTCTACTATCGGTGAAGATAGCTTAATCGAGAGACACAACATGATTTGAAATTGTCTACTATCGTTGAAGATAGCTTAATCGAGAGACAAAACAAGATTTAAAGATGTCTACTATCGGTAAAGATAGCTTAATCGAGAGACACAACATGATTTGAAATTGTCGCCTATCGCTGAAGATAGTTTTACAAACTAGATGGTTGCTCTATTTATAGTCTAACATTGACTTGAGCCCCAAGAATTAAATCACTAAAGTGTTGCACAAGAAACCATGAGCTCTAGGTCAAAAATACTAAAATAGACAGCTTGTCGAAGAAGCAAAAGCAGCAAAAGGGTAATATGGGGCGCGCCTATGCTATATTTTGGTACAAGATCTTCAATTTCTTTGCACAAGATATTTTTGTATAAGATCTTCATATTTTTGGCATGAATCAGCTCCAATTACCCTTTCTTTTGCTCCCAGACTCAATCTTTTAAATATTTGTTCCTGAAATAAAATAACTTGCAATTGAAGTAAAATAGCTATAAAAGGAAATAAAAACATATTAAATCTAAATAAAATAAACTCAAATATTATATTAAAATAACTAATTATCGACTCATTATTGACTCATCACTACCATCGGTGAAGATAGCTTAATCGAGAGACAAATGAATGAGATGTTGTCTACTATCTGCAAGATAGCTTAATCAAGAGACAAAACAGGTTTTTACCTACTATTGGTAAAGTTAGCTTAATCGAGGTAAAAGGTAAGAAATGGAAATTGTCTTTTGATGACACCTCTAAACTAGACACATTGGGGATGACACTTTTGATGAAAACAAGGATTGAGTGACCTAATTTGACATTGAGAAATGTAATTATGCATAAATGATATTGTGCATATCATGTGTATGCATGAATGTTTGAATACGTGAATGAATGTACGAATGTATGAATGAACGTATGAATGTATGTATGAATGAATGTACAAGTTGTACGACTATATAAACTGTATATGACAGGTGAACTCGATGCAACAAAACAGGACATGTAAGATCGGAGGTGGAGTGACATCGCAGCACAAACACTTGACAAACTTTCTTAGAGATGTTACTACTGTAAACAGATCGAGCCGTTGATAGGGTAAGATCTGGCACGAGGTTGCCACTGATGCGTCCTGGGGATAAAGCACATTGTTAACCAAAAAGTCAGGAAGAAGTCGCCATTTGTGAACCGGTGCAAAGCATGCTTTATTCGTCATGTCACCTTCTTTTGTTTTTTTTTTAAATCCCTAACTTTTTCCTGAACCGCCCTTTCGGGTTTTCATTCCATCGGGAATATATTTCCTTTTTTATTCCCCTAATTTTTGCCTGGACCGCCCTTTTCAGGTTTTCAGTCCACCGGAACGCTCTCTTTTGCCTAAGTCACCCTTTCGGGTTTTCAACGTAGCGAGCTTTAATTTTTGTATTTTTTTCTGGATTGTGACAACATCTTGCTCAAAGCAGAGGTTCTCTCCACAATTCTTAGCCATGTATCTCTTTCGGAGTTTAATCGTTCTCAAGGTGGATGTTGACGTACGCTTCATCTACTCAAGAGTTCAAAGAGAGTGTGTTTGTTGTTTATACTTTTCAAAAGATGTAAAAAGTTTTGTATTTTGAAAAAATTTGATTCAAGTATTGCCATAAAAAATAGAAGAAATTTTGTAAATTGAATAAATGAGAATTCCAACTGAATGGGCATAGGCTCAAATTTTATTAATGGAGCAGTGACCTGCCAATGGCATGGCACCACAGATCTTTGAAAAGTTTGCAAAAGGGTAAATATATGGGAAAGGTACATTAGGCACAATAACCGTTATTCTCCCTGACAACTTTGAATGCCACTGTTTTGAGTCTTTGATTTGAAGATGCTTCGCATCGGAGGTATTTTAATAGTTGGATGCCCCAAGTGGATTGAGCTTGACCTGATGCAGTTACTTTGTCATAATCCTTAACTTTTGCATAGATCGCCTTTTTTGGGTTTTTAATCTATCAGGATGATCATTTTTGTTCATGTCTCTAATTTTTGCCTTGACCGCCCTTTCGGGTTTTCGGTCCACCGAGATGCTCATTTTTGCCTAAGCCACCTTTTCAGGTTTGTGACTTATCGAGCTTTTATTGTTGACAAAGTATCTCTTGACTGCATCAGCATTCATAGGACATGCGAGTTTGTCATCATCCGTAGTCACAAGAGTCATTGCACATGGGCCTTCATAATTAGGCTTCCACTTGACCCTGGAGTCTGGTTGGGGAGATAGTACCTTTTTGGGCACAAAGTCTCTATCTTGAAATTCACGGGGATGAAACTTCTTGTTGGAAGTTTGTTTCAAACAAATTTCATATAGTCATATAAGGTCGTCATGCATTTAAATTCAAGCTTGGATTTCAGCAGAACTCCTATTGACGAGACTTCGACCTCTACGGGAAGCATGGCCTCCATGTTGTATACTGAGAAGGAAGGGGGGGTTGCCCCTGCTAAAATGTGTACTGAAGTACAATACTCATGAAGCGAAAATGGTAGCATCTTAAGCAAGTCTTTGTAAGTGACTGCCATCTTCTGGACAATCTTCTTGATTTTTGCTTGCAGCTTCGATGGCTAAGATGCCCCAATAAGCGAGTGATCTCGTCGGAAATCTCTTCATTCTCCTCTTCTTCAGCTTCAGACACAGGGAAACTCAAAGTCAAGAGAAAGTAAAGGGTTAATGTGTTCAACGGGCTTATCAATATCTTAATCTGCATTTACGTTTGATTTTAGGAAGTGATTGATTGTATCCAAACATTTGGAAAAGATTATTCATTTAAGGTTCTTTGTATTACCAATTTTCCCGAAAAAGCACAAAATAAAAACGAAGTCGGGATCAAAACGACTTTTTATTAATGATGGAAAATCCATGAAGCAAAAAGCCCTACATAAGTTCACTTTCGTCTTGGGCGGGACGAAACAATTTTTTGAAAGGATAACAAACAACAAACATATCACTCGAAACAAATTGAGCAGCGGAAGAAAACATCAACAACGACTCGGTTGTGGCTAAACCATCTTTGTGTTGCAATACTTGGTACCATGATCTGGTACCGGATTGGCTTGCATATTTGGGTTCAAGTCTTTGAAAGACAAGAACTTATCTCGGACCAACCTTTGGACTGCAGCCTTCAATGCATAGTAGTGTTCAATATCATGTCCTGGGGCCCCTTGATGAAAAGCGCATGACTGGTCAGGCCTATACCAGGCAGGCAATCTTTCTAGCACCTTAGGAGGCGGCCTGGTCTGGACCAAATTCTTACTGAGCAAATCCGCATATTTCATGGGCATTGGGTCAAACTGCGTTCTCGGAGTCTGTGGTCAAGGCTGCTGTTGCTGATACGGTTGCTGCTGATAAGGGCGTTGTTGATATGGCTGATGAGGATATTGTTGATGAGGATATTGTTGTTGAGGATATTGTTGGAATTGTGGCTGATAACCCAGTTGTTGAATAGCATTGGTAGCGGGCGTAACAGCAACAACGTGTTGATAGGCCAGATAATTTTGTTGAGGCCTCCCGTGGGCCACCACACTGACTTCTTGATATTTCTTTCTTGGAAAGTTGTTCCCAAATCTCTTTGTACGGCTGGCAGAGGCACTTTCCTTAATTAAGTGTTCCTCTCAGACTCCTTCCTCCAAACACATACCCATACCTACCATCTCCCTAAAATCCCTGGGCGCACTTCTCACCATCCTCTCGTAGTAAAACTGACTAAGAGTGTTTACGAAGAGCTTAGTCATCTCTTTCTCTTCTATACGTGGGTTGACTTGGGCAGCGATATCACTCCACCGCTGGGCATACTCCTTGAATGTTTCTTTGTCATTCTGAGTCATAGCCTGAAGATCGCTTCGGTCCGGAGCCATGTCCACATTGTATTTGTATTGTTGCACAAAGGCTTCACACATGTTGTTGAAGGTTCAGATTTTTGTACGGTCTAAACTCATGTACCACTTCAGAGCGGCACCAGTTAAACTGTCTTGAAAGTAGTGGATAACGACCTGATTATCATTGGCATATGCGGACATCTTTCTTGCATACATTACCAGGTGGTCTTTAGGGCAGCAAGTCCCCTTGTATTTCTCGAAATCCGGGACCTTGAACTTGTGGGGTGTCTGGACATTCGGCACCAAACATAGGTCATAAGCATTTCTCCCGAATAGTTCTTTCCCGCGGAGAGCCCTCATTTCTCGCTGCTTCTCATCATATTTTTCTTGTAATTCATCCATCCTATCATAAGCCCCCACACTCCCAGAATGGAAGATGGGTCCGTCTTCTTATGTGATGGCATGAACCACTGGTGCTGATTAGGTCATAGTAGCTGGAGGAAATGTTGCACCCGACGAAGGAACATGAGTTGCATGTTGAAGAGTAGGTATTGGAGCTTCAGAAGCAGTATGACGGAGCACTTCGCCAAAGGTAAAAGGAATGAACCAAGGCATGGAACGTTGTGGCATAGAATATGATGGAGTACTGGCACATATCATCCATTCAGGGACAGTAGAGACAGTTGCTTCGGCCCGAGTGTTGAGAGGAGGAGGAGGCGGTGGCTGGTTCTGTGTAACCGCCAGCAATTTTACCAATTCAGTCAATTCCTCCATCTTGGTCTGCATATAAGTCATTTGTTCACGGAGTGCTTGGTTCTCTTGCTTAAGATGTTCCATTCTCTTCTTTATGTTTGCCCGAGTGTTGTATGTGCGAGTTGGTTTCGGATGAGGACGTCGAGCCACTTTTGAGACGGTTTGACCTTTTGAAAAGAAACAACGACTTGTGAGACTCGGATTTGAAACTTATGAATGCAAAATGATGCATGCTGCTTATGCAAAAAATGGACAATTTTTTTTTTGAAGGACTTGTCAAAGTAATTGTAAACATCATAAGGAACATTGTTTCATTAGATAATTGAAAATATTACAATTAGTTCCCTTTTTCGAGAGCAAAAGCAAAGCCAAGGAAAAAGTCCCTAACAAAGCTAAGTTCTAGTTAAGATTTTTGAATTGTATTTGTTGGTGTCCCTTTGTACAAGGTTCATACCTTTGATGTTTTAAATAAACTCATCTAAGTCCTTCGATACGAATGGGAAATTTTTTATGCATGTATGCATGATTATGCAACAAGAACGATGATGGAGTCAAGGGTAAGAGCGCCACATGGTAGGGACTATGGTTTCATTTGTACCTGTATTTCGGGTTCTACCAAGTTCCCAAAGTCGTCAACCCCTTTTGAATATTATTGGATTACAAGACTAACTCTCGGTCCAACAACACTCGTAAGAGAGTCTCGTTTGAGTGTAGTATCGTGTATCAACTAAACCAAGACTACTCATGATTAGCTACCACACAACGTCTTAAGATGCTAAGATGGGTTAAAGGTGCTCTAAAGGTTCTCAACTTCTTGGACCACTCAAAAATAATAATGTCAATCACGAGTACTCATGTTGCATAACATTACTTCCAAGGGACCTCCGTTGAGTGGAGTTATATCACATGTGCCAAAACCGAAGAGTACTCTTGGTATGGGACTTTGATTATGCCACCATCCTATCTTATATTTCCCTCAAGTCCGAGTTAGGACTTATCTCACCACTCATGTAAAAAGGAAAAAAAACATATATACACGTATTTCTATCTTTTATTTTTATTTTTGTTATTTTAAGCAAGTTATACCACAAAAAGTTAAATAAAGCCAAGTTAGGCTCAACCCTCTTTAGGGGTGTTCCCCAGTGAAGTCGTCATTTCTGTCGCGTCATTTTTTGGAGATCAAAGTTATTTGGTTAGCATTTGACTCACTAATTTTATTTCACAACTGAACTTTTAATGTTTCAAAAGAAAGGGGAAAAAAGTTCTAAATTACCACCTTTTAAAAGATTTAGGGTTCGGGGGTTAGTTATATTTAGGGAAGGTGTTAGCACCGTAAATATCCATAGTATTCTATGGGAACCTCTTGATTTTATTTATTTTTGTGCTATAACTTACTTGCTTTTAAAAATGGAATTAAGGTGATTAAAAGAAAAAATAAATGGTTTTTATTTACATTATTTATGATTTGGAAGGACTAGGTCCTTTGCCAACGTACTCGTGAGGGATCAAAACCTCGTAGTTCAGGGTAGAGATTATGTTTGATTTGTTTTGTGTTTTTTATTAATTTTGAAAAAAAAAGTTTTAAAATAAAAAGTCGAGGGGCAAAATAGAACTTGTTTGTGTTTTTTAATATTAAAAGAAAAATGACTCGAAGTGGAATTAAGTTGATTGAAATTTGATTAAAAAAATAAAAATAAAAAAGGGAATCACTTGATTGAAAATCAAGGTTTATTACGAAAATGGTTTTTTGTGAATTTTGGATTATTTGCATGTTTTTGTTCTTTTTAAATAATAAATAAAAAACTAATGTAGCAATGAAATAAAAGCGTGAGAATTTTGTAGTGACATTGGATCACCACAAAATCTCATATCCTAACAAAAGCATAAATAAATAAATAAAAGGGACACATGTGGTGGTTCTTCTCATTTATAGTGTACATTGACCTAGTCACATTCTAAATTCATGCGATAAAATAAATGGCAAAAAAAAATGTAGAATAATAAGCCTAAACTAATAAAGAAATAAAAATGCGAAAAAAGAAAAGAAATTAAGAAGTAAAAGAAAATAAAAAAAATGCATGAAAGAAAATAAAAAACTAAGAAAAGCAAGGGCTGTAGGAATTAAACAAGGGTGTGCAAAAAAAAGGTAGAATGGGCCTTAAAGGTACATAGGCGCATTGGGCTATAGCTAAGTGGATATGGATGGATCTGGGCAGTCTGATTGATCAGACGGCCCTAATTTAATCAACATGGAACACACTACAGGCCATTCGATTCGATCTAAGGGCCAGGAAAGGCTAGGGTACACGCTCATAGAGATCACACACGCACCTAGGAACGGGGAGGGGCATAAATACGCTTCTCCCCTCTAAAATCTTTCATTTCTCCACCTCTTTCTCTCTCCTACTTTTTCTTCTATCCCCTTCTCTCTCTAATTGCTTCTTCTCTGATCCACTCTCCTCCACCGACAGACTTCCGACGCAGTGGCCGGCCGTCATGGACGGCGCCGCCGCCGCTGGAAACACCAAACAATCTTTTTTTATTTTTTTTCACTCTCCCCCACTCTTTTCTTCCCCTCTTTTCAATTATTAAAACAAAAATCTTAAAATAGAACCGAGGAACCCTAGAGCTAAGAAGTTTTACCTTTTGTGTTTGGAACAGTTGTGACTATGTTTGGGTTTGAAGGTTATGACTAGGTTTTTGACGGTATAATACATTTATGTTTAGGTTTGAACTTGCGGCTTTGTAGCTATATGGTCTGGATTCGGTTGTTTTGAGATGGGCTTGGGTATTGTTGTTTTTAGTTGATGATTGGCCGATTTGATTGTGGCTGTGTCTGTTGTGTTGATAAAAAAAATGAGGGTTTCGATTGTGTTTGTGATGGTTCGAATGTTTTGATTCTCTTTGTATTTGTTGCCGGTTGGAAAATTGCAGGTTATAGGTGAATTGGTTTCTGTTGATTGTGTGTCGAAATGTTTTACAGGTTTATGACTTTGTGCGTTGTGATGAATTTTTTTTCCCTCCCCTATTGTTCGTGTTCTGTTTCTATTCTTATAAGCCTAGTTTTTTTTTTCTAGAAAAGGGAATTACTTGGAAAGGCAGATATCGTGTTTGACCTTGGAAAAAGGCCATGAAAAGTGGCGCAGAGAAGAAATAATTTTTCGGACCCCTTAGGACAAATTTGGACCTATTGGACATAAATAAAAAAATAAAAATAAAAATAATTAAAAGACAAAATAAAATAAAATAAAAAATAACAAAATAAAAATAAAAATTAAAAAGATGGAAATTAGTAACAGATAAAAACTAAAAGAGAGAAAAGGGCCCGACTCGGATCAAAAAATAATGTATTTTAAAATAACTCTCTGCCGAAATTTTCACTGAAAAGACAAAGAATATTTCGGATCAGAGGGTGTTTGAATGTAAGGTCTTAGGTCAAAAAATTTCTGGATTGCTTCGAGCTCTGTTTGTTAACGTAAGGAGTATAGAGGGTTGGGGGTGAGGAAGTTGCAGGACTTTAATAGTGCTTTGTTAGGTAAATGGTGTTGGCGGATGTTGGTGGATAGAGGCGGGTTATGGTATAAGGTTCTAGTAGTGCGGTATGGTGAGACGGCTGGGCAGTTGAAGGTTGGGGGCCGGAGTGTTTCATCTTGGTGGCGGGAAGTAGCGAAGATTAAGGATGGGGTAGGCGATGTAGAGGGGGGTTAGTTTGTAGAGAGGGTGTCGAAAAAGGTAGGAGATGGCACTAGTACTTCCTTTCGTCGTCTATTTGACTTAGCATCTAATAAATTGAGTACGGTGGTTGATATAGTTGCCCTTGGTGGGGAGGTTGACGGAGAGGTGTGGGGTTGGAGGCGAAGGTTGAGGGTGTGGGAGAAGTAGATGCTAAAGGAGTGTAGACAATTAGTTAATGGTGTCGTTTTGCATTCTGATATTTCTGATTGTGGTTACACTGTGAGAGGCGTCTATCAACAACTGACAACTTAGGCTGAACCTCCAGATGTTACCGTGGAAGATCTTATATGGCATAAGCAGGTGCCGCTGAAGGTTTCCATTTTTGCTTGGCGATTGTTGCGGGACAGGTTGCAGACTAAGAATCATCTTCTGAGGCGTGGCATGATCATTGGCGAAGCAGTCATGTGTGTTACAGGGTGCGGCATGGCAGAGTTTGCACCACACTTATTTATCCACTACGCCACTTTCGGTACATTGTGGCATTTTATCAGGTGTTGGATCGGAATGTCAGGTGTCGACCCCCTTAATATTGATGACCACTTCATTCAGTTTACTCACTCTACATGTCACTCAAAGGCTCGCCAATCCTTTCTCCAACTTATTTGGTTACTTTGTGTCTGGTTGGTTTGGAATGAACGTAATAATAGACTTTATAATAATATCCAAACCACCATTGAACAACTAGTAGAAAAAGTTAAATTTCACCCTTTTTGGTGGCTTAAAGCTAATAAGGCCAATTTTATGTACGGTACTCAAAGATGGTGGTCGGACCCTTTAATATGTTTGGGTATCGACTGACATTCGCTTTGACTCTTCATTGTATGTCTGATTGTTTTTAGAGGTGGCACTCTTAGTACATTTTGTACTTAGGTGTTTCACTGCCGTTGTTAATATATTCCTTTTTTATGTCTTCAAAAAAAAATTTGGGGTATGACAATAATGAGCAAAACTTGAATGTGTAGTCTTACAATAAGAATATATACTAGAGAATAGAAATGTCTAAAATACCCTTACTAATAAATAATAACTATATTATTTAAGATCTCCCCTCAAACTCGCGATGCATTAGCACAGATCATCGAGTGTTTGTCAACTAAAAAACTAAAACGTTTCGTGAAGTGCATCTTTGTGAACAAATCAGCAATCTGCAAAGATGAGGAGGTAAACAGTAGAGTGATTTATCCAAGCTGAAAATGATGACGAGTAAGATGATAGTCAATCTCAATGTGCTTAGTGCATTCATGGAAGACGGCCGCGTTATGGACAATTTAAACAACACTCATGTTATCACTATACATCATAGTATGTTTAGAAAGAGAGATACCCATATCGGACAGGAGCCAACGTAGCCAAATAATTTCAGAGGTAGTGGATGTCATGGCACGATGTATTGTTTCTTACTTTTCCAACGTAGCCAATGTATTGTTTCTTACTTTTCCAAAAGATAAGAGGGTCTCCAAGAAAGATACAAAACCTTGTAGTGGACTTACGATTTGTAGGATCACCAGCCCAGTCTGCATCAAAATAAGCATACAACTCCAATAAAGATGATGTGGGAAAGAGAAGACTTTGAAATTGAGATCCTTGAAGATAACAAATAATATGAAGAATTGCTGCACAATGAACTGTAGTGGAAGAGACGACAAATTGACTATCCCAAAGAACATCATAAGCAATATCAGATCTAGTTGTCGTAAGATAAACCAAGCTACCAGCCAAAGTACGGTACAAAGTAGGATATGATAAAGGAACATTATCAGACTAAGAGTATTTTGTAACACCCTAAATCCTTAAAGTGGTAAATTACGCTAATAATATAAATCAAACAAGAATCTAGATGTGACATCTTCAATAATTCACCGAAGTTGCATAAATAATTATCTCAAAACATCATAGCGGAATAATAATAACATCTCATCAGATAAAATAAAACATATCCAAGTACCCATGTCATATAATCATACTACATCACCAAATATAAAATCTCAACACAACAAACTGAGTGAATAAAACATCTCAACAAGTCATAATAAAATAAACAGACAGACACCCCTAAATCAGAGTCCGACTCTAAAGACTCCAAAAGAAAAATGAGGTAGCTCTAAAGCTAACCTCCTGCAACTCACCAAGGCAAACTACTCATGCACGTCGTCTACCCATCGATACGAATAAGGTAGACGGTCAACCAAACGACCACTGGGAGGTTAGTCCACAATCCATAATTAAACATAATCAAATGAAAATAAACGACATAATTAACTTCAATTGATTTAAACAATTCAACGACACTAATATTCATCAATACTTACAAGTATAATAACACGCAAGTAAAGCTTCACATCCCCACATACTCACCAAATTTTCACCAAGTATACAAATCGCCAATACAAATATTCAACAAGTACACAATTCACCAATGTAAATATTCACCAAGCAAATAAGCAAGTATGACACCCATCCAAGTTATGCAATGCGCCTAGACACAACACTATATGCATGTGGCACCGGTCATCATGAAGGTCGTCACTGTAACACCATAAACTCTAAAAACGATAAATTACGCTAATGATACGGGCATATGAAGAATCTAGACGTTACTTCTTCAATAAATCACCAAGCATGCATAATTAATTTTCTCAAAACATCGCAGCGGAATAAAACATCATTACATCGACACTAAATAAAATATTTCAACAGTCATCCAAATAAAATAAGTCCCCAAATAGTCATGTCATCATACAACTCATATCATCACCAATACATAGTCTCAAAATATTCAACAGACATAATAACGAGGTAGCTCCAAGCTATCCTCAGGCAACTCACAAAATCAAAGCAAACTACTCATGCACACCGTCTAACCATCCATACGGATAAGGAAGACGGTCAACCAAACGACCATTGGGTGTTAGTCCACAATTCACAATTAAATTATAATCAAACATAAGCATTCATGCATAGTAAATATACATACCCAACATTCCTAGAATACTAACTCAGAATGAATATTATCCCATATTCCATACACATCATGTTATCACACTTCTATCATAGCATAGCAAGCATATTCAATCTCTAATCAAGTCATCAACATAAGCTCGTCACTTAACAACATCAATCATATAAATCACATAATCTATTGCCTAATCAACTCAACAAATATAATTCATCATTTCAAAACATAGGCAAAGAAATCATCATTATGAAAGGAATCATCAAATCATATATATATATATATA
>Ga0315914_1001999_pt1 | contig 31175 bp, 7 predicted proteins | sample MpolenodulesMG_FD_203920 | JGI IMG/M metagenome (GOLD analysis project Ga0315914, IMG submission 203920) | Medicago polymorpha root nodule microbial communities from Los Angeles, California, United States - elongated nodules | ecosystem: Host-associated > Plants > Roots > Nodule | place: USA...
CCCAACGAAGCAATCTTGTAGCTCCTCTAACATCACTGATCTTGAATGAAACTCCAAACTTGACCCCGTCATCATATCGCCTCCCCTTCCTCCTGTCTCATTAGTCACCCATCTCTTTAAAGGAATTTTTCTCCACCATTGTACACCCATAATCCACGTTCTTTTCCTCATTCTTTTGTTCTTTTCCATTTCCCTCATCTCTACCAAAGGGAGCTTGGTTTACTCTTAGCTTCATGTTTTCCTAAACTGACCTCCTCTAGCCTTCTTCCCAGGTCTTATTCATCCCTGACTTCTTTAAATTTTACAAACCCGGATTGACGACCCCATTTGTCCAGTTTTCTAAAAACAAAAACTTCTCCCACTCGTCCAAAACGTGCGAACAACTTCCAGAGGTCATAAATGTTTGCATGATCCAAAAATTTTGTAATAAAGAAGAGAGTTATGATTTTGTCAATGCTAGAAGTAACCAGATCGTTGTTGTTTCGCCAGTGAAACTTGTTTAGTCCCCATGGACCCATTCCCCCATCGAAAACCTTTTTGTCATGTGTACCCCCTAGAGTTTCTCTCTTTAAGTTCTCTCTCATCTTCATACTTTTGATTTATAGTTAACGAGTATTGTTTATATACTTATCTATCTATTATATGATAAAGATAATATTATAAAAATTATATTCTCTCTCTTTTATTTATATAACTTTTTTACCATATGTGAAATTGTGAGATATATCATATCAAAACATGTTTCATGGCCATCCATTTTTCCGTAAATATGCGATACCCGATCAATCACGTGCAAAATATAGTTAATTCAACTAAATATATGGTTAAACTAGATCATGTTGAAAATTATGTTTAACTATTTAGTTTAATTAACTACAATTTTAATTAAATTAATCACATTTTAATCATTGAACCATTTCGATATCATATACTATACTATATCACCTTTTTTATAAGTAATAGATGGATCAATTAAAGTTGATATATTAAGTCCATGTTATGAACCAAATAAATCAATTTTTATTGATTAATTTATCTTAAAATAAGATGGAGTATTTAACACTACTTTTGTCGGAAATGACCGGCCAAAAGCTGCATAAAAAATCCACCGGCATAATGTTGTAGAGATTTACGATTACAGAGCAAGCACTACAACATTAATCCAAGTTGTTTATCCAATAAAATAATATATTCATTGTCAAAAGAGGTAACCATGCTTATAATTCTCAAATATAGTCTACCACATAGGATAGCATGTGAAATCTTGTGAAGCACAAATACTCATAGAATTAGGCTTGTTCTAGTATCGGATACTTATTTTGTCAGACACTGATACAACACCGACACATATAATTTCATTTAATTATATCATTTTTTTTAACTATTATCGATGTCGGCGTGTAATGTTGTGTTTGATACTCATGTCTGAGTCTATACTTTATAGATAAAACCCAAAAACAAAGTAAGAATCCAAAGTTCTAGAATGAATAAGAGAAAAAGAAGAGTTTTGTATCTTACTCAAAATGGGGACAAAGGGCAAGTCAAGAAAAGGGTAATCACCGGCTAAAACACGTATTTGGGTTGCATAAACAAGACGCACGGGCAAAAATGTGTCCCTTATATATAAACAAATCTCTTTCATTTCATATCTCTCTATCAACACAACATGTTTCTTCCTTTTCTCTTTTTCTAACTGTTAGTTACACTCTCTCTGAGTTCTACTTTCCAGAAAGAGAAGAATAATGAAGAGACGAAAACTCCGACAACAACAAACTTCGACATGTATACATCCTTGTTGACAAAGAATTCGGAAGGCCAAGGATTGCAATGTAACTTTGCTATATATAAAGAAAAACAATGATTTGTGAGATATAGGAAAACACAGGCATGCAGGATGGAGTCAGGCAGTGATATAGTTTTAGTTTTATGGTTCCTTTTTTTTCATCTTAATTTAAAATTTGAATGCTACTATTACTTTAGGTCTTTAAAAACATGTACAATAGTTGTTTCAAATAGCCACAATCGATTATTGGTGTTATGGCAATAATATATCTATAGATAATAATTATTTTTGTTCGTAAGCCTCACATTTTCATCGAAAACGCTACTTATTGTGATGGAATTCACGTGAAACTTTCACGAGAGGAATACTGCATGTATTTACTCACTTGTATTGTACTGGAGCGTCATGTTTTTTGATTGATCTGTTTATTTATCGTGATGTTTTCGTGAGATATCTCTCGTAGTATATAGCAATGCTCTTTTTCATTAGTTTTATGTTTTATTAAATCATTTTTGTGGGGTCATTTGTCGCGTAGACGCCCCGTCATTTAAAAAGTTCACATGGCAAGACTCAGTTAGATGTTCATCTTCCTCGCTAACACCATTTTAACATCGGAGACCATTTTTGCTAACGGACAAATTTTGTGTGATTAAAAACGGGGAACAACTAAATGAATTATAACTATACAAAAACAAACAAAAGTCTATTATGAAACGACTATTAGAATCTCTATAGCACCACATACACTGCTATTGGAATGAATATGGGAGCAATATACATTGACTTTGAAAACAACCGAAGGAGGAGGACAAGGAAAAGAATTCGAATTATTCTTATAGCAAATGAAGGAAGTTTGTTGCTTAATTTGAATAAAATATCCTTAGTAACAACAGTTTGATGAGAGAAAACCATAGTATTCTTAGCTTTTCATATTTCATATAAAGCCACACGAAAGAAAATCTGCAATACCAATTTTCTTTATCTTGACCAAAACATTGAAAGATAAGTTTCTATTAAACCAGTTGTGCGCATAGCCATATTCCTTCATGATATCACAATCCCCCAACATATACATTATAGACTTAGAAGAATCAATGCAGCTAGGACAAAGATCATTACTGGACATATGCTTCTAGCTAGCCTTTCATCAAGACTGCTTCTTTTTCCATCCTATGAGTTTCTCGCGCGCCCTATGCAGTTTGGATTATAAAATCCGAACGACATAAACACCCCATAAAAACCTCTAAAATCATGTTGAAACATTTCGGATTTTAAAATCCGAATAGGGCGCGTGAGAAACTATAAGTTGGGAAAAGTAATGGTCTTTCATCTATAGTTAGAAGCCTACTATGAACAAGTGTCCAAAGGAAGGCTCTATAACAATTGAGGCATGGCCACTTCCACGCCTTATCAAATAAAGGATATGCACGTCATGGGGAGCCGTACTCTTGAATAAAATAGCATGAGTGGATTTCATTGTAAAACTACCATCCGAGGAAGGTTGCTTTCGAGTTCCACTTGAGTGATTTTGGTGATGTTGGTGACTTTTGATGAGAGAGAATGATAGATGAATGATTGGTTAGAAGAAAGATAGAGACAATCACCAAAATTTAAAGTCACATAAGTATTTTCCCTTGCTTTGATATGAAATTCGGGAAGCCAAGACTACGAGGCTTAACATAAGCAGTCATGTAACAAATAAAATCCGGAAATAAAGCACACTAACTGGGATGGTATTGCTAATAACTTCAGCAGTGCAACTAATGCTTTTAAGCCAAGAATTTTTCCAGAATTTTGTATCTAGAACATCAAAAACTATCCAAGTGCATTTAGCCTCATCCCAGGCATTCATTATGGCTCTCCAAATGCTAGTAGAAGAAGTTTTATGATTAAACACTGGAATAGTACAAGTGCCACAACTTATAACAGGCCAGTTTCATTATGTACGCCTTATTAAGGATCCTTAGGTTCTTAAAGCAATTATAATTCCATTTATAAGTGATCACCGGGTACAAATGTTTTACCAACAACCTTGAACTAGGGCCTCATTCCTTTATTCTATTTATTTTCCATCAAAAACAGATAAACGGTGTCAAAGTGAACTAACGTGAGTTAACTCACGCAGGGGCATTTTCGGAAGTTTGATTGGGAATGAGCAAAACGAGTTGGGAGAATAGCAGAATTCCTAGGATTATGAACCTTTTGGGTTTCATTTGGGAATTAAAATAAAATTGTGTAAAACTATGTGGGCAAAGGATCAAAAGAATAGATCCACATTTGTACTAAAATATAGATAGATTTAAAACTCATGGTTATTTGCACACCATACTCCACCAAATGTATACAAGACATGTATGATGTTTAGATACAAAACAGTGTCCATGTGATCGCAAATATCCATCATCCTACAAAAGTTTTAGATGCAAAACAGTGTCCATGTTATTCCAGCTTATCTGGGATCCATGACAATGGTGTGTTTCGGAAGTGTTGGTTTCATAACACTTACAATTACGGCTAAAGAAATAAATCACTTCATATTGCTAGAATTTACATAAATAAATGAATTTAAAACTATAGTGCCCCCTGTAAAAAAATGATACGTGACCATGTGAGGAGGGAAAGTAAACAATAGACTTTTGTTAAGCTTTATATATGCAGTTAATTTCAAAATTCACAATTGAGTTTCAAACCACATGCCAACGGTTCCGGACATTTTACAGCACAGGAACAGGATTTTAATTCCAAATGATCATCATGCAATCTAGCCTTATAAAACGGGCATCATCCTAGTGTAAAATATCCAAGCATCCTGCAAAGCGTGTGAGTTTGCATAAGTGAATTGTAAACATCAAACACAATTTATTATTTCACTACGTGGTATCCAGTGAACTTGATCAAAGATTACAAAATACTAGTCATTAGTTAATATCAACAGAGATGAATCAACAGATGTATTCAGTGGCTACATAACTTCAATATGAAACTTACCAGCTTAACCATGATTATCAGGAAAAAAGGGGAATAGAGAAGGGTGAAAACAGTGCCTTTTTTATAGTTTGATTAATCTTCAATCTTACCTTGTGCATGAGCCTATCAAATTGTATATATGAAGTACTGGCACACACTGTAGAAGAAAGGCGTCTCCGATGTGTGACACCAACACGATACTGACACATGTGGTTACATTCAATCACTTCCCTTTTCTTAAATTATTGCAAGTGTCTACATGTCAGTGTCAGTATAGTGTCTGATGTCCGTAACTGTGTCAGTGCTTTATAGAATTGTATACACACGAAATCAAATTTGATGCAGTCAGTTTTTTTAACACAGTCAGTTTTATTTCATAGTTCCAAAAATACTGATGTTAAATCACGACCGTCTGACCATGATCAGATGGCCAAGAACGCATGACTGCGTGAACGCGGCAAATTGCCGACTGTAGTCGATCTCGGTCCGCATACACACATATGCCAATATCATTGCAGACAGGTTCTAAGATTTTTTGTCACTACTATAGGCATTCACTTCAGTCATGTCAAAGCAAAAAGTGAATGGATTATGGAATCATTTACCTAATAAGGTAGTATATGAATATGAAGGCAAGTGTGAAATAACCCACAAGTGAGCATGTTTTCCTTGTTGATTTCTTCTCAAAAACCTACAAAATTCAGTTTCTATACACCAAGTCATTTTCCGATATTGTGGTAAGTAAAAGCATATAAAATGAGGCACAATGAGAAGTAAAAAACATTACCTTCTTGAATCGATCCATGGTTCCCAACATCATACCCCTTGATCCATCCATTTTGTTACCCTAATGAATTCACAGTGGAATCTAATTATTAGAATAGAGAGAAGACAGTTTTTCAGAAAAACAGACAGTATGTAATTTACATACCACCCGATCGAGCATACTGTTATGACTCTCAACCTCCTCATGTATATCACCTGTTAACTGTTGATCAAGTAAATATTAAAAGTCAATAAATAAGGCTTATTCCTTTTAATGATTGCATTGATAAAATAGTAAATAAGTAATTAGAAAACTATGCTCTGTAAACCAATAGGCTACATAATTTCTGATATATGTTAAATTTAGTTATTGACCGATGTTTCATATTTCTTATGCACATGTACACATTTGTATTAACAAATACTAGTAGCATGCCAGTTGCGACATGGAAAGATATTTTCATTTAAGATAAGATATCAACAGCAAATAGAAATTATAAACCATGTCCACATACAATCTTGATAAACAAATTACAAACATTTTCAGACCTGCAACAAACATGAATTCTCAAAGCCTTTTGATGGCCTTTTATCTACAAATACATTGATGCGAGTTAAAAAGAAAAAATAACGCATTTGTTTTTAGAATACAGCAAAATATTTGTTGTTAAAAAAGAAATACAGAAAATTATAAATAGGGTAAACAATTTCTTAATATTAAGTGATCCAAAACAAAATTCAAATTAAAAAAATGAAAAACTAACGCATATGTTTGTAGAATAAATAAACCAAATTAGAAACAGTCAAACAGAGCGAACAATTTCTTACCAATATTTCAGCAAGTGATCCGAAACAAAATTTCATTAATCATAAACAAGTTAAACAACATACATGCACAATGTATAACCAACTTTACACAACAATAGGATCACAAAAAATAATAATTTCTTACCAATATTTCCACAAATGATCCAAAACAAAATTTCACTAATTATAAACAAGTTAAACAACATACATGCACAATGTTTAACCAACTTCAATGCACAAAAGTGTAGATTTAATGATTACGAATTCATACAGCCAGATGTTAAGATAAGAAATTAATCGATACATACAAGAGAAATAGTAACTAAATAAAAAAAATTTACTTGCTTTAGAAAAGGAACTTACTCGCTTTAGAAAAGAAACTCTGTCATGCAGAGTGTCTATGGCATTATCATTATCATGCTCATTTATTTCAGATGAGTAAGAAGAAGAAGCTCTTAAACCACCCTCCTCCAGACTATCAATACCATCTAAAAGTGATGATCTGGATGACCGGTTATCTCTGTTTTTGAAAATCAAACAGCTTAATAGTTGATATACAAGGAATCCGTTTTTAGCAAAAAATAACTAGAAAAAACAAAACGAAGCTTTCTAACCGATGTGACAAAGACAAGTGATAAGTAATAAAAATTAGTAGTAAACTTTTAACTCAAGTTGGTTCTCAATGGTTTGAATTCCAAATATTCAATCATGCTCATGGTGGCTTGAATTAAAAAACCAAAATGAATTATTAATGATAATGTAAACTAGATTGACAACTTCCTGAATAAATTGAAAATGATGATAATATTCATCAGAAAAAGTTTGAATCAAAATGAATTCTGGATTTGCAACTGCAGATTTAACAAGAAAAAATTAAGATGCAGTAGCAGTACTACAACAGTCCTCTTGTCGTGAAGTAAAATGTATTTAATAAAAAATAAACTCTCACATTAGACTCATGATAGGGCTGAAAGTTGGGAAATAAAATGTTTTACATGCCATATGATAGCATACAACAAGTTCGCACACAATTTTCTATAACCCAATTTGACAGAACTAAACCAATGAATTTTCCTCTACTGATTCCCCCCAGATAGTAGATTCTACAGATTCCGTTTCTGCATGTGTCAAGACAAACCAAGTTTGCAGAAAACATACCAGCGACAATTTGAAATTGAAATAACTCAATTCATAAGGTATAAAACCAAGACATAAAAATGAACAGAAAAGTATCTAATAAGAAATTTGACCTCAAATGTTTATCCTGATTTTCAATTTAAAACTATTTTTTTATCTAATCATTTAATACATCTAGAGTAAAAATCGACTCACAAATGATGATACAGGGCAACAGGGAACTATGGAAATTAACATCAAGACATAAAAAAAACTTCCATCACAACTGCAAGCTCTCAGCTCTCGAATTAAATAAAAAACCACATTTTTATTCCCTGGTGTACTTTTAATATCCTTTATAGAAAACTTGTATAGTGGTATCTACTATCCGAAAAGGTATATAGTAATAGTAAGTAATAACATAGATAGCCTCAAGGCCATGGAACATTCATAAGACAACAAAATACAATTTAAACAAACATTAAACAAATGAGGAGGATTTCACTTTTTAGAAGAAGAAAAAAAATTCCTTCTCTTCTTTGAACACAAATACCTCCAAGTTTCAAAAACTTGTTATGTCACCCTATTTAAGTCTTCACTGTTTTTATCAAAAACAGTAAAACAAGCACTAACCAGTTGGAAAGTATTTCATACCATTCGCCCATAATAAAATCATCCATTTTTCATCATACCTTCTCAAATTTAAGAACTGAATCACAGTATCAAATTACAAAATACGTGAGGTTTGGACTCAAAATAGATTTTATTTATTAATTTATTTTATGTTCAAATCAGCTAATGATCAAAATCTCACAATGAAAAACCAATATGGGTTGGGTCTAGCAAAAGGGGCTAGACTCCTACAGCTTGGCGAACCAAGGTTCGAATTCCAACTGGGATAGGCCCACATTTAGTGTCTGACACGCCTCGAATAGGATTATCTACAAGGGAGTTCGGATTTGCTCCATCTATCAAGCTCCATTTACGGTCCATTATGAGAGATAGGCACAAGTGATAGATTAGTGAAACCCATTTTAAGAAGTGGACCCCACTAATGGATCCCACTAATATCCCCCTTGTGTCTATCTCTCTCATAAATGGACAGTAAATGAAGTAAATCCGGACTCCTCCAGTGAAGGGAACATATAGTAAACCAAAAAAAAATCTTGCAGCGAAAAAATATATATCAATTTATCTTATCCCTTCTCCCTAAAAATCAATTATTCAAAAAAACATGCATCTCACTGTAATCTTGATTGTAAGTTGGTTCAAATACCAAATAAGATTTAATATGATCCTCTTCAACTTCTTTTCACCATTGATACTGAATAACGCACATAAATTCACGGAATTAGTTACTCCAACCAACGAATTGAACTGTGAATCAGCAGTGTCTATGGTTCAGTTATTTGAGTTGTTACATCATTGTTTCATTTTGGTCATTGTCTATGGTTTACTTTTTATTTGCTGGTTTACTTTTATGCTCAAATACGCTTATGATCAAAATCTCGCAGTGAAAAACCAATGGGGGTTGGATCTAGCAAAAGGGGCTAGACTCCTACAGCTTGGCGAACCAAGGTTCAAATTCCAGCTAGGAGAGGCACCACATTTAGTGTCTGATACACCTCGAATAGGATTGCCTACAAGGGATTTTGGATTTGCTCCATTTATGGTCCATTCATGAGAGATAGACACAAGTGAAAGATTAGAGGGACCCATTTTAATAAGTGGACCCCACTAATGGGTCCCACTAATCTCCCCCTTGTGTCTATCTCTCTCATAAATGCACAGTAAATGAAGTAAACCCGGACTCCTCCGGTGGAAGGAACCTATGGTAAACGGAAAAAAAAATCTCGCAGTGAAAAAATACATATCAATTTATCCCTTCTCAATCAATCATTCAAAAAAACATACATCTCACTGAAATTTTGATTGAAAGTTCGTTTGAATACCAAACAAGATTTAATATGATCCTCTTCAACTTCGTTTCACGATTCATACTGAATAACGCACATGGGTTCACGGAATTAATCATTCCAACCAATGTTTAAAAACCAAACCAAACAATTCGAAGAGTTGAACTTTGAATCAGCATTGCCTAGGGTTAATTGTTTGAGTTGTTACATCACTATTTCATTTTGGTCAATGTCCAATTCGGTTCTTAAAACATCGCTACAGAAACAGCTCGTTTGGAATGACTTATTTAAGCTTATCTACCGGCACAAGCACAATCCAATCACTAAGAACAACCTAACCACTAAAGGCCTGTTTGGATTGGCTTATTTAAGCTTATCTACCGGCATAAGTATGTGTGAGACTATTTGGGAGAAGTTATGAAAACCAAAATGAGTTATTAATGATAATGAAAATAAGATTGACAACTTCCTGAATAAATTGAAAACAATGATAATATTCATCAGAAGAAGTTTGAATCAAAAAGAATTCTGGATTGGCACCCGCAGATTTAAGAAGAAAAAATTAAGATGCAGTAGCAGTACTACAACAGTGCTCTTGTCATGAAGTAAAATGTATTTAATAAAAAAGAAACTCTCACATTAGACTCATGATAGGGCTGGAAGTTAGGAAATAAAATGCTTTACATGCCATATAATAGCATACAACAAGTTCGCACACAATTTTCTATAACCCGATTTGACAGAACTAAACCAATGAATTTTCCTCTACTGATTCCCCCCAGATAATAGATTCTACAGATTCCGTTTCTACATGTGTCAAGACAAACCAAGTTTGCAGAAAACATAACAGCGACAATTTGAAATTGACATAAATCAATGCATAAGGTATAAAATCAAGACATAAAAATGAACAGGAAAGTATCTAATGAGAAATTTGACCTCAAATGTTTATCCTGATTTTCCATTTAAAACTATTTTTTATCTAATCGTTTAATACATCTAGAGTAAAAATCGACTCACAAATGATGATACAGGGCAACAAGTTCATGATTTTAGATGATTTAAAAACTGAACAACAAGGAACTATGGAAATTAACATCAAGACTTAAAAAAAAACTTCCATCACAACTGCAAGCTCTCGACTCTTGTATTAAATCAAAAACCACATTTTTATTTCCTGGTTTATTATTAATATCCTTTATAGAAAACCTGTATTGTGGTATCAACTATCTTCTGAAAAGGTATATAGTAAGTAATAATAACGTGGATAGCCTCAAGGCCATTGAACATTCATAAGAAGACAACCAAAAACAATTTAAGCAAACATTAAACAAGTGAGGAGGATTTCACTTTTCAGAAAAAAATATCCTTCTCTTCTTTGAACACAAATACCTCCGAGTTTAAAAAACTTGTCATGTCACCCTATTAAAGTCTTCACTACTTTTTTCTAAAAAACAGTAAAACAGGCACTAACCAGTTGGCAAGTATTTCATACCATTCCCCCACGATAAAATCATCCATTTTTCCTAATACCTTCTCAAATTTAAGAACTGAATCACAGTATCAAATTACAAAATATGTGAGGTTTGGACTCAAAATAGATTTTATTAATTCATTGTATGTTCAAAATCTCAAAGTGAAAAACCAACGGGGGTTGCGTCTAGCAAAAGGGGCTAGACTCCTATAGCTTGGCAAACCTAGGTTCGCATTCCAGCAGGAAGAGGCACCGCATTTAGTGTCTGACACACCTCAAATAGGATTACCTACAAGGGAGTTTGGATTTGCTCTATCTATCAAGCTTCATTTACAGTCCATTTATGAGATAGACACAAGTGATAGATTAGTGGAACCCATTTTAATAAGTGGACCCTACTAATGGTTCCCTCTAATCTCCCCGTTGTGTCTATCTCTCTTATAAATGGACAATAATGTATGTTTGGTTCCACTTGTAGATTGACCAGAATTGATTTTGGATGTGTAGAATTGATTCTGAGATGTTTAGTTGTTGTCAAGTAGAATTGATTCTGCCTCCAGAATTGCTTAAACATGGAGCTAAGATTTGTAGCTTTTGATTCTAGAATTGATTTTCACACACAAATGTATCCAAACACAAATCACATTTAGTCAGAATTACTTTTAATCAAAATCAATTCTATCAAAATCAATTCTCTCCACCACATAACCAAACACACGCGAAGTAAATCCAGACTCCTCCAGTGGAGGGAACCTATGGTAAGCCAAAAAATATATTCTCGCAGCGAAAAAATACATATCAATTTATCCCTTCTCCCTAAAAATCAATCATTCAAAAAAACATGCATCTCACTGAAATCTTGATTGTATGTTGGTTCAAATACCAAACAAGATTTAATATGATCCTCTTCAACTTCTTTTCACCATTCATACTGAATAATGCACACAGATTCACGGAATTAGTTACTTCAATTCGGTTGAACTAGTTGAACTGTGAATCAGCATTGTCTACGGTTAAGTTATTTGAGTTGTTACATCACTGTTTCATTTTGGTCAATGTCCAATTAGGTTCTAAAAACATCACTACGGCTCGTTTGGAATGACTTATTTAAGCTTATCTACCGGCACAAGCACAATCCAATCACTGAGAACAAACCAAACACTAAAGGCCTGTTTGGATTAGCTTATTTAAGATTATCTACCGGCATAACCATGTGTGAGAGAATTTATGAAAACAGCTTATGACATGTTCATTTTCATAAGTTCTTTAAACGCAGCTTATTAGAATAAGCGCTTAAATTTAAATGAAATGAAAGCAAAATGGCGAAGATCGTGCATTGGAATTGCAGAAATATATAAGCGGAAATTAAAATGGAGAGGAAGAAGAGAAGAGATTAACGAACCTTCTATAATTCATTGATGATTAGTGAAATAAAAGGAGCGATCTTATTGAGAATGAAAAAACAATGTGAAAAATGTTGATTGAATGTTTAGAAATGATGACAAGGTTTCTTTTCGTTTGAGATCTAATCAATGAATTGAATTCATCAGAGAAGAAGAAAGAACAGGTATAAGGTGTCGTATAACTTTTTTTTTAAAAATAAAACGGTGTCGTGTAAGTTACAAAACGATTCCAAAAAAATAAAATAAAAATAAGGAATACATGGATAAAGTGTATGTTGTCGTGTATCCCATCCTATATCCAAAAGAAACATTGTTAGTGTTATACTATATCGATTCAAAAAAGAAGCACTATATCCAAAAGAGAACACATTAGTACTCAAGAGTTAAGTTATTTTAGTTAACATTAATTGGGGAAATATCGGGACAGGTATCAGTGCAGGATAATTATTGAATACTCTCCTGATACGTATCGGGAAATATTGGATAATTATTTTTTAAAAAGTAAAATTTAATCTTCGGATACTCTTCTGATACGTATCAGGAAGGCAAGAAGTATCAGACAAGTATCAGTGCAAGATACACATGAGATACGATACATCATCCATTTTGAAGTATCGGAGCTTCATAGATCTTACACTGATGATGCTCTTTTTGATATATATTGTGTATGTAATTGACTAAACATCACTCTCTTAATCGTCAAGATTATTTATATTTATGTTGATATGTTATTTTTGTTTGTTAATATATTTGCATATTAAAAAAAATGGTTATAATTATATTGTATATTTAATTATATAATTTTTTTATTAACGTCCTCAGCCGTATCGTATCTTGATTTTTGAAATTTTTCCATATCGGTACAGTATCGTATTTGTATCGTATCTCGTATCCGGGCTTCACAGGTCAAGATCCTCTCTATTTTTTATCTTCTCCATTTCTTTCATTTGTAAAGATAAAAATTTAAAAAAAAAATTAACCATGGTAAAACTCATTTGTTTTTATATTTTTCATAATGACAATCTTCCTTTATTTTTATAAATGGAGTGTTTGAACTCCAAATGGAAATATAAGTAAATATTGTAGTTTTTTTTAAGAAAGTAATATTGTAGTTGAAAATTGATGTATTTGAACTAAATTTTTAACCATATACATTGACTTTTTAACTATGGTTTTTGCTTATATTTTATTTCGGACGGAGTAAATCATTTTTACACATTAGTATAATTGCAGTAAATTAATATTATTAAGTAAAACCTCTTATTGATCAATTTCTACTTAATGCATGTGTAAAATTAATTTGCTCTTCAATGCATCTCTATTTACAATGAACTTATGATAATCGATGACTATCAAAATTAACCTTGCTAATTTTTTGACACTTTTCTTTTTATGTTTTCTTTTAAAATATATTCTTACACATTTTGATTGTTTTTAATAAACAATAAGTTAGTTTTCCTTTACAGACTTTGTCTTCTTGTTGTATGCCACTTCATTATTTTCATGTTATTCTTTACAAATGAGTGACTAAATAGTGTCGTTAGAATGCACAGTACATACACGTGACAATCGGTTTACTAATTGTTCTTTTATGAACAAGGGGGTTTACCTCCAGAGCGGGGGGTGTCATTCATTCAATGGTGACCGTATACTCCGCAACTCGTTGTGTTTCACCTTCTTGCTCCTCTCTAGAGTGTGGCAGATTGTCTACAAAAGACACTTCAAAGCTCAAGTCAGACGAGATGTCAACTGGTAGCAGACGGAATCGATATGTATATGAGTGATAGCAACAAAGTGAAGTGTACATAAATTGGAGTAATGGATGAGATAGTTGATCATACCTAAGGGACAAGGCCCCCTAATTGTAGTGGTTGATCTAATAGTAGACACCTTGTTAGTTGCAATCTTTTCTTCTTAGCTTTAAAAATGGTCTGTTATGAAGTTTATCCAAATATTGGAGCAATTAACCGACCATATAGGTGAGGAAGCCTATTTGACTCAAGTGAGTCCACCATAAGTAGGAACGACTCAAGTAAATCTGGGTGTATCTGCCTTTGAAGTAGATGTGCGCATCTATCCGGTTCATGTGAGGTTCTTGTATGTAGCAATGACTTGGTAGCTATTTATATTTTGGTTATGAAGTGAGACAACGAAGCACATACATGTTATCCAGATAAAACTAGGTGATTTTGTTGTCTTGTTGAGGTCGTTGACATGTCTCCTACGTCGTTCAAATGTACTTGATCTGGACGAGGTTGTTGTGGAGGAGGTTGACTCATGTATGATGTCACGTGTTCTATCGAGGTGGGTACCTCAATGGATCTTGGCATGTCTCGCTTCTACAGGATATTGACGTTGGACTTCCTAATGGATGATAGGATGGGCCTTGTAGGCTCATGCTTGTATACTAGCTCCTAGACCTTTGGTCACATAGTCGGCAATTGGTCTAAAAATATTAAAGTGGAAAGTTTTGAATTTTATTTGATGTAGGTAGATTTTAAAATTTTGACGATGTCGCTTCGCCACAAACCCGATATAATGTACCTATCAACTTAATCATCAAAATTCTCCAAATTAATTATCAAAACAATAAAATGTACATATCAAATTTAAATTATAAAATTACTTTACCTCAACAAAAAAAAAATCAAACGCACCCAAATGTAGATTTTGATACGACCGATAACATTATAAGTGAGGTTGTCATAGTCAAGAGCATTGTTCAACGGGTCTTTCAGTTTGCTCAAATGTCTATCAGATTTATCATATCGTAACTCCTGATTGCATAAAACATATGAAGAGTTACGACTCAATCGTTGTTTATTGAATCAGTTTGTAACTTTTAATCAACTTATTTAAGAGGTTGACCAATCCATTGAATGTATGGAGCAATCTTTCATAGTTAAAGTAGGCTCAAGTCCCAGCCACCTAGACAAAAACTTTGGGTAAAAAACAATACTATAGTTTTGATATTTTAAAAAGGTCTCCGAGCATCAAATAAACCTTAAGTTTATTAACTTAATTATCACACTTTTGGTCTATCTGCTTTGACATATGTGCAATTTTAATCTTACAAGCTTTTTTGGGCAATTTTGATCTCTTTAAATGAGTTCCTCTAGAGATTAAAATCTAGGTTGGGCAAGAGATTAGAAGATGGAAGAGACAGGACGAAACATTAGAAATTGAGAAACCAGATGAATAATGTTATTAATCAGATTAAGCACATGCAAGAAGATGAATTTGGGCTGTTGAGAAAAAAATGGGGAGCGGGACAAGGAGAAAGATGGACAATTTGAAAGAAAATAGTAGAGAAAAGATACCTTATATATGTACCGTACACTTACAGAAAAGTTCCCCGCGCATGGTACAATATATGACCTGCTCGCACACCCTAGAACGCGCCAAACGCAAGCTATTAACCAAGTTATTAGTCACCATTTTGTTTTACAATAAAAAGGTTTTGTTATCTATCAAATACTTGGTGTGGTGTTTCGGAGATCAAGTGAGCCATAAGAAATCGTTTACATCTAAGTTTTGACTAGGAAATAGAGCTTCAAGAGTAGAGTTAGTCGGACTTGAATTCAGTGGTGTAGAGTTTGAAGGTAATTTTACATTGTAACATATCTCTTCCATTGATTTAAGATCTCAATTTCACACAATAAAACAATCTTGACCATGTATTTTGATCGGACGACCGACAACTTTGTAATTGTATCACACAATTACAACAGGAAATCCCAGAGTTTGCCCAAGCAAGAGAGATGGAAGGAACTGAAATACCAAGCTTGATAATGATCACAAAGCCTGCACATGCAATTTCTTCGAGTGGCTAGAACAACTAGACCAGTGTCTGTTTCTATCATAGTGGGGACCAAAAGCATGCATACCATAGTTCCCTAATAAGTATTTTCATAGTACACACATAGATTTATCTGACATATATTATGAAGCACTGTACCATAAACTTGTGTTCGATGGTCCTCATTTTCCCTTTTCCATGGCATGTTTAGATCAGCATTTGAGTTCTCAATATTTCATCTTGTCAAAAGTGATTTTGACTTTATAGATTTCAGTTTTAACTAAGAGTGATAAGAAGTACACTTTATAAATATGAATTTTCATTCAAACTATTATTTCTAGAACATAAAGTAAAATATGAGATTAATTTATATATTCTTTTAATGTTAAGAACATTTACATCTATCATCACTTCGTCAAAATGTAAATATTTTATATCAAATCGTGTATTACCACAAAATTTAATGGGCGTGAAAGTGATGTATTCTCAACTTGTCAACATACAACACATCATTGAACATATATTTGTAAAAAAAATTACAGTGTTTCAGTATATAAAACCCTTAAAATACGATTCATTCTTTTTCAAACTTTATTTGAAATCATATTTAACATATTTTCATCCAAGCACACACTATTTTGTGGATGGCTTTTATTTTTTATTTTTCATTTTTTGATGTTAACCTCACGATTCTAGGAGGAAAGAGATACTGGTTGTCCGAAATTTGGCCGGAAAATTAATCAAGTCTAACCAATAATTCTTCTATCTAGGAATCGAATTCAAGTTCTCATAATGTTATTGACTGGAAGACATCTAATAATATGGTGTGATATAGTTATTTTGTTAAGAAATAATTAGATTATTTAAGCATGTCAAGAAAAGAGGTTAATCTCTTAAATAAATTTAGGCTTAATAGCAGTTTTGGCCCCCCTATGTTTCAAGAAGTTGTGATTTTCGCCCCTAACAAAATAAAATACAAAATCGCCTCCTAAGTATTGCCCCTTTTGCAGTTTTGGCCCCCCAAGCCAATTTTGAACAAGTCGATGCATACGTGGACGCCACGTGTGTATTTTTTTATTTAATTAAAAAAAATTATTTTACTTTTTAATTAAAAAATAATTTTTTATTTTTTTAATAATTAAAAATAATAAAAAATAAACAAATTACACACGTGGCGTCCATGTCAACTTTGACTTAGTCAAAATTGGCCTGGGGCCAAAACTGCAAAATGGGCAATACTTAAGGGGCATTTTTGTATTTTATTTTGTTAGGGGGTTAAAATCTCAACTTCTTAAAATATAGGGGGTCAAAACTGCTATTAAACCATAAATTTATACCGACTTCCAACTGAATGATATTTGGACAATAAAAGTGAATTGTGCAAGGCATTTTAAATAATCTCAATTAACTCTTTTAAAACCAAGTACAGGCATATATGATATACTACCTTAAGACTAACTATTAAAAATCCAGTCTATAATATCTGATCAAAGTCCTAATTAAAATTGGTTTCCTTTATAGATCAACTTTAAATAAAAGTGTGCCTCTTACTTCACTACAAGGGTTCATCTTCAATAACTAAACTTTTGTGCAACCAACAAATTGTTAGAGTGAGTCATAGCTATGGAGTAGTTGTTGCAAAGAAAACATTAATTCAAATTTGACTAGAAACCAAATTGGGGGACGAATTATGAGTGTTTCCCAAGCCCACAACACAACAAACCTATATCCGTACAAAAAAAACATCACTCCTCTACAATTTTTAGTATTCAACACTGAGTTAATTTACTCAAATTGGATATAATTACATGAAATTGGTTAATATAAACATTAAATTCTCAAACAAACTTTGGAAATCACTATAGCTTTTGTTTTTATGCTTCCCTACTCAATACGTAATCCCTTCAATTCATTGATGTGATTATATCTGATAAAAAATCAATATTGTGATGAGATATAAGAATTGTTAAAATTGACGTATTTTATTACTGTTATGATGTCACCCTCCAGCTCAACTTCATTTATTTTTTTTACTATGAAACTTCAGCTTCATTTAATGGCTTATACTATATTGTATACGAAAAGTTATTTCTGTGGCAAAATTACATTTAACATGTTAAATCATTTTCAATGTAGATTAAAGTATGTCATTATAGTTTTTAAATAAGGTATAGTTTTTAAATATGGTAAACGAAAAATGAAGAATGTTAACGAGTATTTTTAAGACATTGATTAAAGACTAAATTTATATTAAAAACAGGTGTTATTATTGTATTGACAAAAGTAACAATTCATATTTTTAAGACAAATTTTTATAGTAGAATCTTTAAACAATATCTTTAAGACATTAGTTAGCATGATCCATGAAAAAAACAATTTATTATTTTTTGATTTTCAAATAAAGTAATACTATCCCTAAAAAAAGAAGTAACAATATGGACTTATCTTAGTATTGGTTGATCAAATACTAAACTGTTACACCATGTCGTTGACTTACCAAATACACTCTAATAGTTTGGACCTTAATTTTAGGCTAAATTGTATTTTTGGTCCTTAATTGTTTAGGTAGTATCGCTTTGGTCCCTTAATTAAAATTTGATTTATTTTAGTCCCTTAACTTCTCCATGTTACACATTTTGGTCCTTTCCGTTAGTTTTAATTCAAAAATGTTAGGTTTTCTTCATCTTCTTCTCCTCTTTTTCATCTTCATATCATCTCCATCAACCTTCAACAACAAGAATACCAGAAAAATCCAAGAAGAAAATGAAGAAAACCTAACTTTTTTGAATTAAAACTAACATAAAGGACTAAAATGTGTAACAAGAGAGGTTAAAGGACCAAAATAAATCGAATTTTAATTAAGAAATCAAAGCGATAATACCTAAATAGTTAAGGGACAAAAAATACAATTTAACCTTAATTTTACGAACCACACAATCAAAAGCAAGTACTAATAACTCATAAAGAAAGGGAAAAACCACCCACAAACACTCCCCACAAAAGATTAATAGCACCCAACTAACACACACAATAGTTACAAGCCCTTTATTGCCAAAGTGAATGCACTGTTCTACCTCTATGTTTATGCCACATCATTGCGCCTACTTTCCTAGCTGGATTTAGTAATATTATTAATCAAACTGACAAGGTAGTTTGCCATCTTAAAACCACCCCATCTTTTTGTTTGTTGTGTTCTTACCAGGGGAAAAAACTAAATGAAGATAATATTTTGACTTTTGATCCTGTCAATTTTGGCTTAAATAAGAAATATCATGGCATTCCACATATATACTACAGCACAAAGCGTTAGTTGCTATTTATTAGCTGAACTTTTTTGTTCTTATTCTATATATTAATTTCATTAATAAAATATAATATATCATTTTATTTTAATTAAGATTCACACAGAAAGAATCATTGTTAAAAATCACCAACATTAGTTGAGTACAGAAGAAGAGGTTAGACTTCTACAATGTGATAAACAAAGGATTAGTCGATATTTGTATTAGTATAAGAATCATATCATATATTTATCTCTCCCACTCACTACTAACATTTGCTAGTATGCGGATTAAACTTCTAAACCCAAACAAATATATGTACCATAGGAATCTATGATTTTATTATTATGTTGATATATGATTTTTGTCATTAGGTGCTCACTATCCTTCATATTTGGATTGGAAAATAAAATCTAGACAAATAATTTTTAACCATTATCTGCATACTTGCACACAAATTTTGGATGAACAGTGAGCTTAAGAAAATCGTGGTGGCATCATGATTTTGTTGGAACTCTAAATTGTAGTTTTTGTCAAAATAACGGCTTATTGTAATTTTGTTAGTCTCCCTGTGAATCCAGACATACACTTAGCCTAAATGTCAACAAATGAATTATGATAAACTTAATTTATCATATATAACCCACTTGTGTTGGCCTGGTGATGTTGTCTTGGGATTTTGGAGTGCGCTCCTTGTTAAGGTCTCAACTTCGACATCATTTCAACTTATAGTTATAAATGAATATCACATATGAGAGAATGGTAGCTATGCTGCACCACTACAAGTCAATACAACTGTATTTTATTTCCTATTTTAGTAAAGAAGTTTAATCACAATATTTAACCAATAGGCCCCTCATTTCATCAATATACTAAGCTCTTTTTGGCTTCTACAGCATTAGAGGCCAGCCTTGTCTTGCACCAGAAAGGAAACAAATTGAGATGTTTGATCAGAGTGAAGAGATAGGAAAGATTTTTAATGTATGTCAACTATCTAACACATGTAAAGATAAAGATCCCACATTATTGATTGTTAGATATTGTACAATTACTTGTGTGTATATCTTTCCATGATTGTGAAATGTGGCTGCTAGTTCAGCATTCAATTTTTTGTTGAGCAACATGAATATGTCAAATGGTGTTACTATAATCCTCAAATGTATCAAACTTACAAAAACATTCTCGAATGAGTTACTTGCTAGTCAGTTGGTTAGTTTGATCTTCGAATGTGTCTTCTGTTTGTCAATTTGGTCCATAAATTACTAACATAAGGAATGTTTTTCAACTTTCGATACAATCAAGAACCATAATGACATCGCATCACACGTTTTCGGACCAACATGACCTTTTAGTCTTTTTTAAGATAACTTGTCTATACAGCAACAATGATCTAGCCTATAAATCATACCCTAAATGATATTGCAAGTGTAAAAAAATCAAAATTACCAACTGCAGGAATTCAAATAAAGTAGATTCTTAAGCAAATTAACCAAGATTTTATAACAGGAAAAACCATATTCAATAGTAGTATGATAATCAATGTCACACAAGGTTGAGGATTAACTTAAAATACCAATACTAGCCTAGGTGCTATTCATGGCAACGATTCTAATAAAGCAAACTCTAAGCATTATGCAATCTGTACATAAACTTATTTACAAGTTCAGCATGAACATTTATGTCCCTATATAAATGACAGCTTATGTATTGCACAAAGTAAAATTATAATTTTAATTAAATACAATAATACTTTTCATGTAGCTAAGTTCAGAATTCCACATTGTATTGAGAATTTTGAGATGATACCCTCATGATAAAATATTTCAAAACGAATAAAATGCTCACCAAATTGAAGATTTTCAAAAATTTAGAGTCTATATACTCAATTGAGAAAAGAAGATCCACATTGCAATTGCCACTCCATACAATCTTCAAAATCAAAACTGCTTGCACAATCCAACAATGCATTTTGCTGTTGTTCGTAACGACAAATGTAATTCAACCCAACAAGAAGATTGCAAATCGACTCCTCTGTCTTCTCACGGTCGGCGAAATATAACGTCTGAAGTAGCAGAACATTTGTCCTGCTAACTATCTGGTGCTGCTCGAAGTTACGCTCGCTTTGCCATCTCATCATATTATGTGCAAGAGGCGCAAGCCACCGAAGCATCCCATCAAGATTTTCCTTCCAATCATGGGCAAGAGGGGCGTCATATATGGCCAAATTCTTGACATACAACTTCAGTTTTGCCTTGAGAGATAACCTTAGGCTTGTTGGTAGCATCTGATATAGATCATCCCTGGCTTCCTCGCCAACTAAATGAGGATAGCGAAGAAGCTTCTCTATGACAATTATGACATTGGCATAGTGCAATGCAAGAGCTGAGCCACCAAGTGTCGAAGGAGGAGCATAAACAGCTAACCTACTTTTCGGACTAAACGTTGAACAACTTTGTACGCCTGATTTGGCTTGTCTTAGTTCTCCGGTAAACGAAACACCACTTTGAACATGACTTAGGACACCCGAATGGAACAAATGCTCCCTTTTCATGCTACTATTCGCAATTGCGCCACTGCGACTGCTAGATACATGACTGTATTGTTCCTCGTGATTGATAACATAACCATCGTCGACATCATCAAATCTTGCAACCGAGCTACTCAAACTTAGACACTCCATAAAAAGTCTCCCCGGACTTGTTCCACAAGGAAAACCAAAATCCTCAGGCCGAAGAGAAGCTAATTCGCCACTTCTCATGTCAATCCGAGGCTTACTAGTAGCTCCTCCCCTTCTCTGCACTGCAGGCATTCTTGCAACTGAACCCGGATGAGATCCATTTCTCTTGCTTGGATTGCGCTTCAAGTTCCCTGAATTCGTCTGAACATTAATATTACCAGAAAAAAATCCACATTCATTTTGCATAACCGGCAAACCACCACCCACGCCAACCGCAAAACTATTGTTCCTCAAAGCGGTTTCGCCGAAGATAACAGAAATTCTAGCATAAATAGTACAAACTGTCCTAGCCAACAACTCAACAACCTTATCAAATGTCTGATTCCAAAGAGAAACATCCTTCAAATGTCTCACATCTTGCCTCTGCCATAAAAGTTTCTGCTCAAAAGCTTTCTTACTCTCCACATGCTGATTATTCTGAAACTTCTTCACTGCTTGTTCCAACTCATTCAACACCTCCAATTCACTATACAAACTCATAGTCACATTAACATACCTATCCATTTTCCTCACCATTCCTTCCATATGCTTAACCAAAAACCCTAACTCCTTCACATCAATAACACCACCAACAATGTCACTATAAACATGCTCAAACCCTTGTAAAGCAGGCTCAGAACACTTCTTACCTAACCTAGAAACAACACTAGCAACACGGTTCAACTCTTCAAGCTTCTCTACCATAGCTAGCTCAAGAAGAAAACCTTCATCAGATGAAACCAAATTCTTCACACCTTCAGTGTTCAAGATCTCATTTTTAAGCCTTGAGATCTCAGACTCTGAAAGTGATTTATGAAGATGAACAATTTTTGACATCACATTTGCTACTTCAAAAGAAAGAATTCCTATAGTTTCTTTATTCTCTGTTCTCTTTTGATTATGCTTTTTCTTTGTTAAAGTTTCAAGAAGAAGAGCATGTTTCAGATTTGAACTTACTTGGTTTCCCATTTTTACAATCCAAGCTTCTGCTACCATATCTGCTACAAATTTCCTTCAAAAAAAACTTCTCAAAAATCAAACGAGGCCTCAAAATTCAATCACTTTGAAACTTACATAACCCCAAAGAAACCATAACAAGTTTTTTTTAGAGAAATTGGAACAAACCCATTTGAAAAAACATGAAGAAAAACACAAAAAAGCTATCAAAGTTTGAAGCTTTAATTCTGAACTATACTTAAAGAATGAATTTTTGAGAGAATTGGAATTGACCCATTTGAGAAAACAAGAAGGAAAACACAAAAACTTGTTAAAGTTTGAATCTTTAATACTCAAGAGTAGTTAAAGATTGAAATTTGCACTTGAATATTAAAATGGAAGATAGTGGAGAAGTCAGAGAGTGTTACAGAAAATTCAAACATATGCAAAATGAGGCATAGCATGCGCCACAAATTGAGTAGGCGTGTGTAAAAGAAAGATGATGGGTGTAATTGATTATAAGCTGAAGAGAGAGAGAGAGAGAGAGAGAGAGAGAGAGAGAGAGTTATTTTATGTGTGGAAGGAATGAATGGAAGAGACAAGTAGTGTTGTTTGTTGGAAGAGTATGAAGCTGTGTTGTTTGTTTTTTACATTATGTTTGAAAATTCTTTGATTAGTGTTTGATTTATCAAAATGAGGTATTAGAATTTTTGAATGTGGACTGTGGAATATAAAGGGGGGTATTTAGATTTTGTAGGTATTTTTTTTACATTTTTTGATTTTGGGTTTTTGGAAGTAGTATTGTTGTAGCTGCTCCATTCATGATGTTTATTGTATTGTATTTTTGTTTTGGGTAAAGTTGCTGGCATTGAATTGAAGTGTTGAAGGTAGAGTGAGAAACAAGGAAACTGTAATTAATGATGATCAAGATGGAACCACTAATGTTGGATGAGTGTTTGAGTTGTACTAATGTTGAATGATTTATTTTATTTTGGAAAATATAATTTGATTAAAATTATATGTGTTTAATGCTTAAAATTGATTTTAAATTTTTGGTTAAAATTGATTTTAAATTTTTGGTTAAAATTTAATATTTTAAAAGTGATTTGTGTGGGTTTATTAGAGGGGGTGGTTTAAAGGCAACTGGTTGGTTGAAAGATTTATATGGTCTCAGATTATGTGTAGGAGTGCAGAAGGAGGATTGGTTTGAGGCAAGTATGGGACGTCGTCTGGGTAATAGAGAAAGCTCTTTCTTTTATAATAATCGTTGGCTGGAAGGAGGGTTGTTACGAGTTAGATTTGGTCGGCTTTCGATCTTCATGTCAATACTAATATTTCAGTGGTTGAGATGAGGAGATTAGTCGAAGGGGTCGAGGGTGAGGGTACGAAGGAGGAAATTCTTTGTATAGGATGAGGAAAGCGTTGTGGAGTGTCATTCTTTGTTTGATAATATTGTTTTGCATGGTTCTGTTGTGGATACTTGGTATTGGAAACTATACCTAGTTCAAGGTTATTCGGTAAAGGAAGTTTACAAACTTTTGACTTGTGATGATCAGCAAGTCGATGCAGCATTCACGGACATCATCTAGAATAAAGTGGTGCCTCTAAAAGTTTTGTTCTTGCATAAAGATTACCAAATAAAAGATTACTAACTAAGAATAACTTGGCTCGGCGTAGAATTCTTCAAACCAGGGTGGCTGTAATGCTCGACTGGGTTTGGACTTGAGAAATCGGCTAATCACTTGTTCTTCGAGTGTTTTTTTAAAATGTATGTTCTTCTATTTTGCAATGATTGGGGGTATTTAGTGTGCTTCACTCTGATATTGGATCACATGTATCCCAGTCTAGGGTATCTCATTTTGTTGGAAGAATATTTGTGTAAGTTTTTAAATAATATGGCTAGCTTGTGTTTGGATTATGCGGAAGGAGTGAAACTTTCTAATTTTTTTTTTAAACAAAGAGTTTTCTATTGTTCAGAATGTAGACATGGTGAAACTTTATTCTCGATCGTGATTTAAGGTGTATAGGCCATTAGGCCTAATTCTTTTTATGATTTTCATGCTTGGTTATTCCACCATGTAATGTCGTTCGTCGACGTTTGATTTTTTTTTATTTTATTCTTTGTTAGACATATCTTGTACTTAACTTGACATTTACTTCTTCGCTTCTTAAAAAGATAATAAAATATGTTTTTTACTTTTGATATACCGATAATGAAACAAAAATAGTCATAAAAGTAAAATACTATTCCTTAAAAAAGAGTTAAAAACTATTTTCAGCTTCAATGTATCATTATTAAACTGTACTATATTTCTACCCATTTTACATCTCTTATGCTATGAAGAGTTAGTTTTGAATGGTGACCACCTACCCTTTTAAGACACTGACCTATACTTGAAATTTCAATTCAAAACATGGAAATATGGAAGGTGAAAGAGATGTGTTGATTTTGCTTAGTTGGGTGAATAATACACCCAAGTCTTAAAAGTCGAAACAAAGGAAAATTTAGGAACAAATTGATTATATTTTTAATCGTGAAGAATAAATTAAAAATAAATTCTCTATACGGCATTATGGCTTCACGTATGAGCTTTGACTTACGTGTTAAAATTTTGAAGTTATTGAACAAGTCATGTTTTTATGTTTGGAATTTGTAAAGTGAAAGGAATATAGTGGAACAAGACAATCGATTATATTTCATAATTTAATTTTATCTTTTTTGAAAGTGAAATGTTAGATAAAATAATATTCTTTTTGTACTACTGTAACTGTTAAATTTAATTACATTACATTTTTTATGCAACTTGTACGTAATAAATATTATAAACAAGTCATTTTTTTCAATTGTATTACATTTATAAAATAATATCATTTTTTTTTGAAAGAGTTTATAAAATAATATCATTTGTTAATAAAGTTTATAATACTATAGTTTTTTTTTTTAATTTAACGAAATTAAAAAGTTGTACCACATGGAATAATGTGTATGTAATTTCCTTCTCACAAAATCCCAAGGAATGGGAACTTTGATATTGAAAGGTTGTGAAAAGTTGGTAGACAAATTGAATGATTAGGGTCAAAAAGGAAGAAATTAGGACACCCACTATGGAAAAACGTATTTAGTGCTTGCTACGTTCTTGGTACTTCTAATCCAACGAAACAAACAATCCATTAACGTTGAAACAGATGTGACTTTTTGGTCTTAAGAATGAACTTCTATCCGTATAAGCAACCAAATTTGGTTTTGTAAAACAACCATGGACATAACATTGGTGAACAAATTAATGACCATGACAGACAGATCCCAAACAAATTTGATACAAAAAAGTTGAATGGTATGGTTTACTCCATCTACTCCAATATACGCAACAAAGTTTAATTTTTGTTCATTTGTCGGGTGTTTAAGGAAGAAAAAAAAATGTTAGTGAACTTAACTCAGTTGATAGTAATATTGTATAATATATTTAATGATTAAGGTTCGAACTTGAGACACCCTACTTATTTATCTTTTTTTAGGAACTTATTTATTTTCTAACCACTAGACTATTTGAACAAAATAAAAATTAGAGTACTACAATCAATTAGATACTATCTATATTTCTTTTCTTCCATGTTCTCTCATATCAAACAAGATAACATTCTCATTTTCTATTCTATTTCTTTTTATTTTCCTTTATCCCCTTCACTTTTTTGTTTTTGTTTTGGAAAATAATCAAAGCATTAGATAACTCACTCCCATAACTTGATATGTACTAGAAAGTAACGGAAAAAATAACTCCTTCACTAGTTTCCTCGTCGCAAAATTTAATGACGGAATTAGAGAGGGATTTCATGTTTTCTTCTCTAAATTTCTCTCACTAATTTTTTTTTAATTTAATAGTATGATCGGTACTTCATATATAATAATATTACTGCCATTATTTTTGTTCAAAGTGTCTGGCCGTATAATTCATAGTATATACTAAGTGCAGATAAGCAAGTAATTGCAGGTTGCGTGCCCTAATAATTACCACTTTCTCTTTGTTGATAAAATGTCTCAAGATTGAGCAAGTTATTTAATTAGTAAAACATTGCAACAAAATTATTCTTAGTGTATTTTTTATTCATGGATTTTTGGATTGGAGTAGCCTTAATAATTAACTGCATTTCTTACACTCCATTGAGTTGATTATTTTATGGTCAGCTGGTTATACTATTATAACTTCTCCACTACCACTACATCAATCATGATATTGTATTTATACTACTTTTTCTTTTTACCAACTTTTACTTTTCCACATTCTTTCCAACCCTTTTATTTTTGATGAAAAAGAAACCATCATGCTAATTCCCGCTAGCAAGAAACGTGTATATGGAATGATTTCACATTGGGATTAGATGGAATCTTAACATATACCATACTATAGTTTACAAAAAATAATACTAGTATATATCCTTGTAGCAATGTGAAAATGAGAAACAATTAAATTACTCATATATATCTAATCCAATGTCCTTTTCAATTTCATTCCTGCAGGCTGGTATATGACATTTTGAAGTGGTTTTGATTTGTTAAGAATAGTGTTCTTATGAAAACTAACCAAATAATTAAAATAATAAACTAGACAAAGACTAAACGAAAGAAATTGATCAAAAGTATATGATATAGTGGGATTTGGTATTGCATTGTGTTTGTTTTTAGTTAGGAAAAAGGTTACTTCACTTATGGGCCAAAACCAAAATAATCATCCTTCATCTAAATGGATATTATTCACACTGCAAAAAGGCAAGCAAATAATGACAAAAAGAAAGTTGGACCTAATACATTTATCTATAATGCTTTCGGCTTTCCTTTGTGTGCATCTCATTATATGCTTGGCTTTATATTGACCAAAACAAAATACTAATTATTCACAAAAAAAAAAAAAAAATATTAATCATGTCATCTCTCATGGTATCTTACTTAGATTTAGAGATCTCACTTATTTTATTTAAGGAATAAAGAATTTGGTTTTTTTTCCAGTAAAGTCTTGAATTCAAGTTTCATAAAAAAAAAAATTAGGGTTTGAGAGATATTTGTTCTCTTTTCTCTAAGCCCAGTTGGTCATGCAAGATCTTTAGGTTCACAGAAAAAAAAGATTTAACCATATATATTTAGGCCTAGAAAAATTTGAAGTACAGTCACCAAGTAAAAAGTCTCACTATTTTAAAATGATACACCAATTAATATTCTTTTCTTCTATTTTTTGTTTTAAAAAAGCCTCTATTTTATTTTGGATAAAATTCTTACTTTTCCTACATTTTTTGTTGGGTCTAATCTTTTAGATTAAATTTAAATTCAATTATGTAGCATCATCAATAGTTGTAACTATTAATGACAGAAAAAAAAAACAATGAGTATACGTAGGGAGAAAATGACTTATAAAGTTGGAAGGATTTTTTTGTCAAAAAAAAAAGTTGGAAGGAATTTATTTGGATAAACATAATGATTTTTATTTTTTTTTAATTTTTGCATAAGGGAACAACTCTAAATATAAAAAAAAAAATAGAAAACACAAAAGGCTCATGAAGTTGTTAGGAAGGGAAAAAAGCACAAAAGAAAAAGGGGTATAGACTGGAATAAAGACTTATCATATCTTTTTTCTAGTAAGAAAAGGATCATCATTTATCACTGTATAACATGTACTGTATGATTATTCTTAAAAAAAGATGTACTCTATGATTAGCCAAGCCTTTTTTCTTCTCTTTTAACCATTTTGTAAATATTTATGCGTTCATATTTTTTTTTCCCACATGCAAAGAAAGTTTAAATATCCCTTATGGGTGTTGGGGAAGTGTTAATATCTCTGTTTTAATATTTTTGACACTCAATTATTTAATTTTTGGATCTCCACTATAACAAATAAAAGGTCAGAATATATTTTAATCTATTTAATTATCTTAATTTTATTTTCATTTTCTATATATTTAGACTGACAGATTTTGAAAAGAAAAAAAAAACACATAACATTGAAATTTAGTGAAACTTCAAAGTGTATTTTTTATTGTTTTTATCAAAATCACAGTGATTCATCGTAATTCTGTAAATCTCACTATTAATCTAAACACAATCACAAATTAAAAAATCACATGTTATACTGTAGTCTCCATAACTAAATAAAAATAATTTTATTTTATATTTTTTAAGAGAAGATTAAATTAATCCTGTAATTATTGGTCATGTGTGTAGCTATAGACCTCAGAGTCAAAAGTAACAACTTTCACCTATGATGAACATGGCCAGTTGGCCATTTTTCATGTTTTAATGTTTGTGGAAGATGGGTGCAGAATCACCATCAGTTATTATAAATGGCTTCAAGCTTTTAGTACAGTCGCATGCATGGATAGCATAAACATGCTATGTAGTATGTACGAACAAGAGTATTATTTCCATAAAGAAAAAAAAGAGTATTGTTATTATCAATGGTAAAATCCAAAAAGATGAGGAGCATGAATATGGGTCCCATGTTCCTCTAATCATTTGGACAAATGTTCCAACAAAGTTGTTTTGTCAAGAAAGTGAGCCTGACTTATCGAACTTATCATATACAGTATATTTGATTTCCCTTTCTTTTTGTTTCAAATCATTGTGCTTTTCTTGTTTGTGTCACTTTGAATAAACAGATAAAAAGAGGTTATGCTATTGAATTAAAGAAGCTAAATCATGTTCAACTTCTCTTTGTTGTTTCCATTTTTTTCCTAAGGATAATGAAAGCAGCTAATCTCGATTGTTAACTAATCAATTAGTACACGTTAAATCGTTAATGATCAACTCCTAGAGGGAAGAATGTTTTTCATTGAGTACTGTTGACACGAAAAATAAGTCTCCAACAAATAAATTGTAAGGTCAATTTAGGACTTAAGTCCGACTCCTAAAATGTTCTTAATTGATAGGTTTAATGTCTCAAGTCTTGTTTGCAGTCGAAGAAGTGCATATGAACAGACAAAAATGGACAAATAACTCATATTATTGGAATAACAAGAACATTGAAATGTAGAAAAGGAGCAAAGAAAAGTCGGAATAAGATGGAATAAGAAATTAATGAGTTACATAAATTGATCGTTTGAATAAAACAGTATGACGTGTTATCCTATATGGATGAATATGTATGTAGTGGACTATTATAGCACTTTGTGTGAAGAGTGAATCTTTACTTTATAAAAAAGTTAGAATAAATTAACTCGAGTTTTGCATGCATGACACATGTCTTCTTAGCTTCCTAAAAACTTCCTTTGCAAATTTCTTTTGGTATGTGAATTATGACATTTAATGATTTCTACGAAATGATGACATCAACTGTAACCAACTTTAGAATGTGGGTGATTTTGAATCTTTAAATATACATAGAAATGGCCTATCTTGAGCGCTTATTCGATAAATCTTGAGAATATTCTTGGAGTATATAAGTCAATTTGAATCTCACTGTCGCGGTGATTTTCGGATATCAAGCTATTGATTAGCGTTGACTCGCAATTTTAAGTTCACCACTAAACTTTTATTATTTTCAAGGAAAAGGGGAAAAGATCGAATAAACCCTATGTTTTAGAGATTAAAGGTTCGGGGGTTGGTCACGTAAAGAGAATGTATTTACACTCCAAACGTCTATAGTACTCTATAGGAACCTCAAGCTTTTATTTATCTTGTGCTAAAATTATTTATTTGCTTGTGAAAATGTTAATGTAAATAAAGAAAGAAAGAAAATGTTTTTGTATATTTGTATTTTAGGTCCTATTTTTATTTCTCTTTTGTCTTTTGTTTGTGCTTCTGAATATTAATGTTTTTGCTTCTGACAATATTTTTGCTTCTGAACATGTTTTATGTTTATTCTTTATTTTCTCACTATGTTTTTCTTATCTCTTTTCTTTTTGTCTTTATTTTATCTTTTTGTTGATGAAAAAAGGGTGAGTAGATGTATAGTATTTATTTATAGGCTCTGAGCCCCATTAATTTAATTTAAACAAGTTAAATTAATAGGACCTTCTTATCATCTCTTAGTCTATTAATTTAATGTGAGATTATTTTGAGAGTATTACGTTTTTAATGATGAATTTAATTAACATGGATATAACTCAGGGGGAGCTTACAAACCTCACCTTAAAGTACTATTAGACTCAAGGGAAGCTTACAAACCTCATACCCTTAAAGTCAACTTGTTAATTAGATTAACAACAATTGAACATTTTAAATACTAGT
>Ga0315914_1002001_pt1 | contig 31159 bp, 15 predicted proteins | sample MpolenodulesMG_FD_203920 | JGI IMG/M metagenome (GOLD analysis project Ga0315914, IMG submission 203920) | Medicago polymorpha root nodule microbial communities from Los Angeles, California, United States - elongated nodules | ecosystem: Host-associated > Plants > Roots > Nodule | place: USA...
ATATGTATTTGGTTGGAAAAATATATTATTAATTTGAGTAAATATTAAAGTGTTATTATTCTTTTTAGAGCAATTGAAGTGACTTTGTTTTTCATGTAAGTAGAAATTTAAAACAATTATTACAAGTCAATTTTTGATGTTTAACTATAAAAGTAATAAATAAAATTGACTCGTGCAATAATATAATATTGTATTCTTTTTATCTTTTTTCTTTATAATTTTTTTTTAAAAAAAATGAGAAGATAATGCCCCAATAATATATTGTGATAAAATAAAATAACAGTCTTTAATTGATTAGTTTTTCAAAACTAAAATGTAAAATTTGATAAGATTCAAGTGTCATTGAAGGACATAGTAAGGCAAAATTGATTGTAATATTGTATCTCTAATAAATCTAATTTGCGTTTTTTGATCGACCCATAATCTTACGGGTTAAAGATTATCCATTGGTCTCTATTATAGTCGACAAGGCCCGTGCGTCGCACGGGTCAGAAGTCTAGTTTACTCTTTATTTTATAGGGCGTAAACCAAGAATCACCTAAATGACAAGAGGCAGATCCGTTGACACTAGATATAAGTTAAAAGACTTACACCAAATTTCAATCATTAAAATTAATTGATCTTACGGTCCTACTAAATCTAAACAAAATTAGAATATTGGGATGTTGTACATGATCTTTCCTCATTCTCTCTTTCCCCTCTTTTAGACGGTGCTTGAGATTCATTCCATTACCATCAATTTCACTTCCACTGACAGTTGTTGCCGCAATGTCTTGATCAATATTTAGGATACATTCTTAGTGTTCATAAAATCTCCCAATTTGATAACATGTTTATATATAAATGAAAAATCATGAGATTGAATCAATTTTATAAATTAATTTCCAATTTCTCTTGTAGTTACCCTTATGGAGTTTCTTTTCATGACCATGTATCATGTATCGATCCTTGTACACTAAATGGAAAATCATGAGATTGGATCAATTTGATGACGTACACTTTTATCATGTATCATCTGCTATATATGATAATTTGCATGTTGATCTTCCATCACTCAAAATCCTACATTTGGAATTTGTTCGTTTTGAAAATCGTAGTGTTCTAAAAAAAACTTCTCAATGCTTGTCCTGTTCTAAAAGATTTGCACACTTATTGTATTGTTTGTATGAAAGGTGACGAAAATAATACAGCAGAAGGGTTTAAACCATTGTCCAAGTTGGTTAGAGCAGATATCAATTCAAGTAATGTTCCATGTGATGTATTTTATAATGTCGAGTTTCTACACATAAGGGACTATAACTATCCTTCTCCAGAAAGGGACCAGATGTATCACATTGAAGATATATTCAAAGGCACCCCGGTGTTTCAAAACTTAATTCACCTCAGATTATGTTTATTGTTTACTGACATCTATCTTGGCTGGGATGGTATAGTAAAACTTCTCAGACATTGTCCTAAGCTTCAAAGATTTAAAATTGTGAAGGTTTGTGGAGTATTTTTCTTTGTATGCTTGTTGTTTTTCTTCATATCGTATATTTAATAAATGTTATTTTTTATCCCCTTTGGATCTTGAATGTGTTTCGTCTCACCTCAGATCTTGTACTATTATTAACTTTAATGGTTTGGAAGATGATCTCCAATTTGTAACCTATATTCTGCGGAATGCAAGGCTTTTACAATTCATGAAAATTTACGTTCCTGATTATTCCTTAAAGCATCTAATTGTAGAAAAACTATCATCCTGTCCAAGGATTTCTACGGGGTTTAAACTTTATGTCAATTGTTCAAGTTACTAGATATTAGTGCTTTTCATTGGTTTTTCTTCATAGAAATTAAACTTTGATGATGGTATTAGTACGAACTCTAGAGTGGACTACGATCCTTGTTGGATAACGATTCAATCTGGATGCTTTTAATTTTATTTGTCTCTGTTGCATGGAAAGTAAGAAATGTTCCAAGTCCTATTTCTTCCAGTAATTATTCTCCTATCCTTTTGTTAAAAACAATTGAGCTACCCAACGCACCGCTTGTTACAATTGTGTATATGTTGGCATTAAGAAGCTTGTGGTTTTCCAATTGTTATCATACCAAGACATGGTGCTGCCTTATGTTCTTGGTTACCAATGAAAAGAGCCAAAGAAAATACAAAGACACCAGGTAGTTAGTAATGCGTTCATTTGCTTACTTCATTACAATTTTCTGTAATTTTCTTGTTGTGCTTTCTTTCATATCTTGCGTCTTTCATTTGCTTATGATATCTTTCAATTGTTGAGAATTAATTTTTCATCATTAATTCCTACATATTATAGAGCATAAAAGTATAGTTGATATCTTAGCGTTCCTGTGTCCAAAAGAAAATCTTCATTCCACTCCACTTTTAATTCCAAGTATTTTATTGTTTTAACTTTTATGCTCCACCTGCAAAGAAAAAGAAATAAAGCATGTATATTTACTAGATATATTATCAATTATTTATCCAAACAATTTCCTTTCACAATTAACTTTCACATTTTATATAGGAAGGTGGGGGAATGAGAGTCAAGAAAGATCATTTCTGGATAGATAAAGTGGTTGTTTGATTCTTGAATCTAAGATACAAAATTAGAAAAAATTATGTTTATTATCACAGTTGTTATATGAATTATCAAAGTCTAAATTCCTATTTCCAGAAATTGGAAACACCCAAATTTTCATGCTAAGTACATTTGTTCTCACCTCACATCATGTATTTTAAACTATAACCGCTTTGTAAATGAAATTCAGTTCGCAACATATATTTTAATTTGGGATGCCCTAAAAGAATTAACATATTGTCTAAGAATTTTTCCAAATCTTAATATTCAATTGTTTTTACCTAGTTTCTTAATATTTCTTGTTTTCATTAGTTGGTAGTTTGAAGGACATAGGATTGTCTCCTCAAACAAATGAACTGTAGCCACAAATTCTTTTATGATCATGGTGAACTGCCATTGTTGTGGAAGAACTCTGCACTATATATTTTATTTTATGATGGATTACTATCTTGTTAATTTGTTTAGGTTATAGTTTTATACTAATATGTCTATATCTTCACTTACATTTAATTTATCTTTATCTGGTTTCAAATATTGCAACTTTGCACTCTAGTATGTTATGTGTTACCTGTTTTGCAACTCTGTCGTCAAATCTTTACACGTGACAGAAAGATTATCATCCAATTAAGATTATTACAACGGTAAGCACAACAAATAATTAGTTTCCTTTCAACTCTAATTAACCAATTATTATTCTTCATTCTACATTCATTAAAGAACAACGCAATAAGAACAACAAATAAATATTTTCCTTTCAACTCTAAACAACCAATTATTAAAGGACAATGCACTAGGAGATTATGAAAATTGAAACATTCTACAATGCAATAATAATCTTTCATCTGCATTCTTCAAAGATCAATTCGCAATGAGAGTTTACCCTATAATTATTCCATACTAAAGACCATCAAATTCAATGGTTTCATATTATTAGAATAGAAACTCTTTGATTTTATGTGTTTGTGTGTTGAGAAAGATGTCAATGTTCAAGAATAGGACAAGCAGAGATTTTTAATTTTTTTACGAAATTATTCTTCTGAGTTTTAAAAAAAAATTGGTGTCGAACAACCTGCTGAAAATAGTGTCACCAGTATAATGGGAAAATGTGTTCCGTGTAAAATGGCCCGAGTTTATTCTTCGTCAATGCAAGTATTAAGCAAAGTAGAAAACTTGCTAATCTGATAATTTATAATCTAGGAAAGGGGAAAAGGAAATTTGATTGATGTTCTGTTAATGAAACACATATTATTCAAACAAACCTCATCAGTTTTTGAAGCTCCCTGGAATCGATGATCTCTTTTTGAGCCAACAGTTTGATTTAACATTTACGTATCAATGAAAGGAAGATAAAAATAATCAAAATGAATAGTTAAATATAAAATGTAGAATCATTCACCTTTTTATGTTCAGCAGCAGATTAATATATGAGCTTTGAATTGAAAGTCACTGAATTTATCATGAATGTAATAACTAAATAACATTTGCGTATAAAGGGAAACTTCATTTATGTAGTTTCCAATCATGCGATAGTGGAAGGAAAAGTATAAGTGTTTTAGAGTAGAAGAAAATAAATTTTCTTAAGCTTCTTACAAGGATATATATGTTACTGCTAAACCATATTTCAGACTAGTAGATGTTTATAAGTTACTTAATAACATATGTACCTTTCATGTAAAACAATTTTATTTCAGTAACCGAGTAAAAATTCACTTTAATCCCTGAAAGTCCGTAGAATCAATGATTTTAAGAGAAGCCTAAGTTGCAGAGCAAAATAAATTTAAAAGCTTTTTTAGAAGATAGGGGAAGGACATTCAGGACAAGATGAAGATGTTGCTCTTCATTGTCATTTTGGTCCCTGCTAACATAAATACAAACATAGAGTGAAAAACTCTCAGATATTAAAGAGATCAAGCTCACCTTTGAAGACAAAGAGATAGCATGGAAGAGAGAGCACAGACCCATAGAGAGGTTAATTTTTTTTTTTTTTACCATTTTTTGCATTCAGTGATCTAAGCTTTAATTTATTTGACAACTAATAGCTTACAAATAATTCTATCAAGCATAACGAGTGAGGGAAGAGTTGCATAACAAATAGCACGTAACAAACGAGAGTGCAAAGTTGTTAAACATTAGTTAATATGTAACAGAAGATATATGCATGGTAGCTAATAAATTTCCTTATGTTCATTTGTATGAGGAACTACCATGTCCTTCAAACTAATGGAAAAACTAACGGAAACCACAAAATATCAAGAAACAGGGAAACAAATTGAAAGTTTACAATCGGGAGATATCCTCGGACACAAGGATAATTCTTCTAAAGAATGCTGATTTGCCTTTTGATTTAAGAAATGACTAATGTTGATCTTCATGACCCGTAAAAGTCGCGCATTTTGTAAAATATATGTTTCAAATTGAACTTCACCTCCATAGCCTTCGTAGTTTATGATACATGATCTGAAGGTGAGACGAAATGCATTTAGGAACAGACTCTGGGTATTTCCGGTTTATGAAAAAATCTTTGTTGAATCCTATCTGCAAAACATATACAAAATAAGATTCACAAAATTTACACCAAGAAAAGAAGAAAGATAATCAATCCAAAAAACACAACAAACCTTATCAATATAAATTGCTTGTAAATTTGGGCAATATTGGAGCAACTCCACTATATCATCACAGTGATGAAAGAAAGAAAAGTATAAATGAAGGTTGATTAAAGTTTTGAAATACAGGATAGCCAATATCACAGGAATTGATCTTTGGTTGAGGAAGCCTCTTCTTCATCTACAATTAAAAGTTTCTAAATCAAAAACAAGTTACAGATAAAAATAAAATAAAATAACAACATAAGAAAAAGTTTTAAGAAAAGTTTTATTCTCAGTAACATAATTGCGGTCGCATCAACAGTACTTGACAGCAGTTCTATGCAATTCTACGTCCATTACCACAACGGTTAAAAACTGAACTTTGTGAATTGCTTTAAATGGAACATCAAATGCACGGATATTGGCTTTGATCAATTTGGACAAGGTTTCAAAGCCTCCTGTACTAACACCATTGTCTTCTTCTGCATAGTGAATGCGAGTACACAAATCCTCTAAAACGGGACACCCAGAAAGAAGCTTGCCGAAATTCTCCTTATTCTTGAAATGAACATGATCCAAATAAAGGGTCTTAAGCGAGGGAAGATCAACAGATATATTATCATCCACCTTTATCATACTCAGTTTGAGGACCACAAGTGTTGGAAATATGAAAATACTTTGCCCCGAGATGATCAGCTGAAGATTACTAGAGACATGGAGATTCTCTAGAGGACGCTGTTTTGCGTTTTCGATCCAATGGTGGAATTTCAAACTGTTCCAATGTACAGAACCACACTTGAGGTGAAGCTTTTTGATGAGTTTGTGAGAGAGCATGACTTTGTTGACCAAGCGACAAAAGTGAAGTAAGGCATGTTCGCCATAAACAGATTTATCGTCGAAGATGAGAGATGTGAGTAATTTGCAGAGTGGAGTCCACCTTTTCGAGAGAACACTTGTTTTGAAAGCAAATTTGGTTGGAAGAAAAGAGAGAATGTGACACAGTAACTCATCAGGTAAGTTGCTAATCCTATCCATGGGGGCTGAGTTTTCCATTGTCGGTGACGTATTTCTTTGTTTAGAGAGAAAGAGCGACTTTTCAATATTTTTGGCCGCTGATTTCTTTGAGAGGAAACCTATTTAATGATATATATTGGGGAAATTGTTAAGTGCATATCAAGGTAGCGATAAAATTGACGGAAACACCGTAAATTTAACAAAATGATGTTGAAGTTAGTTTGCTCAAACTCAAAACAAAAAAAAAAAAGATTTATATATATACACACACATATTTTCTATACTATATACTACATAGAAAATAACATCTTTTGCCTTTTTGTATAACAATAAAATAACAAACTGTATACATCTATTTTGTCCTTATCATTTAAAAAAGATAATGGATGATAGTGAATTCAAATATTAAAAAAGGGTATCAAACTATATATCGTGAACAAACACGATATGTGAATATCTCTATCTTTTATCTTTAAAAAATGTGTAACAAACTATATCAAGTATATGTCACTATAAATATAATCAATAAGAAAAGGAAAACTATCATTGATAATCTGAGATAAAATATTTTCAAAGGAGCAATTAGAGAGTAAAATAGTGACTCTTATCATATCCATCATCTCAAAAGTATGTCTTCTTAACATATGTGAGATAAAATATTTATTCTTGGATCATTACTTATGGAATCAATTTGTTAAAACAAACTTTTGTTTCTTTTTCGCTGATTCATGTTCTCTCGATTAATATAATCATAAAATGATAAAAATAAAATAAAAATTATTTTATTTTGTAATTATTATGAAATCATTACTATTCGTTTAATTTAGTTTATTTCACAAAAAAAATATAAAATCTCTGGTCCATACTATTTGGGTCATTGAGATTTGTCTTCAAAAGATTGATGATTTCAATTTCATATTTGGATTCTTTCCCACTTTATTTTTTCATATATGTTCGTGTTCTACTATTTGACGATGAATAACCAAAATATTTGAATTTTAAAAAAAATTCATGTATTCTTCATTTAAAAAAGTTAAAGGTAAAAAATTAAAAAACTCGTATGATTTCATTTTTTTAACTGAAGAATGCATGAAGTTTAATGTTGTGAAACATAGACCCTTGGCATGTGTAAATATGGGACACGATTATCATGTTGTCGATTGCTTATGAATATCTTGGATGTGAAAATCATATCAGGAACAACGCTCATAAAAATAACATTCTTGTCTATACTTAAATTAAAAACAAATGTGAGTTCAAGACTTCCTTTTGTGCTTAGTAGATAACAGTTTTCTCTGTTAGACTAAGTTTTGTTATTACCATCAATAAGTCACAATGGTAGACTATTCTCAATTTTGGAGTCTATCTTCCACGACATGTTTTCAGCCATGGTCAATTATATGTAACTTTATCAAGGGAGTTTCCTAAAATTCAACAAAAATTCTCATCAAAGAAATACAAGGAGAAGATGGAAACTTTACAAAAAAAAAATGTAGGTTTTACAGATATTCTTTTATTGACATCAATATGTTTTTTCCTTCACATAACAACTCATTTATACACGTATGTTATTATTTTACTAATTATTATTAGGATAAACACTAAATGATCGTTATTTTATTTTTATTTTATATACATGAAAACCAAAATACGTCGAGTTATAAATAATTTTGTTATATGTTTTGACAATAATTTGTAGATAAATCTATCTACGAATAATTTCCATAAAAAATTTAAAATTATAATCAAAATTATACAAACAAACATTGTAAAATATACACACACGTTAACGTCGTAAGAAGAATAGACTGACGGACGCGATAGTGATGAGATTAAGAGAAAGAGAGATTTTCATCACTATGTTGAAGAAGATTCAAACATTATGATTAAATATTGTTTTGTTATTTTCCTCAACTTATTTCTTCACTAGTTGCAGGGCATATTGGATTGTCATAACACCTAGGCAAATTGATTCATCTGCACAGTAATTGAAGTTTTGTTTATAAGAGTGGAGAATCAAGTGTATAACATCTCAATCAGTTATAATGATAAGCTCATATTGATGCTTGCATACAATTAACTTACTATACGAAGGGGGAAAAGTTTAAAGGATCATAGTGAGATATGTTGAGTTCAGTGTCATGTTTTCAAACAAGTTAAATTTGCATTAACTGATAAGTGAGGCACTTCTACATTTACTATGAATCAAGGAACTAATAAAATTTACACTGAGCAAGAGAAGACACTATAATACTAAAAAACTATGGTTCATGAATGAATATTGTAATCATCAAAATCTTCATAAAGTTGTGGCCTATGAAAAATGAAGATGGAAAAAATGTTTCATTTCTATCTAACTCTATGATACAAAACAAATGCAAGTCAGAAGAAGTAGTTTGAACATGAGAACAACAAAATCACATACAACTCTAATGAAGTAACCGATGAAAGTAGTACTCTTTCCTTTGTATTTTCTCAAGATCTTTCTATTGTTAATGGAAAAAGGGCAGCAGCATCTGTGATAACAATTAGAATATCACAAGCTCTTTTATGCCAACACATCCCAGTAACAATTAGTTTATCAAGCACAGTCCAAACTCGACAAGTCGCCCCCTCGAAAACTTCTCGATCTTACATTAACGATGTATATTAATCATAAAAATTGTTTTACGATTTGAATTCCCAACCAAACTCTTTGCTAATCCAATGTTGAACAGCAAGGTATTTTGACAATAAATCGGACTTGAAACAATTCTCACTTTGAATGCAATAAAGCAAAATAAAACTAAAAACATCCAAACAAAATAGTCATCAAGCTACAATAAAAGTCCACCCTATAATTCTTCCACACTAAAGACCATCAAATTCAATGGTTGCATATTATTATTACAATAGAAACTAATGAACAACACAGATATCTGGGTACTAGATAGATTCAAACAAAAGATTACATCCCATGGACATCCTTGGACAGGTGGATAATTTATCCTTAATTTGATTCTCTCTCACTCCATTTGAGAAGCTAGCTGTAAAATTGATTTTCATCACTTCTAAAAGCATCGCATTCTGCAAAATATAGGTTGCAAATCGAAGATCATTTCCAGAGCCATCAAAGTTTAGAAGAGTACATGATCTGAGGTGAGACGAAATGCATTCAATAGATGGAATTGGGCTTTTCCAATTTTTGGATAATCTGGTACTCCACTGTCAAAGGGACAAAGAATAACATTCATTAAAATATATATTAAAAAAGAGCAAGTAAAAGAAGAACATATTAATCCACAAACCTTTTTCAGGTAAAGGATTTGAAGCTTGGGACAAAGTTGGAGCAATTCTATCACACTATCCCAACCAAGAAAGAAATGATAAAACAATAGTTCAATGTGAATTAAGTTTCGAAAAACTGGAATGCTTGTCAAAGTGGCTTTTTGTTCATAGTCTATGCGTAGAAACTCGACCTTAGAGATGGCATTGAACGGAACATCAATTGGACCAATATCGGCTCTAACCAATTTGGACAAGAACAAGGTTTTGAACTCTTCCACTTCATTATTTTCAACATATCTAGGATGAGAAGTATGCAAATCCTCTAGAATAGGACAAGCATTAAGAAGTTTCATGAAATCATTCTTATTTTGAAATCGAACAAATCTCAAATGTAAGGTTTTGAGGGATGGAAAATCAACAATCAAAGTTTCAGCTTCAACTTTTAATCTCTCAAGTTTCAGAACAACTAGGGTTTGAGAGGTGAAAATTGTGGGATTCAAGGTAACATTATTCATAAAGAGATGAAATTCCTTGACATGACGTTGTTTAGCGGCTTCAACCCATGCATGAAAGCGTTGATTATCAACGTCATAAGATCTAGAAATAAACGTGAGGCTAAAAGTGTTGATGGATTTGTTTATCGCAGAAGGCGAAAGCACGAGTGTATCTACAAAATGACAGAACCAATAGATGGCGATGGAATAATCATCATCCAGAACGGTTTCATCGTCATCGTCTAGGATGGTTCCATCATCATCGTCTTGGACGGTTCCATCGTCGAACAAGAAGCTAAGAACTGACAGTGAATAACAGAGTAAGGCCCACCGTTTGGAAAGACGTTTGGTAGCGAAAGCTTGTCGAGTCGGGAGAAAAGAGAGAATGTGACAAATTAACTCATCAGGTAAGTTACTAATCCTATCAATGGGGGCTGAGTTATCAGTTTCCGATGACATGTCTGTTTCAGAAACATGAAAACGGTTAAGGGTTTGCAAAAGAGTGGTATTCTTTTTGGTAGTGTAAAAGAGTGGTATCCTCCAAAAACAGGAAACTGATACTGATATTTATTTATTTTTTTACCGGAAAAGTGGAAAATTGTTAATCAGCCAGCGAAATGAGACCCATTTTCTAGCAACTTCTTTTTCTTTTTTTGACAAGGTCATTTATTTTCCTTGATTTCACATTCAATGGTTTATTTATTTATATATATATTGATACAAAAAAAATGAACAATCAGCCTTTATAGAAAAAAATACAGCTTCAATTCTTCCACAACGCTCCCCACCTCCTTTGACTTTCAAAATTTGAATAGCCTAAAAATGGTAGTAATTTTAAAAGAAAAAAACTCAGGTAAAATTCCTCCAAAAGATTTTAAAGGACCATACGAAAAGCACCATACGAAAAATTTGTTATCTCCAAAAAATTTGTATTTTTAGTTAAGAACCATACGAAAAGCACCTAAGAAATTGTACATAAGTTTTATCCATTTTAAAATATCATTATTACAATTAAATATTTCTTTAAAGGAATGATCATTAAATTATAATGATTGGAATCACCCAATATTGTTTTGTTTTAAATAAAACACATTTACCTCAATACCTATTTTTTATTTTTTTTAAAAGAATGACTGCTGAAGCCCGAAAAAGAAAGATTACACAGGAATGAAACGAGTGATAGTACTATCAATATTTAGACAGGAAAATAATAATCATACAATAAATAATTTATTTGCATTTTAATTGACTGCAATGATTGCAATTACTATTCATTTAATTGGTTGTCAAACTTTCCATTTCTAATACTATGCATTCAAAATAAAGAATATTTCTTACTAAGAAATGTTTGTTTTATAAACATAGTTGCAAAATAATGTTTGTTTTAAGTACGAATAATTGTTAGTTTACCCAAGAAATAATAATTTCATAATACTCATTATAAACACACCAATCCTACATGACATTTTTTATTTGTTAGATATATGTTTTTATGGACAAGTTGTGTTTAGCAACACTAGGGTTCACAATATCATCATAACATATTTTTTGGGGAGTGTTTGGATTTTGTTTTTGTGGCCATTCATGATAGAGTTGCGAGGTTTTGACTCAATTTTTTGTTCATGTTGGTTTGTGGCGGTTAGTTTGGTTTTCTCGGTGTTTAAGATGTACGGTGTTTGTTGTTTCTTTTAGGTTTTCCGCCTATTTACGGGGCCCTTTGCTTTCTAGTGTCTGTCCACCGGTCCCTCTCCAACTCGTATTGTGCATGGATTAGCTTATTAATGAATTTTTCCGTTCATAAAAATAAGGGTTAATTAAGTTTTTAGTCACTATAAACATTCACAGTTTTGTTTTTAGTCCCTCTGACATTTTCCTTAAGCATTTTAGGGACCAAAAATGTTGGTGGAAATTTTTGACAAGGACTAAAAATGTTGATGGAAAAATTTTATAAGGACTAAAAATGTTGATGAAATTTTTTATAAGGAATAAGAAGTGTGATTTTATTTTGTAGGGACTAAAAACAAAATTCTGAATATTTATAGGGATTATTTACTTAATTAATTCTAAAAATAATAATAACACATTTTTACGAGTTAAATATGTTTTTAATCTCTAAATCATGATAAAGAAGAAAATTGTATGCAAATAATAGAAAATTATGTATTTCATTGATAAAACACATGATAAATAATCTCATTGATAAAATAGCCGGCCCTAGTTTTTTGGTGAGAGAAAATCCAACTTCTTTCTAAGTTTTCTTTCTCTTTCACTCGTCGAGGAGTGGTGGTTTCACGTCATTTTTTGACCTAGAATTAATCACCCCTCTACATCCTTTTTCCTTTTTATTTCAATCTAAATAAGTGATCTCTACATATATCAAGTGTTTTCTTGTGTTTTTTCGTGATTTCATCGTCGAAGTGTGGTGTTGTGTTGTTCGTCATCTTGTGCGGTGTTGTTTGATTTCACGTCTTGTTGTGGTGTTCGTTTGGTTTATATTGAAAGATCAGCTTCAGTCAATCACGGATTTAATCGATGATTTGGACGCCAATGTTGCAGACCTGGAAGCATGGGTATTCTGATGATTTAGATTTCATCATATTTTTTGTAGGCATTTTGCTATTAACTTGGGTGGTGTGAGTTTGTTCGCAGATTCATCCCTTGCGTTTTTAGTGATGTTGAATCTGATGTATTCTCTCAATTTGAATGAATGAATATCCTTTTATTTTTATAAAAAAAATAAAATGATTTCATATAAATAGAAAGAAAAAAAACAAAAAAAATTATTTTTTAAAATTAAAAAATAGTAGCGCTTTGTCTCTTGTGCATGGTACATGTAAATATACACTAGTTTGTAGACAATACACAACGATTCTTGCTCATGTCTCATAATTTGTTTATTGAATCTCATGTGTGTATTTGTTTTTTGAATGGCAAATAAGTAAATGAAAAGGAGATATCTCCTACAAGTGTACGAATATTTATAAATGATGAATAAAATAAGGAAAATTCTATGGTGAAGTCGTGAAAATGACTTTTCTGATGAAGTTAACACTATAACATCAAAAGTGTAGTGAGTAACACCCCACTGTTTGTACAGTGTCATCAAAAGTTCAGTCCCCATAGTATCATCAATTCATCAGATTAACAAGACTACATTTAATCTAATTTTATCCTACCTTGTTTTAAGTGTAACACCTCACAAAGTGTAACACTTAAGACTATCATATAATATGATCAAATCTGTTTGCATGTTAAAGATGCCAACGATAAAATAGTACCTGTAAGTCTAAGATGTTGCAAGCATTACTAGATGAATTACTATTGATCATTAATCAGTAATCAACAATTTAAAAATGAATCAAACATTAAAATCAAAATTAACTTTTTCAAAAAAGTCAGTTTTCTGACTGCACCGTAGAAGCTCCCAATAAGATAATTACTCAGGCCAAGCGAATAACAAAGTCAAAGGAGCTCTTCAACATAAACGAGCGAAAATTGAAACAACACCAGAAAATCATCTAGCTTCATATCAAGATCAACTAACCCCAAAGGAACAGGAAGAATATCCCGTGTGTGATACGAGGCTAGCTACTTTTCTTGCTTAACTTAACTATGGTCCATAGTACTTTCAACGAACATAATAACTTTATTGGTCATTAGACATCCAAATATTTTGATTTTGATACTTTTGCAATCTAATTTAAACTATAAACATTGGCAGTTTAGATACAAATAACCAATTTAATAGGTATAGTGCAGCACACACGCCAATGACACACCAAAACAATAAAGAAAACACCAACTCCCTCAAAAAGATGACCAACATTAAGAAAACAAAGATCACCATGATCCAAAAGGAATCCAAAACCGCCTCCTATGATAGAGTCCAACCCCAAGTGGGGAAGAACCAAGCCTACTACCCCAAGATCATGGATACTGAAATCAAGGAAACAAACCGCAGACCCTCTCAAAGGTGCACCAACACACCCCGTAGTAAAAATATATTGGCCTCAACAAAGGACTGGTTCCACAAACCCACTCACAGTGTGAACAGGGTTAACCAAGATGTCTCCTAAGAAACCAGTGCTAGGAGGTGAACTGAATCTCATCAACCAATTGCTACGTATAACATGTCTTGCCAAAGAACACCAAATTATTACGTGTCGACTAGATGAGCCACACCAAATCAATAAAACACCTTTTCTAAACATAATACTCCCTGAAACTACAAAAAAAAAAAACCTGAAAAAAGACTCACAATATCCCTTGGGATAACCAAGAGAGGAGTTTTTTTAGAATAAAGAGAAGACATCAGATAAGTTAGACACATTGCCCCCTCCCCAAGAAAGGAGTTTTTTAAGAACCCGTAAGCAGAAGAGATGGAATAGACCCCTTCCTTTCTAAACTTCAACCTCCAAGAGTATGCCCCAACAGAGAAATTATGCTCATCTAAAACACCTAAAATCTCTGCCACCTATCTCCTAAACAAAGAGGTTCCGCCTCCAACTCAGATGCTTCACCCACTTCCCATCCTTTCAAAAGACCCACCAGAGGTAGATTGTTGGGTTGATACTTGAAAAAACCCAGGGAATCTCTCTCTCTCTCAATAACACATCCTCCCAAAATTAATTACGGAGGCCATTTCTAGTTATTCTCGCCACATCCCAAGAGAACCAGTGTAAGACATATCATGTTGGACCCTAGACAGAGAACATAAACTCCCTTCCACCAGGAAAAGGCGTGCATAGTAATCTCAACCACCCCTTCGTGGGAAAGTTGACTAGATTAGCTCCATATCGTGCACTCAAGAAATTCTTCAAGATACTTGAATCCCTCAAAACAAGCATCCATCTTCGCTTACCAACATAACTTGGACCCCTAATCTCATATCTCTGACCTCTAACCTCTTTCCCCTAAGATTTAGGTTTGTACATATCCACCCAGCATACACCTTATGATGACCTTTCTACCCCCCCACACACACACACACACACCAACCCAAAAGGAAGCGTCTCTACAACCCCATCATCTTTTTCTGAACCTTTGTAAGAAACTTCAAAAAAGAGAGGTAAAAAAAATGGAAATGGAATTTAGCATAGACCTATTGAACACCACCCACCCATAATAACTAGCAAACTCGTTCCACCAATTAGAAATCTACCTGATCTTTGTTAAATTGTAATGTCTGTCTTCAATTATGTTTTGAACCAAATTTAGTTACATATTATAATTATATTTAATAATTATATTCAATTATGTTAAATTGACTAATATGGTCTTTTTTGTGAAATTAGAAACTGGAGAGGTTTTAGGTGGAACATTTATTTCGGTGGAAATTAGGTTTTCTTCTAGCTAGGTTTAGCAGTAAACACAAAATAAAGCCGCAACACGATCAAGTCATACTCTTGTTTGCCTCTCTGACTCCAAACAAATGATGCAGAATTCAGCACCCATTGATAGGATCAGCACCTTACCTAATGAGATATTGTCTCATATACTCTCTCTTCTCCCAACCAAACTTGCTTTCTCCACAGCTGTTCTCTCTAAAAGATGGGGCCTACTCGAACGACTATTCACAACTCTCCACTTTGACGATGAATCTGTTCTTGACATAGATGCCTTCCGTTGCTACTGTAGCTTTGTCAAAACAGTAATACTCGCCACTCATCTCATCAAAACCTTTCGCCTGGAGTGCGGCTCTCGACATTGGAAGCAAGGCAACCGTTTCAACAACGTTGACAGTTGGATCCAAATCGCAAAACAACATCCTGTGGAGAATATACAAATCTCTGCGCTCATATATATGCAGGTCTTCTTGCCACCCAGTTTTTTCAGATTTCCAACACTTGTGGTTCTAAAACTATGTAGGGTACGGGTGGTTGATAATATTTCTGTAGATCTTCCCTTGCTCAATACCCTTCATTTGAGTGGTGTTTATTTAAAAAATAAGGAGAATTTCAACAAGCTTCTTAATGGGTGTCCCGTTTTGGAAGATTTGAATGTTTATGTTCACTATATAGAAGCATCAGAGAAGAGTGTTACAGTTCGTACAGGAGATGTTAAAACCTTATCTAAGTTGATCAGAGCCAAAATCAATGAATGTGATGTTCCCTTCAGAGCAATCCCTAACGTCGAGGTTTTAAACCTATCGGTAAGATACTTATTATATGAATGATTTCTTAAATCCTGTCGAAGTTTTAAATATAATTTCTAATGTTGACATTCGAATATAATATAACATTTAAATGTAGATGTCCGGGATGCTTCCGGAGCCAGAGATCAATTCTTATTTCAGGGGCTTTCTTGTATGTCAAAACTTAATCCAGCTTGAATTATACTTTTATATCTTTCATCACATGGACAATGTAGTGGTAGTGCTCCAAAATTGCCCCAAGCTTCAAATTCTTGTTATTGAAAAGGTATCTTGCGTTTGTCGATTATTTTTGTTCCTTAGTTTGGTTGAGTGCCTGTTTTTCAAATCTTATTTTGGAATATGTTTTGCAGTGGACAGTAGACAGAGATTTGTTCTGGAAATATCCAAATTTTGTTCCGGAATGCATTTCGTCTCACCTCAGATCATGTACTTTATCTTGTACTGGATATGTAGATGAAATTCGTTTTGCTAGATATATTTTACATAATGCACCACTTTTGGAGGTAATGAAGATCATCATTATTGATAAACATAGGGCATTGCCAAATCAGGATGCATTACAAGAATTAACCTTTTGTCCCAGGATTTCTCCCAAATGTAAACTTTCAATTCGTTAACTTGTTTCTAATATTTCAACTTTGCACTGTAAAATAAGATGATAATAAGATCATTAAAGGCGAGAAATGAATCATTCTTCAGTTGTGCCCTCTCTCTTCAGTCCTATATCATTCTCCTCAATGGTGAGCTTGATATATTTGATGTCTAAGATCTTATTTTAGTCAAATTTAGATTGGACTTTAATCATTGAATCGAACTTGAACTTATTATTTTAAAGTTCTAATCTTGTTTGATTGCTTTTAATGATCTTATCTGCGTGTGTTATGATTTTGGTTGCTATGTAGTTTATGCTTTTTTTTAGCATGACTAGATCAAGAATAAAAAATAGTAAATGGATATATGCATGCCAAGTATAAGATGAAGTTTTTGCTGCACGGCTGTAAGAAGAGTAGGATTGTTTAAAACTGATCAATAAGAGGCTTAAATTAGAGGTTGATGTGAACAATAGATCAAATATTAATTCTTATTAATTTGGTCAAGTAGTCTAGTAACTAAAAATTCACCCCTTCAAATAAATAAATAAATAATTTAGTCAAGCTCTGCATACTGCAACGTCCCTGCTCTATGTGCTATATGCTCAGTGGATGATAATACTAATTCTATTGATTTGTTGATGGGATTGTCATCATTCAAATTGTCATTATATTGTTCAAGATTATCTACTTATAAGGCCAATCTATTGCTATTTGAAGGCTCTACTCGTTTAAAAAAAAATAGAGTTTTTCTAATTACACCCTGTTTAATCCTGGTTACACTGTAAAATGACAAAATTATCTTTCCATAAAATTTACTTTTCAAAAGCCTCTTCCTTCTTTCTTGGTACACCCCAAAACCACTCTTCAGTTTAAGTAAGTCATGTAAACTTAATTTAAGTAAGTCATTTAAATTGAGTTTAAATGTACGTACATAAACTCAGTTTAAGTAGGTCATGTAAATTCAATTTAAGTAGGTCATGTAAACTGAGTTTAAGTAAGTACATGTAAACTTAGTTTAAGTTGGTCATGTAAACTGAATTTAAACATACTTGAATTGAATTTAAGTTAACCTCAACAATGTAAAATTGAAACCATCGTGCAATGTAGTTGAACAATAAGAAGAAAATTGAAACTAGCATTATTCAAAAAGAAGAAAAAAGACACTTAATTATATGTGAATTGAGTATGGATGAAAGATGTTTTGATTCACTCTTTAATCTTTCATAGAGATTGATTGAATATCATGATTGTATGATCGTTTGTGGGTGAAAGAGAGTGGAATTTTAGAGTGACAATGAATGAAATCAAGATTTTAAAAAAATTTATATAAAAGGGCAAATTTGGTATTATTAAAAACTTTCAAGAAATTTGGGTGTAACTAGAAATATATGAGGTGTGAATAGAAAAACTAAAAAAAAATATTATTTTTCCCTTTTGTGAATATGTTAATTCTAACTCGTTAGAATTTTTATTTTTCCATTTTTTCACTACGTGATGCATATCTTAATATATATAAATGTTAAACAGTTCTGATAAGTTTGCCCTAATTAATCCCGCATTTTTTGATGGATTGAGTGATTTTTATGAAAAAAAAGAGTTTGCATAGAATCGAACCAGGTACCATATGCTTTCACTCAACAACTATAACCGCTATGCCACTTCTACTTTTGTTGAAGTATTGTTGCTTTCAAAAATGAAATACATCTAAAACATTTTTTTAAAAATCCCCACCTGCCCTAGCGGTTTCCTCTCTCATAACAATTATTTTTTATTATTAGCGGTACCTTTATTGATAGTAGTTGTTTTTTCATTTTTTTGGTGTACGCTTACTACGTTTTACGATATTAAAGTTGCATATTTAAAATTGTAGATAATTTGACTGATCCAGATGATAATTTTATCATTAGAAATTCACTTTTTCCAGTAATTTTGTCGGCCTCTTTGTTTCTCCTATATTATATTATTTGAAGTTGTTTATTCTTACTTTTTATTTGCAAAAATCACTACAATAGACTATAACGTTACTTTGTTTTGGCAAAGTAATGACTTTGATTCCATATTCATTTTTGTTGATTTCCATATTCATTTTTGTTGATGCAAACTAAATGTTGTTAATTTGCTTCTTTGAGATTGTGCATGTCGATCACTCTCAATTGTCACTTAGTTTAATTCTTTCTGAGTTTATATGCAACTCTACAAGTAATAATATAGCCAATTTGATATTTTATATATAAAACTCTACCAAACTTGTGCATTGCACGGGTTAGAGTCTAGTTTTCGTGAAAAAATTATATTTGTACCTATTAATAAAGGCAATACTTTTGTTTTGGTGTAGCCTAATTTTTGTTTCAAAAATACCCTCAAGTTTAAAGGACCTGTTTGAAAATTGTTTACGGTTTGTCCTTTTTTACTCTTTTAAAATTCAGCGGTTTCATTATGTTGTGAAGAGGCAAATTGAACACATTTGGACCTTTACTGAGCGGTTTCCTTTAAACTGAGCGGTTTCCTTTGCAAATAATTGATGAAGATTATTTTTTTTAATTCTTTCATATATGATCAATTCTTTTCCAATATTTCTTTTGTTCTCTTGAATAGTACGTATCAACTATTTCTTTTGATTATAGTTTTACATTGTTCAATTTTTCTTCATCAATTGTTTGGTTCTACAATTCTATTTTACTGCAGATGTTTTTTATTGCCTTTCATATATTCTGTGACTTTTTTAGGGGATACGGTTATTAAAAATAAACTTCTCTCCCATTAGAAAGATTGTATAAGAAAGTAAAGATGATAAGGAACACATAGAGATAAACGGTACAAACAAGTGACATTGGAGAGAGTTGAGAAAAGGGAAATGGTATATAACATGAATGGGGAAGTTGAAATTGTGGAACAGTTAATAGTTTTTTTAATAATCTAGTTTCAATTTGACGGCTTAATGATGTACATTACTGCAATTAACAATAAATTAACAAATGATACAGACAATTGAACAATTTCTCTTTTTCATTTTCTAGAATTCTGTTATGGCTTATTGGTTTGAACTTTTGATTTGTTCATGTAGACAAATGATAGATGGAGTTTTCTTTCTATTCCATGCGACGGTGCCCGAATCCATTTCACGCTTTCAATTTGCTATTGATGCTGAGTTTTTTTTTATAGCGGTGAAGGATTCATGGTAAAGTGATGCTAAGTCAACATTTACACCAGTTTGCAACAACAAATACCTTGCAGATTGGAGGTTTATTGATAATCATAAAGGAAAGTTTTGATTTATATTCATTTATACTTTCACTTAAGAGTCTTAGCATCACCAAGATTTTTTATGATTAAAATCAATCTTAATTTTGTTGGAAACCATAAATCATAATTTTGTTCGAAACCATATGTGTTTTTACACATTCCACAACACCAATGATGTTAATTATAAATTTTTATCTATAAAAGGTAATGTGTAATGTAATTCTACTTTATAGTTTGACACATGGTGCTTGAATATAGAAAAATTATGGTTATAGATAGATTACACAATTTAACTTCATTTCATGACCCTTTGTTCTTGATTTTAAGTCGTTAAGGGAATGTTTACTTCGTAAGTTGGTTTCCTACATAACTTTTAGCAAATGTTACCAATTTTTGTGAAGAGAAGAGAAGAGTAAGGAAAATGGTAAGAAAACATAGGACCATTGAGACCTTCCTCCAACGACGGTCTAAACATGCACCCCAGTTGCAATTACACAAAGATGATGGAAGGGAGAAAGTTGCGCCAAAGACATAGATAAGGGTTTACTTATTGTTTTCAACATTGAATGTTTCCACAATATTTACTTTCTTCCGAAAACATAAAGGTTATATTCCTCTACTTTTTTCTAACCAGTTTTCGACTTTCCCTTAATTTAGCAAAATAGTTAGTGTGGGGTGTTGTAGGCAGGGGCTCTTGCCTTCTATTTCTCCAAGATTTCGCAGACAAGAACATCACTTATATGCCCCAATTTAATTAATATTCCACTTGCAATGTTACATTGACTTTTTCAATCAAAAATATTGCAAAGTATGAATAAGCATATGACTAATGTGTAAACATTTTTTCACTCTTTTTCAAATATCTTTGTCCTTTGCAAGACTTAGATGTGTTATCAAAATTTTGTTTGTATTTCTTCTATTGGTTTGTCATAGATTTTCTTAATTTTATATTTTGTGACAGACTCAAATGGCTCAAGAAATAATATAGAGCATATGCATACTAGTTATGTAAATTGTATTAGAGATGGGAAAGATTTAATGTTTTCATCAAAGCCACCCCCATAAATGTCACTCATGTTTCATGCATATTCATCCTCCATAGATAGATGAGTATGCATCACAAAACTAAATATATATATTAAGTAACTCCATGTTAAAGAAGTTCATGAAATACATATCTTACATTTTTTATCAAGTTTTATCCTTCTTTTTATGATCAAGCTTGATCATTCTTTTAATTCTAATAATTTTCTCCAAGATATATCAAGAAAAACTAAACCAACATTGATGTTGAAAAACATATTGTTTATTCGTTACATGAGTTAGCGCAGTAGAAAGAGCGGACAGATGGGCACGGGAGTGCCCGTCTGGACGCTAGTAATAAATAATTAAACAAAATGAATAGAATAATTGCACCTAAATCTTGCACGCCGATGAAGCTTCTAGAATTCTTTTTCTTCTTTCTCTTTGAGCTGTCGCTGTAATTATCTGGAATTTGTGTGCCATTCTATTTTCTTATATGTTGTTTTAAGTGTTTGAATAGGCCAATGCCAAAGTTTATCTTGAACAATATAAACGACAAATTATCGTTATACGTCGCTACAGTGTCATTGATGGGATTGCTACGGTGCTTGAAAGGAAGTTCATTCAAAGTTATCAAGTCATGAACTTCCCTAAGTTACATGTCGTGATAAATTTTAAAGTCAAGTATTACTTTTTTGGGCTTTATAGAATCATAATTTTATTTTTTATTTTGTAGCATAAGATTTAGACTTGGTTTTTGGGTACTAGGACGGCCGCCCTCTTTACCCTACATCAGATACGGCCTTGAATAAGGTGCAGAATCAATCATAAGGGATGGGTAACAGTCTGTTCATCTATTGGGTATCTTAACATTTGTTATTAGCTAGAGTTTAAGTCAAAGAGTATCTAATTGCTGTCACACTACACACAAATACTACAATAAAATCGCACACTAAGGCTTAAGTGAAACCGGAAGCACAATTCAAAATGATCATGTTAACTTTAGTTGAGCACAATTTACAATTGAAAAAAATATATTATGGAGCATTCTACTGAATTTATTTTATCATTCTCTACTTATTCTTCGTTACAGCAAGGATTAAGCAATGTAGTGAACTTGCCTACTGATACTCTAGGCAAAAGAAAACAGAAAAATGACATGCAGCAAGAATATTTATAGTTGCCTCATAACAAGAGAAAGGCTTAAATATTACACTCGTTCCTGCAAATATGCCTCGGTTGAGATTTGGTCCTTGTAAAAAAAAAAATCGTTTTTCGTCCTCGCAAAATTTTCTGTCTTTTAAAAATAGTCCCTAGGCCCAATGAAGCTGCAAGGTGGCACTCTGATGTTGATGTGGCGCACGCTGACTGTGTATAAATGGCCACGTGGCATCTGACATGTCAATTTATTATTTTTAAAATTAAAAAATAGATTTTTAAATTACAAAAATTGATATTCAGTATTTAAAAATTTTAAAAAATTATTTTGATTCAATTTAAAACACATAAATATTTATTAGATGGAACAATAAAAAAAAAAAATCAAAACTTAAAGAGAGAGTGCACGTTCATTTTTTCCCATAACTTCTTTCCCCAAAACTTCATTCTTTTTCTCCCTCTCTTCTTCTTCAACCCATTCCAGAAACTCCATTAACATCACCAACACATTCATCTTCATCATTGAATTTTAAATTCTCAGATCTACATATACAACCCATTACACACATAGCTATCATCAAATCATAATCAACCCTTAAAATTCTCATCCAAAGTTCAAAGAATCGGAGAGCCAACCGACGAGCAAGCCATCGTGTAGGAATAGGTTGTTGTTGATACCATGGAGAAGAGAAAACGGAGAGACAAAGCTTCTCTGCATCGGATTCGATTCGAACACCGACGAATCTGTTGTTAGTGAGGAATATGAAGAGACGTTCAACATCGTTTCTCTCACCGAGTCTCTCGCAGATCTGCGTTTTTTGGGTTTTAATTGGATTTGCATTTGGAGATTAGGGTTGTGGTGAGGTCGCCGACGGGTGATGGTGATGGTGGCGATGAGGGAGGAGGAACCAAGGTGATGATGAATTTGGGATGAAATTTGTGATGATAATGCTTGACTATTTGATCTGTTTACTGATGTCTTCATATGTGATTTGTTTACATATGTTTTTTGCTGATAGCATTTGATTTAAGGAGAATAAATATTGTTTGGGATTGAAAATAGTAGAGAGGGATTAAGAAAAATATGAGTTTGATGAATTTTTGTGAGTTTGATAAATTTATGGGAAGGAGGAATTTGGTGGTGAAGATGAAGATCTAATAAGGAGGAAAAATTCGGGGTTAAGGATGATGAATTTATGAGTTTGTTGTTTTTGTGTTTTTAAAAACAGAAAATCAATTTATCTATTTAAAAAATTAGACCTCTACTGACTGGTTTCTTAGGGAACTTATTTTCCCCTGATTTACCATATACCTGGTTGTTGTTTGCTACTAGCCCAACAACCTGATCATCCGAAACAGTGCCACTACAACTATGTCGTAGTTCTCTACTGTGAAGGGCAGACCTAACTTCTTCCAAAGACACGGAATCTTTACCACTAATGAAAGACTCGCTAAAGTTTTCATATGACAATGGTAAAGAAACTAACAAAATCAAGGCAGCATCCTCATCAACAATCTTAATATCAATATTACGCAGGTCTAATAATATTGAATTCAACTTATCTAGATGTTCTCTCAGGGACATACCTTCCTACATACGCAGACTGAATAGACGTTGCTTCAAAAGCAACTTGTTGGTTAATCTCTTCGTCATGTATAGACTCTCTAGATTACACCACAGACCGGCAGCGGTATCCCCTTCAGCAACCTCAGTGATGATATGATCATCCAAAGCCCAAGGAGAAACGTATAATATGCTTTCTCCCCCTGAGTGGCGAAATCAGCAGGTAGAGGGTTTGGCGCAGGCTTTAACAAAGGTGTCCATAGACCTTGCTGGTTAAGCAACACCCGGATCTTGATCTTCCACAAACTGAAATTATTCCTCCCGGTGAACTTGTCGACTTTCAAACTTTTACCTCCAGTCATCGTTCCCGCCTGAGCAAATTCAAACCAGCTGCTATGATACCAGTTTGTTATAGCAGGACGTGAGAATAATGGCAACAATGGTAGAAGACAGAATGAAAAAATGACATAAGATTTAACGTTGTATCCAGCAATGTGCTAACTAATCAACGGGATTAAATGGAGGCAAAAAAGTCTAGTGCATAGTTTAATCTAGTTTAAGTTGTCAAGAGAGATGTTTCATATATGGGTCGTTGAAGAGGGAGAAAGATATTGGTGGTGGGAGGAGGATGGAAGAGCGATGATGAATAAGGGAGGATCATTGGAAGATTCGTGGGTAAATTTTAGTGAGGTTGATGAATTGAGTAAAATTCTGAAGATGTGTCAGAGGGGAACACTGAAAGGGACATGCCACTATCTAAGTGTATAAAAATCAACCAACGTGGATGATAGAGAGGACGAGGGGACAAGAATGCTGGGAGGAAAACAAAAAGATTATCGTCTTTTTTAGATCAACGTCAACACATGGTAAGAAGAGGAGGGTGATAATTTGAATTTAGTTGAGGTGAGTAAGGAACATGTACAAAAGAGAGTGTTGTACAATAAGGGTCCTTTCGAAGAGGAAGGAGGAAAATATGGAGGTGAGATCAGATTCATCTACTACAATATATCATTTGTCCAAGGGTATTTTCAAATCTAGTAATGTGCCTAAGTGATGGTCAAGTTTTATACAAATAGTTAGAGTGGAGTGAGGAAAGGAGGGAGAGGGGGTGAATGTAGGAGCTGGTAAATAATGAATACGTAAGAAAAATCCATTACATATATTATTCTATTGTATGTGTTACCTTGAAAAACTTGAACAACACAATATTGAGGAATTTCAATAAAGGGAAGAGGGCAAAGGATAGATTAAGATTATTGGTTAAGATTATTATTGTTGGAGGATGGACAAGAAATATTAGAGTCACAAATAATTCAAAATAGAAGTGGGGGTGGGGGTTGTAGATAGGCGGTGGATAGGAAAAAAAAGAGTTTTTGGAGTTAAAAAGAAGTGCCATGTCGTTTACAATGTGATATGGGGAATCATTGGTGGTTATGGAAGGTGGAGATTTTAGTAAAAAGTTTCCGAGGAAGCAAATACACCATGAGTAATAATTATTAGAACCTCCATTGAGCTAGATTAAAGAGCTAGTTTGCCATCACAAAGTTCATTTCTTGGCGTTAAACGACGGCGACGAAATTGGAGACCATTATAGATACTATTCGTTATAGAATATGGAGAGATACATATTGTTATTGGTTTAAACTCCCATCAGTTGGTAATAGTGGCAGTATTTTTTCGATATGGAATAAGGTAAATTCGATTGTGATCTTCACTTTCCTAGAAAGGGATATGTTGTAGGACATCTAGAGTTTGGGGGTTCCAAAAAAAGATTTTTGATAAATGTCTATGCAAAATGTGACTTGGAGTCTAAAAGAAGGGTGTGGGATAGTTTTCTGGAGATTAGAAGAGAGATTTGGGAGATTGGTCTTAGTGTATTCTTGGAAACTTAAATGCAGTGTGTAGGATGGATGAAAGAAGAGGGGTTAATTTGGATGAAGTAACTCGATTGACAAGAAAAAAATGAGCATTTTTAGTGAACTTTTAAAGAAGGTTGATTGGGAAGATGTAGCACAATAGGGAACATGATTTACTTGGTATCACCCTAATGTTATCTCTGAGTCGTATCGATAGGGTGATTTTTTCGGAGGAATGGACACAAAATTGGGGGACTTGTTTTCTATAGGCTTTACCTAGAGATGCGTCGGCTCATTTTCCTTTGTTTATCAAAGCTGGGAGCATATATTGCGGGTTTAAAACCTTTTATGATTTATAATTACTGGCTTGAGAACAAAGATTTGAAGAAAATGGTTGAGGAAAGGCGGAAAGGAATAACGTGGTTGGGTGGATAAGATTTATTTTGAAAGAAAAGCTCGAAGGTGTGAAAAAAAGACTTAGATTTTGAATGAGGGAGTTGGGATTATATTTGATGAATTTCATGTTAATGAGTGTGCGCTAACTTGTTTGTTATCTTACTTTGTGGACCCACTTTTTAAGCTAAAGGACTTTAGACCAATTTCCCAATTAGGGGAACTTTGTATTCATGGTGACTTCAACAAATTGTATCGTTACTAGTTGCTTTCACTTGTGTGATAGTTTCTTGTGTGGCAAGATGGTTTTGGTGAGTTCAATGCCTAGTAATATATCTTAGAGTTTTTACATTCATATCGGTGTTTTTTAATTTCTTTATCTAGTCTAGCACACAATTCAAAGATTTCCTTAACCTTTCATATAAGATGGGGAGAGTGACACTTGTGATGCTAAGCCTAGTTGATATCATTAAAAAATTATTAATAAAAAAATTGTTTAAATTCTGATAGTTTAAATTTTCGAATTGCTTATGAAAAATGTGATTGTATCATGAACATTTACTTTCTTATCTTCCAAATTGGACTGAATTTGATAAACAAAAGCACTGATTTAAGGAAATATAGAATGTGAATATAATGGTTGATATTTTTTTCTTCTTCTTCTGACATTGTAGGAAACCATTGTTCTGATGCAGTGAGAATTTAGCGAAGGTACTTGAATAACACTTGAAAAGCATTCTGAAAATTTAAACACTATAAGGGTGAAGATATGTAATACTCTTAATTTTAGGTGTTATACTTGTATATATGCGACTTTACATTTTAGTGTAAACTCTTAGTGTATCTTATTTTGATCACACTACTCTATAATTCAATTTGGCATGACATTACATGCAGCTCTATGTTTACGTTTTGATACCCTGATATTTTGGTATTGGTTGTCTTTTGAATTCTAGTTGACCCACGAAACAAACTTGATTTTAGGTCGGGTTGATTTGTCAATTTTTTTTTATATGCCGTCTTCTTAAGTCGGTTCAAAATTCCGTCTTACTACGGCTGCTATTAAGACGCACGCGCACTCGACTTAAAAGCCTTTTTTAAAACGACTTAAAAAATGATGCCTTAAGACGGTTGCTAAATCCGACTTACAAAGCAAAAACTTCTTATGACGGGAGCTATTAGGTCGGACACGCGCCCGATTTAAAAAGCCCTTTTTAACCGACTTAAAAAGGGTTTTTTGTACTAGTGTGGCAAAGGTGTTGGTGATAATGTTATCCAGGGTGATGAATTCTCTTATCTCTTTGTCTTAATCAGCTTTGCTAAAAGGTTGTAATCTAGTTGATGGCATGTTTGTGGTGAATGAAGTTATGGATTTGGCTAAGAAAAAATGTCGTCTATCTTGGCGTTCAAGGTGGATTTCTATATGACCTATGATTTTGTTTATTAAAGCTTCATGGAGTATATGCTTAAGAGGTATCATTTTTGTGCCAAGTGGAAACCATGGATGAAATCTTGTGTGTATGGCGGTAGTAGGGTTGGACAACGGTCGGGCTCGAAATCCCAAACCGATTAGGCCGATGGGGGAGAAAAGCCAGCCCATTTCCGTCCGTTTTGTCTTTCCGGTTAGATCGGTTTCGGTTTAGCCGGTTTTCCGGGTGAGCGATTGGGTTTCGTCGGATTTCATTGATATAAAGAAAACTCGTTGCAAAAAGAAAAATCAGAGAGAACGGGAAGGAAAAAGAAAGATTGAAGACCAAAAACAAAATTGATTAGTAGCAGTTTACAAGAAATCCATCGCATGTTTAAAGGGGTCGAAGGATGTTGATTTCTGGGTTTATTAAAATGAGATGAGATGATGAGGGAAAGTTGCAGATGGATTTGGATTGATGTTGTTGATGGGTTGGAATCGGAAAGGTAAGAGATTAATTATTTTTTTTGTTTTGAAAGAAGGTTAAGAGATAGTTGTATACAACTGTAAACATTATATGATAATTATATATTATATTAATTTTGTATTGTATTTTTCTATGTGACATAGTAATAGTTTTATTGGGTAACGAGAAAATAGAAAAGTTTCATAGTGAGCCACGTGATAGAAAAATGATAGTAAATATTGGCCATTCATCTTGGGCTGCATAGTGCATAGTTAACTGCATACTCGTGTGTATATGTTGGACGGTTGGGGATTTCGTTGGGTCAGTACAGCCGAACCGAATCCGACCACTTCTATCCAAAGGAACCCATTTATTTGAATCCGCTCAACCCGGTTTGCCCGTTAAATCCAACCCGACGTGCTTCGGGCTATGCGGTCCGGGCGGTTTGGGTCGGACACTGTTTTTTTATCCAGCCCTAGGCGGTAGCAGGCTGATTCTTGTTAATGGAAGTCCAACACAATAAATTTTTATTGTGGGAGGTGTAAAAAAAGAAGATCCTCTTGCTCATTTGTTATATTTGTTTTTCCAAATTAGCACCGTTCTTTTTCTTTCTTTATAAAATTTCCTAATACTGCTTAATAGATAAACACTACACGTAATAAAAAAACAGTAGATTTTATCTCTTTGATAAAAAAAATGATGTATATATACTATACTTTTGCATATATGATATTATATTTATTTTATTCAATTTTTGGAAAATATCATATTGACTGCTATTATATTTGAATTTCCTAATTAGTTTCTTTTTCTTTTTCGCGATTAAATTTCCTAATTATCTCCATTTTATTTTTTGAATTTTCCAATACAATTGAACAGATAAGATCTACACATAATATCCTAGAATCTAGAATTTGGCCGAAACCACAATACCACTAATTGGTCGTTGGATTGTTCAAAACAACTTTGTCGTAAACATAATATATATCCAAGACTGCAGTTTCAGTCTCACCCAAACAAAATCAAATCTCAAATTCAGAGCCAACACACCACATTAAGCTCTACAACACAATGGAGAATTATGATATTATCAGCACTCTGCCTGATCATATCTTGTCTCATATACTCTCCTTTCTCCCAACCAAATTTGCCATCTCCACAACCATTCTCTCTAAGAGATGGGCCTCACCTTACAAATCACTCACTTCTCTCAACTTCAACGATGAATCTGTTGACAACGAAGATGCCTTCCTTCGCTTCCGTTGTTTTGTCGACAAAATCACATTCTACCACCCACTCATTAAAACATTTATCCTAGAATGTGGTTCTAAACATTCAGAGGATGGTTTCAATGTTGAAGGTTTGATCACTGGGGAAAAACGCCACCATTTGGAGAATCTCCAGATCTCTTGCATTTCTCTTTCAATCTCCAATGTTGAACGTTGGATCCAATTGACGACTAGTATTTTTAGATTTCCCAAACTTGTTGTTCTCAAATTGACGTATTGCCATGTGGTTGGTAATATCGATTTCAATCTTCCCTTACTTAAGACCCTTCATTTGAATGATGTTCATTTCACAAATAACGATGAATTCAACAAGCTTATTTATGGATGTGCCATTTTGGAAGATTTGATAGCTAACATTTACTATATAGAACAAGTTCCAGATGTTACAGTTAGTAGAAGAGAGTTTGAAACTTTATCCAAGTTGATCACAGCTGATATAAATCCATTGGATCTTCCTTTTGGAGCAATTACTAATGTCCAGACTTTATTACTCAAGGTAAGCTTCAAAATGTTTACTTTTACATAAATAATAAGAGTAAAGTAAGCATGATGATGTTCCCAGAGTTGTAATTTTGTCATTCAATTTCATTTTAATACTATAACTTGTTTTTGCAGGTGTTAGATATCAATTTGTATTCTGGAGAATTTCTTGTATTTCAAAACTTAATTAACCTTCAATTATACTTTCATACCTTTCCTCACTGGGACAGTGTAGTTGAACTACTTCAAAATTGCCCCAACCTTCAAGTTCTTACAATTGAAAAGGTATCTTGTGTTTGTGGAATATTTTTTAAATTTTTGTAGCGTATTTTCTTCCCATGTTTTTAATAAATCTTATTTTGGAATAATTTTGTAGTGGGAGGATGAATGCAACCAAGATTTGGTCACAAAGTGGAAAGACCCAAGTCATGCTCCTAAGTGCATTTCTTCTCACTTAAGATCATGTACTTTAATCTGTCAGCCCTTTGTAGATGAACTTCGATTTGCAAAATATGTTTTACAAAATGCGCCACAGTTAGAGGTCATGGATATCTCCATTACTGATAAATTGGTTCCATTGTCACTTCGGGTTTTAGAAGAAGAGTTAAACTCAGTTCTGGTCATTTCTCCCAAATGTAAATTTTCAATTAGTTTGAAGGTAATAGGATTGTAACCCTCAAAGAAATGGACATTTGTGACGATTTATGTTGTGATATAACTTTATGGTGAACTCTCATTGTAGTAGAAGAATTGCAGACTATATATTCTATTATTGGATATTATCTTAATTGAGTTGTTTAGATTATACTAATAATTTTAGTTGATACTCTAAGCAGATAACTATCTATTACTTACATTTTATCTTCATTTACATATTAATTCATCTTTAACTTCTTCCTAAATGACAAATGTAAATCTTTCAGAACCTTAAGGCATAAGTTTAATGTTTCTCATCAATCCCACTTCCATAAGGATCCTTTTGAGGAGGAAGGGGGAAAGCATGAAGGTGGGATTAGATTCATCTACTACAGTATATGGTCCAAGGGTCTTTTCAGATCCCGTAATGGGCTTAAGTAGTGGGTAGAGTTCTGTTCACTTAGTTAGAGGGTAGTGTGGAAAGGAGGGTGAGAGAGTGCGTGTCGGAGATGGTAAAAAAATATGTAAGAAAAATCCATTACATATTATTCTATTGTAGGTGTTACCTTGGAAAATTGAACAACACTATTTGAGGATTTTCAGTAATGGAAAAGGGGCTAAGGATACCAAAAAAGGACGACAAGGAAGGACAAAAGAGTAGTAATTCAAAAAAAATATACAATTGGTAGCAGTAGTTAAAGAGGGATAAAGAGGAGGGAAAACAATATAGTAATAAGAAAATATAGTAATAATATAGAGATTTGAAGAGGGAGGGAAGTAGGGATGAGGGACGAATAGGTGGGGGAGGGGATTGAGGTAGTGAGGGTGGATTGGGAAGAAGTGTTTGGAGATAATGAAGAAGAGACATCAAAGGGCATTGCGTTGGAGACAGTGCTGCCAAATTTCAGTGTGGCATCTCCATCCTCTGGGTTAAAATCTGTGGTGAGTGGGTGGGGGGGG
>Ga0315914_1002003_pt1 | contig 31137 bp, 18 predicted proteins | sample MpolenodulesMG_FD_203920 | JGI IMG/M metagenome (GOLD analysis project Ga0315914, IMG submission 203920) | Medicago polymorpha root nodule microbial communities from Los Angeles, California, United States - elongated nodules | ecosystem: Host-associated > Plants > Roots > Nodule | place: USA...
TTTTAAAATAAAATAATTAATGTTGTATTGAAAAGTGAAATTGATCAATGTTCTTGAAACAATATTTATTTACAAATGCTCGTTATTATAGAACATAGAGTAAATTGTTATGTCCAAAGTGGTAAAAATATTTGTTGTTTTGATTAAGGGTCATGTTAACTTATGTCATAAGGGTACAAGTTAAGGATCTCAAAAAAGAATTAAAACATGTGTGTTGTATTGAAAAAAAAATAAGTTTTTAACTTTCCAAGACATGCACAATTTTCAAAAATAAGTTTCTACATTTGACTTCTAAACTTGCTTTGAGGGCACAAGTTAACATTTTCCTTTGATTTATGTAAAAAGTCAAAATATAAAATTAAAAAAAAAGGATGGAATAACAATCAAGATACTCCTCCGTTTTTAAATATAAGCAAAGTTCATTTTTTAGGTTCATTCATTTAATGATGTATGTGATTCATATTATAAACCACATACATCATTAAATAAGGGAATCTAAAAAGTTAATTTTACTTAAATTTAAAGACCGAGTGAGTATTGCTTTTTTTTTTTTTTATGATTAAACTAGAAACAAAAAGAAAATGAATGAATAAGCATAATCTCTGCCACTGACTTTGACCACAAACTGACGTTGAGACGCGTCCTGCCCGATTCCCTAAGTTCGTGACCTGACAAGACATGTATGTCTGTTTCTCAAATCCCCTTAAAATCAATAACAAGATTAACGGCGTGATCATATTTAAAATTCATCTTAACAGGTGGATGGTTTACCCAAGAATGATTTTTAATAAGAGAAGATCAACATTTAAAAATTTATTAAATTATAGAGCTTAAATTGAGTTGAAGTGTGGTACAAGTACAACAACATAAACAGTGAAAAGCAGATGAAAGTAAACAAACTGATAAGAAAATCAAAGAAACATAACAGCGAATCTTTCTCGTGCTTTCTCTGCTTTTCATAACACTTCACAGACCTATGCCCTCGTATCGCTTTCACTGAAAAAGCTAAGCTAAACTAATGCAAGGGACACCCTTCCCCCCTAAATTATTTTTTAATGTTACTTGGAGCTACTATTCAACGGATAATGGAGCTACATTTATTTTACTTTTTTATAATATAATGAAAAGTAGGAGACCCTGGTTGTTTGGGAATTTGGACACATGAAGATCCCAAATTGCATTATCAACCCTCCATTCCAAAACTTGCATCTCAATTAACCATTTTAATTTAAGCAACAAATAATCCCAAAGAGAATCCAACCCTCTACTCCAAAACCAAGTCTCTAAACTTGTATCTCAATTAAGCCTTTAATTTAAAGTCATGCTAACTAGTGTCCTCTATTCCTTCAAAGTTGCAAGATTAAAAAATTGGAGTTTGAACTTTGGTGAAGGAAAATACTAATAATTACCAAACAAAAAAACAAAAAAAAACATCGCTTTTACAAGAACTGTACACTTTCTTTATTACCAAGTAAAGTATCCGCGCATTTGGATTTTGGATTCTGGTTTCTGAAAACATTTTCATTTCTCCCCTACCTAACATTTCTTACATTCATAATATCATATTCTACTTTGTGGTGATCAAAGAATCTACACATCCCAACCAATGGAAAGAGAAAAAAAGGCAGAGATCATTTCCACCATGTTTCATGTACAAAGATCACCCTAGCCTTCACTGAACCATCATTATGGCAAAATTTGGCCATAGAAAAAGATTCTCAATGCCATAGCCTGTTAATCAAACAGTCTATTGCATGCACACCAATTCCAACACCCACACCAATTCCAACACCCAAATCAATTTCGAGCTTTCTTTCCTGGATATTATTCAGATCAATTGATGCAACTTCAACCATCATGATTCATGACAACATTTACACCTTTGTTTCATAATCGATGCTACCGGTCCTCGCTGAATATTCTCCCCACGAAATCACGAAACCTCTTCGAGTAAAGCTTTGGATCAACGGCTGAGATTGATGAAGGGTCAACCTGCAGTGACTTGTATGCATGTTCCAGCTTCTTGCTGATGTCATAATCTTGCAAAATGTCTATAATCCCAAAATATAGAACAACATCATAGGTCTCCCCAATGCGACAAGGAGTAAAATGGCTCATCCCAAGACTGGTGTATTGGTCAAAATCACTCCTCCGAGCCATGCGCTCTGCTCTTGCGGGCATATTTGCTCCTAACCTAATCAATGATTTCCTGAAACAAGAAAAATCCTACTTAACACATAAAAATTTACAAATATGATTAATCCCCTTGCTCCCAAACAAAGTTGCAACTATGCATTCACATTAGAAACCAACAACCATAACTACTGTATAAATGCTGAAGTATAGGACAATTTCAGATTGCCAATAAAATATAGAGATGGTATAAAAAAAACTGCAAGAAACAAGCAATCAATTAATTAGGACCACGACCTGGGTATGCCCCCACAAACAACCTTTCCCGCTCTACATCATTCCCACCTACTTGCTTAAGATAATTCAAACTAATTGCAATTATTTCCATTAATGTCATCAACATAAAAATATGAATGATTAGGCATTTAAAATAATAGAAAACTATAACTTAATCATAACATACAATAACAAGCCTACACAATCTCACTCCTTTATGGAACACAATGATACGAAGCCTACAGCATCTCACTCCTTTATGGAACACAATGATACAGGCCTCTCTTCTCAGGTTCTTCAACCTAATTATTCTATAAAATGTTGATTTGGGGAAACACAATGTAACTACCCACTTAAATTATGAATGTGGTATTAATTGTTTAAACAACCTATATGTTATATCAGCTTAAATTCAAAAGACCAGAACACATCAACTTACCGGCCAGATTTGACTCGATCCCTGTCCTGTAGCTCTGCTTCAAGGAAGCGATAACCACGCATAAACTTTTCACTCTGATAAGAGTCATGCTTGCCTATAAGGGTAAACAATATAATAAGTCTTAGTTCTATTATTATTACATAATATTAATCTACAATATACACAGAAATGAGATATTAATGAGTACCAGTGCGCAAAAAAAATGGTGATAATCCCATTTTGTCACAAGTATTATCATCACGAAAATGAACGCCGACCAAAAGGCTGTAATCCATAATTCCTTCAGCTTCCAAAAACGCACAATCCCTCTCAATTTGTCTGGACAATTATATCAGGGAAATTTTAATTTAACAGATATACATGATGTTTCATCTCTAAGTAGCAGCACAGAAAATGCTAACTAGAACAAAACTAGCAACTTACGTGATGAGATCTTTGAACCAATTCCTTTGCAGGCGAAACACAAAATTGAGATCGAGGTCTTTGAGGGTGGTAGTTTCATCAATTTCATCTTCAGTCTTATCTGTCATACGGCCATGTGACGATCCCTTCAAGTCAAATCGTCTATGGATTGGATATTCTGAGCAGAAAAGATTGCCCATCACGATGAACCGGGTCTGTGTTTAAATAACAACAAATTTTCAGTTCCTGCAAATCATAGACTAAACCCTTAAAATAGCAATAATTTATCTTCAACATAGGCATACCTTCTGGCCTCCAATTGGTTTGACACAATGTACCCCATAGAATTTTGTCACAAGTGAATCCTCGTATTGAGAAACATGTTCGTAATAACTTCGAAGCATCCGAAGAAGTACCTATAAGTTAGTCACAAAAGTCAGCTGTCAATACAGATGTACATCATACTAGTTTGAACGAACACAGAAAAATGTTTTCAATTTAACAACCAAAAACAAACCTTGACTTCGGATTTTTTCACTGTCTTAATCATAAATCTATCATCTTGGGTCAAGTAGAAGAAGCTTCCACTTTTGCCAGGAGATGAAAGCTCCCTGAGAGCAGCATTTCCGCAAATAGCTAACATGTAATCAGCAGGATCCACCTGAAATCGCTTCCTCAATTGTCTGAAATTCAAAACCATAACATTATTCTCCTTGTGTCAATTAGGCTGACCAAAAATGTAAAGAACGAAACTTCAACAAGCTCAATTAGTAAAGATTTTGCAACAACCTTCGACGAAATCAAATGTTGCCTTTGTGAGAGCTAAAAGAAATTATTAACATTAACTACTAGGTGAAAAACAAAAAGGCTATACCTAAACACCATAGGGCAGTAATCCTTCCAACGAAACTCCATCGATTGATGTGGTGGCGTAATCTTAGATCCTTCAGAAGGAAACCTAGTCCAAAACTTCTCCTTCAAATCAAAATCACTCGGTATCAGCTCTCTCGATATAGAAGCTTCCTTTCCAACAGAGTGCCTAAAAATACACAAACCAAATATCCAATGAATCCAGAACTATTGCAAATTACAAAATCACAAACAAACAATGAACATAAGTTGCAAAATTAAGCTTTACCTTATACCCAATTGCAGATTAAGCATAAGATCATAATTCTTATGCCCTTTACATATAGTTTCACCGGGTCTCTTAACCTCGGAAGCAAAAGAACCAGAATTCCGTCGAAACTGCTTAATCTCTTGTGGATCTGAAACACTTTCACGTCCAATCCTACTCAACATCGATACATTATCAACAATATCACAAGTTATATCACCTTTTTCTCCATCAGATTCCCAAATACAAATCTTCCCAAAATCCTTTCCACCTTCAACAAAACACCTCTTCCTCATTGTCACAGCAAAATCATCACCAGGATAAAAACTCCCATTCAATAAAGAAGATTGAAAATCATTATTACTACTACTATTATTCCAATTCCCAACATAGCAACTTCCATCAGGCCAAGTAAACACACCTTGCCCTTTGGGAACACCATTCTCCCATTCACCTTCATAACGATTCCCATTCAACCAAACAAGCGTTCCTCTTCCGTTTATAACACCGTTCTTCCATTCACCAATATACTCATTCCCGTTTTTCCAAACATACCTCCCTTTTCCATCTTGAACATTCTTCTGCCACCAACCTTCATAATAATCACCGTTACCGTAACGTTTCTTTCCATAACCGTTTTTTCTATCGGAACACCATGAACCACTGTAAATATCTCCGTCGGATCCAGTAAAAGTTCCAGAACCTTCCATTTTACCAAACTTAAACTCACCTTCGTAAATAGAACCTGAAGGCCACGAGAATTTTCCATTTCCGGAAGCTTTACCTCGTTTCCATTCACCTTCGTAGATACAGCCATCGTTCCATGTGTATTTTCCTGATCCGTTTGGTGTGTTGTTGCCGGAGAAAGTTCCCATGTAAGAATCACCGTTGGGTAAATGCTTTTTGGCGGTTCTTTTGGTTTTTTCGAATTCGATTGTTATGCTTGTTGGTGAGATTTTCCGGCTGCTGAAGTGTGACCGGCTACGGCCGGTGGTAGCAACCGGCGGCTGTGAGTCTGAGGAGGAGGTGTTGTTGTGGTTAGAGAGAAGTGATTGACGCATTTTTTGAAGGTTTGTAATGATCAATGCATTTTTTTTTTCCGGCAAGAGGAGAGGAAATAACAGAATAAAATGAATGAGTTTGGAGTCACAAGTACATTAGTTTGAAAATTGTTGATGTTGTGCTTTGTTTCTAGTTTGGACAAAAAAACTTGGTAGAGTAATCTAGTTATTGATGGCTAGCTCAGAAAAGAAGCCAGAAGGATATAAGAGAGAGAGAGAGAGGTGCATAGTGATTGGTGCTATTTACTGCCATTATAGTACTGCTGTTTGTGCTATTGTATTTTTTGCAATTTTTACCAAAAAATCGAATATTAGAATAATTTGTTTTAAATTTTATTTATTTATTTATTTTATTAGTACAAATAAAGGAGGGAGAAAAAAGAGGATAGTTAATTAATTAGGTGGTTTTGTCAAGGAAACGTTGTTGACTGTGTTTGGTAGAAGAGAAAAAGGAGAGAGAGATGTAGAAGAGAAGATCAATACTTTCTTGTTTGGTTGAAGTGAGAAATAGAGGAGAGAGAGTTAAAACATGCAAGGTAGTTGCAAATTTTCATAGTTTTCAATTAAATCCTTTTATTGCATCATAAAATACAAAGAAATTATAAATACTGGAACATTGTGCATGTGCCTATATGGTACATGACATAGTTGGTCATCTCAAAAATCACAAATAGCTTATATGAATGAACACTTTGTAAATATCTTTTTTTGAAGTTGGATGCAATCAAAGACATTGAATTTTGATTTAGTTTGGATATTATGATTTAAATTTTGTTTTGGTAACGCGTTAATGTCTTTAAAAAGTTCAATATGTATCCTTAACATATGTCTAGCTATTTTAATAAGTTCTGATTTATAGATGGAGAATGCTCCAACATATTACCATTTTGGTTGTATTATTGTTATTTTCTAGATTTTTTTTTTCTTTCTCTGTTTTTGTTCCAAGACATATTACCATTTTGATTGTATTATTGTTATTTTAGCATTTTAATGAAGAAAGCTTATTTACCGTAAAAAAAACAATAGTGAAACAGGAACATGTCTTTTTAATTTGTGAAATAGATGTTCCTATAAGTTTAGCTTAATTTATAAGGACAATACATAATATATGTAAGGACCGGTTGTCGAACTTGGACACCACAAAAAAAATTGTGAAATAGGTACTATTTTATTTTTTGAAACAATCGGTTTCTATATTTTCCTATGCGACAAAATCTTATTAACTATGTTGAACAAATAAAAATTACAATTTAGCTAATTAATCAAATAACAATTAAATAAAATAAATTAAAAAAATATATTAAATAATTATTAATTATTTAATTAAATTAATATTGATAGAAAATGTATTTCAAAACAATATCAAATTATGTATTTGTTTATCTAGTTAAAATGTATTTTTGTCCATTCAAAAATAAGTAAACTTCTCTTTCTCCTGTTTTTCTTATATTTCTATTCTACCAAACATTCCATTCCATTAAGGGTTAAATAATGTTAACCTTAAAAATAAAATAAAAAAGTATAGAAGTGAAAAAGGAGTGTCGTATTGAAGGTGAAGAATGTGCTTCTCCAAATATAAATTACAACAATAGTGTTGATATTCTCTCTACTACTACAGCTAGTTTTGAATTGAAAGGAAATTACAATAATGGTGTTGACATTCCTTCTAATACTAACTAGTTTTTTGTTACTCTATTCTTCTTTCTTTGTTCTTTATGATTTCCTCTGCACTACCATCGGGTTGCACCACGTTAGATCTGCCACTGGTGGCATCTTAAAACCTCTTTTGTTGGAGATTTGTATCATGTATACTCTTCAAACCCATGGTTTACTGCTTCAGATGTTTTGTCGTCACTTTGGATTTCTTCTCGGTTGCGATTGTGATGGATTACTATTGGTTTCGTTAAAATCTAGATCTTTAATTTGAATGTTCTGGTTTTCAAAGCGGTGTCGAATCTAACCCCTGTTGTCGTTTTATCCATGTCCCTCCTTTGTTTGGCAACAAAAGCTTTTGATTTTGCAACAGACAATATGTCTCAACAAAGTGTTATGGTTTGTTGTTGTTTTGTAGGGAGTATATTACTTTTATCGTTTTTGTAATGGTATTCGATTCATTCCGTTTGGAATGTTTTGAAGTTTCATTCCATTTTTTATTTTACAATTTGATTTAGTGCCCCTATACGGGTTCGCCAGATTGTATATGACAGTGTTTGGTTATAGTTTTGTTTAAAACCTGTTTAGGGTTGCTTCTCTATTTTGTTCCACTTGTGATGTAACTCTATGTATCACTCACTGAGAGGTTTGATTACGCGTTTATATTGAGTTACACTTTGCCCTCCAATTTTTATATTCCTTTTTTATTTCAATCAACTTTTTATTTTCTTTTATAAAAAAACTAATTATTTGTGTTGAAGGAATTATTTGAAGGAATCCTTTGCGCGTCAATTTTATGAGGGAATAGGTGTGGTTTGACTTTTTTCAAACGAGCTTATTTTACCAATTTTGAAATGTCGGTACTTTGGAGATGATAAAAAAGTCAAAAAAAAAATTTTAGGGAAGTCAAATACATAATTGATATTGTTGATGATAATCGTTTAATTTCAAAGTGGTAAATGATGTAATGTATAATTTATCTATAAAAAAAATCAGGTATTTAAAAGAAAATAGATATGTAACACATTTACTTAAAAAAAGATACGTAATACATTTACTTAAAAAAAGATATGTAATACATAAATGTAATATGCGTTAAAATTTATAATCATTTTGTATTTCTAACATATATAATATTTATTTTCACATGACATGCATGACTTAAAAACTCATATTTAATATATGAAAAATGAAGGAAATATGTATTATTTGCAAAATATATTGATGGTTTATGTATGTAGTTGGTGACTGAAATGCATATGACTCAAAAAGTTAGGTTTAATACACGAAGAATACGAAATATATGTATTATTTGCAAGATATATTGGTCGTTTGTGCATGTAATTCGTGGTGTTGCTTGTGATTGAAATGTATGACTTGAGTCGTGTTCAATCCATAAGAATTAGAGTAAATCAATTATATGTTATTTATCTAATATTCAAAATTGATATTTTTTTTTAAAATTAATGATACATTAATTGTGTTTTATGTTTTCTTTTTGGGAAAAATACATTCACCTCTCCTGAGTTTTCTTTAAATAACATAAACATCCCTTCTATTTTTAAAATAGACAATGACCTCCCTTAAATTCTCAAGGAATAAACAAATACCTCCCTTCTCTTTTGACACTGTTATCTCTCCGTTAAAATACAAACAAACATGAAATTGAAGTTTTCACCATCTTTGGCCATTCAATTTATTTCCTATGAAGATATCATCATCCCATAGAACCAGTGAATTATTTACTTAACTCTTTTCAAGTGAGCCTCTGGAGTGTGTGGAAAAAAGGGGTTAGATGGACTTCAAATTTGATATTTTTAGTGTGAAAGTTGATGTTGATTACCAGAATTTAAAGATAAAATGAGAATGAATTCTAGGACAAGGAAAAATATAGGAAGGTATATGTATTTTGAGGGAAGGTATATATTAGTTTTCTAGTGTTATGATTAATCGGTATAAACCAAAAACATGTTGAAGGGGAATACACTGCCACTATACAACTGTTTGTTGCCATTGATTAATAATGTTAGGCTTAATTGGTTCCAGCGGCACTAATGCATTCCATCAGTTTCGAGAATGTAATTCATAGCAGTAAGGATGTCCACGCTCTACTCTATTGCTAGTTTGTGAGGCTTTTTTTTCCTAATTAAACAGATAGTTAACAGAGTTAGATTGAGGGGAGGCTGCTGTATTATTGAAACTAGAGGGGAGGTATGTGTCATTTAACCAAACTTTAGGGGAGGTTATTGTAATTTTCCCTTTCTTTTTTAACCAAAAGAGCAATCATTCGCTAATGTTTGATAAGTTTTTAAAGAGAAAGTCTTACATAGTCACAACTATTTAGTCACATATTTAGAATATAAACATAGTTTTGAAAAAGTAGAAAGATAAAATAATTAAATAATGGATTTTTAAAATAATTAAATGATATGTATATTTGTGTGAGCGTGCATCAATACATGTCTAAATAGTTGTCAAACACGTAGACACCTATTATACAAATTTTTCATAAAATCAACCCTGAGAGTTGAGGTATTATTCTAGATTTGACAAAAAAAGTGTCTCCCTGTGGAGAGAGCATCATTTGTGTATTGTAGATTACACACAACTTCTAGAGATCAACATTAAATCCCCTAACACCAAATTTCTCATATAGTACTTGTGAGACCCCTAATATATCCTCTACTATTGGTAGAAAAAGGAATTGGACAAAATGATTTCATTAATTTAACTCACTTTGGATGTTAATTTCTTTTGTTGAACTTGTATTATCCATCACCGATAGACCCCAAGAAAAAACAGTCATTGATCAAGGATCACCACTTAATTTCAAATCCACACATTCTCGTCATATGATCCATAAAGCTACAATCAATAGATTCATATGCCTTTTCAAACTTCAGTTGAATACCAAACATTCATTTTCAATCATTTGTGTTGAGTCAAGAACGTCATTTACCACCATCACACCATCGACAAGGCGAGTACCATGAATGAAAGCGTATTGCATAAGGGATATGGCGACAACAATGCTTAGTTGATACCGCTTTAATTACTTCAATATCCATAAATATCTTTGACAAAACTATTATATCCTTGACTTATTTTCCATCAAAAATTTCTTTTAATTAGCATGCATGTTTGCAAAGATGAAATATATTTTGACGCTTTTACACAGGAAAAATATAGTAACAATATAACTTTTCAGAAGTTCTTCAATCTAATTTTTTCTTTATAAGCATACTCTTATTACTACAAGAGATACTCTAACTCAATCTAAACTAATCCCTTGCACAACCCAATCTTTGACGCCACAATTACTAAGGTGACAATTGTGATTAAGAGAAGCCTCACACTTAATATTTCAACAAGTTTGAGTACATTGATTATCTCATGAGTAATCTACGCAAGAGAGAATAAAGTGTAATAGACTATCATTCAAATTCACTTTATTTAAATTTCTCATGTATTCTCTCTTTTGATGAATGGTGAAAGATCACAATGTTAAATCACGAGGAGAGGTTGATGATCATTCACATTGAGTTTAGACAACCACGCAAGTGAGTTGAGCACCACATTAACTCAAAACCTTAAGACATTGAGTTTATGAGTCATCTCACTTATAAAATGTTCAACCTCCACTTTTTTAAACAATGTGAGACTTCTAACTCACACTTAGTACACATCAATCACACTTTACTCTCATGTGTAAATTACACATGAGAGAGGATATAAATTGTAATCAGTATTAAAATTCACTTTATTTCAATTCTTCATTTGTTTTTTTATTTCTCTTAATAAGCATTGACATAACACACATTACTCTCATGTGTAAATTATACATGACAAATAGTAATAATTATAAACTGCAACATTTTCAAAGATCTACTTGAGATTATAATAATATGTGCACATTCTTCTCAAACATTTCATATTAGTTTTTGAACCGGTAATTTACACCTACACATTCACACAAAACAAACACTCAGAAGTTACATCTGGCCGTGGATCTGCACCTTATATTCTACAGTGTATTTTAGGAGTAAAGAGTGTTAAGTACCAACTAATCAAATTGTACTTTTATGCATTTTAAACAAGTTTGCCCTCGTGCTTATTATAGACCAATAAGTACTACTGCAAGGACCCAACCAAATGCATCATCATTAGAAAAGGAAATCTTCTACGGATAGAAAAAAGGTTTAGTTTAGTAATATGCAATTTGATATTTGAATAATCAAGAATAAAAAGAACTTCTACATAGTACATAGGAATGCATTATGCATGACAAACAAGCTAGCCTATAGTTCAGTAATAAAATTAGCAGGACCATTTAGGTGTGATTTTGACAACTCATAACTTCTGGAAAGTCACACTCACACGTTATATAACCGTAACAAAATTAATAAATAACTTGCTTTGTACAATTGTAAGTGCTTCATAACGTGAAAGTGAATATTCTTTGGTACTTCACCGAACTTTAGTTAATTTCATTCACTATACATAAATTAAAATAACTACAAAGGTAGTACGAAACAAAGCAGCTTTGATTAATTCAATTCAGCAAGTGGTCCTAATTTATCCATATGTGAGTACATTGTAGGTTGGTCCATGGATTTTCTTATGTATCCGTCCGATTCGACCTTCCAAAATATGGTCAGAGAAATAGTCAATTAATTATTTTAGCATATACTTTTTCTCTTTCGGTCACTCTGTTCAGTGTAACTACTATCTGCAATGGAATAATTTATCGTGCAGGCTCAAAGGCTCACAATTAATTTGTATAAAAAAACTCAACAAAATAAAAAAGAATATAAAGTGGCATTCTTAATCATTTACTACTTTCAAACTAACGCAGACCGTTATATTTTTATATCATATCAAATGTATTCCGCACTATGCTAGAAGTTATTCTTCATATCATTGGACATTTTTTACAAGTCAAATAGTTGTTTGATAATATGTTTTAAGTCTCTTTTGGCTTAATCAAAAGTTATGGATTTGAACTAAACATATGTTTAATATTTTCAAAAGTTATGGTGGCGGTCACACACAATAAATCTTGTGAATACAATTGTCTTAAAACATTTGAGCAAGTGTTTTGCCATCTATTCTGATCCTACTTAACTCGATGAATTAGTTTCTGCACTTAAAAATAAATGATCGATATCCAATTTACAGCAAAAGAAGAAATAAATCTTAAAGCACAAGATGTAACAAAAGACCAAAGTTCCCATACATCCTAGCTAAATAAAGCACAGCACCAACACGATCAGAAAGTCAGTAAAACATACTAAGTTTCCCCAAAATGAACTTATACTAGTCAAAACAAAATAGAGAAAAACATGTTGTTGCTAGTTTGTGTCAAATCAAACAGCAATAACCGCAACATTATGGCCTATGTAGCTTCAAAACTGGTGCTGCAAATAAGACCACTGCATATAATTTTTCTGCTTTTGTATTGAATAACAGGCATTTATATATGGTGTATCTAGTGCTGAGTTCTTTATAGGTGTATCAGTAGAAAAGTGGGAACAATTGCAGGATGATTGCGAAGAAAATTGTTTACACTGCTCGGTTACATGTGTTGGGTCACACTATGGCTTGTAGGAAGTATTTCTATCAATAGATTAGAGAGCATTCAATTTATTTATTAGCGTGATATTTAGTCAAAGAAGCAATGGTGGCATGCATGCATATGCATAGTCGGATAGATAAAGAAGTTCAAAACTCAAAGTGAAAAAATATTGGACGATTCATAGGCAAATTTTCAGATTGTTTAGTTATATCATATGTTAGGATCTGCGGTTCTCGTAAGCTTAACTCAGTTGGTAGAGACAGTGCATAATATATATGCAAGGTCAATGGTTTAAACCCTCGACCATAAAAAATATATGTTAGGATCCGCGTCTCGTTTGGTTTATTGTGTCCGAATGCAAAGTTGTCATATTTCCTTTGACGTAACAATGTTGTCGTGGCAAAGTTGTCATATTTCCTTAGACGCACCAATGTTGTCGTTTTCGGGCTAACGTAGTGAAAAGTGTTTTTTTTTTTTCATTTTGTATATATTTTATTGTGTTGTATTATATACTGTTTTTTTTTTTTAAGACAATATATACTGTTTATTTTAATTTAATTAACTTGTTTTTGATTCACAACTAAACTCATATAAATTTCAATTTTAAAATTCATATTATATACCTTTTTAAATTTAAATTAAGTTCAAAAAGAACTACGTTTGTTGGAAAAAATATTATACGACAAATTTTGGTGAGATCCTCTCAATATCTCAGATTCGATTATTTTCGGTGTCAATGTTGATGAACTAGTTTGATTTCTTAAAAAATAATAATTGCGATATGTGTAATTTTTAAAGAATTCAGAGTGGTGAGATGATACCTCAATACAAGGTAGGAAAGACCTTGGGCGAAAATGAATAGAGGTAGTTATTCTCTTAACAACATTTAGTGCGTATTTTTTTCCTTTTTCTTTTTTGCTTCAATGATCAAGAGTACAAGTTCTATCACGATTGTTGCCTCCTCAATACAAGAGTTGAAACCAACCATAATTACCTCAATTGATGACACTTAGATGTCGAAAGACAATTTAAATGGAGAATACACAATAATTACCTCAGATTATTCTAACTGGCTCTTATCTCAGAGGGGTGGTATTGTCTCATTGGCGAAATGGAATTGGATTTGGAAGTTACCACTTTCAACCAGTGTGCAATTTTTTATATGGCAAGTTTGTCATAATTCTATTCTAACTAAATACATCTCGCACCATCAAGGGGTGAATGTTTCTACTACATGTCCATGGTGTAACAAAGAAGATGAATCTATTCTTCATTGCCCCATCCTTTGTCCGCGAGCTGTTGCAGTGTGGTCTGGATGTAGATTCCCTGATGTGTCTTCATTGTGCGCTAATAATCCTTCGAGTAATATGAAAGATACCATACACATGTTATTAAGTAAAATAGGGAGTGTCGCCCCTATCATAATGTGGAACCTATGGTTCACTCACAACAAGTTGGTGTTTGATGGAATCCAATTGATAATCTCAACTATGGTTACAGTTGTTTATGCGCAATTGCAAGTTTTAGAGTGGACATTCGACAATACTATATTTCAACTGCATTAGTTAGGCCCACTCATGAAGTATGTTGGGCAACATGATGATAATGATACAATGGTTTTTAATGCGCTTTGACCAACCCAGGTAAAGTAGGATATGGTGGATTGGTTAAGAATTTTGAGGAAAAATTTCAATTTGCCTTCTATGATAGTGTAGAGTTGTCCAATATCTTGCAAGCAGAAATTCATGCCCTTATAATTGGGATTAGGAAAATTGTTATAAGAAAGTGGTTTGTTTTTCTGACTCTCTTCATGAAGTGTATTTAGTGTGAAAGAAAGTGTCGAGGCTTTATCACTATGTGAACCTCTTGGAGCTCATTCGGATGTATGTGGTTAAGGCGTGAAATATTTTCATTCATCATATTTTCCAAAAAGAAAAGTCTTGCACGGATATACTTGCAAAACTAGGTGTTAATCATTCAGAGTCTTTTGACATGATGCATAAACCATTATCATATCTATCCCCAACCTTACTAGTTGATACTATAGGAGTATATATCATTTATTAGGACATAGTTTTTTCTTTGCTTTTTTTTTCTTTTGTCATGTAACCAGGAAAACAAGTTCTATCACAAATTAGAATATTCTGCACAGTTTTTTTTTCTTCTACGTCAAAAATATTTTACGCAGTTGATGTTAATTAATTGTTAGGTGGTTGCTGCCTCTTATACTATTGAAGATATAATTAGTTAGTTATTAGGAGTGTAGTTAGTAGTTAATGGATGTCTATGAATAGGCTTTGATGTAAGTAAGGTAACTTTCATTCTTAAAATATTACTGTTCATTTTACTTGAAATATTTGAAAGTATTTTAAAGAGGATTGCATGTTCATTGTTCTTTGGTTGCTCTCTATTACTCGGATCTTCTTTGGATCTTATTTGGTTCCTTTTGACAGTGATATTATGCAGAAACAAGGACTTGTACTTGAATGGAGAAAACGCCGCAACAGGTGGTGGGATATGTGAAGGAAGTCTTGCCATTTATAGTTCAAAGATATCTACGTGTTGCAAATTGCAATCATGATCAGAAGTCAAACATAACAAGTAAGTGAATGTCATTGAAGAATCTGAAAACAACATCACATGGAAGTCAAATAGATATACAAGAAAAAACACAAGACATGCGCAGCGTTGGGGGCAACAAAATTCACCAGCTAACTCAAACTCAACTCAACTACCTATATAGTTCCTTGTCTCACGCGGAAAGTAACGGAAATTGCTCGACATTTGGTATATGTTTCCATGTGCGATAAAGTACATCAATTTATTTGTCCTTATCCATGGATCGTAATCTATAGTCTTCACTTTGCCATATGGATTAGTGGCATGATAAAATAGTAAAAAAAAATAAAAATGAACGGTAAAACTAGAAGACAAATTTTTTTACATTAAATAAAATACAATATTTTTTTTTTTAATTATAAAAATGACACAATAGCTTAAATAATAGATAAAAATGAAAGCAAAAAATACAACGAAAAATGATTTATTCCGTTTATATATTTTTACAGATTATTAAAAAAAATATAAATGTCACATTGAACTGAGATAATGCCTAAAATAATGTATTATAAAATGTGACCCCGCGTTATAACCAATTAAATGAGTTTATACTTAGTGACAACCTTACATGTTTTACCAATCTTGTAAAGATAAATTATATTGGTATCTAATATAAAAATCTAATACAACATGGTGATGCTGAGTTGTTTACAACAACAACGACCAAGTTTTATCCCACTAAATGAGATCGGCTATGTCTATCAAATTACAAAGTAATGTTATATCCATAACCATATTTGAATTCAACCCATTAGCCTAGACGCCGAGTTGTTTCACCAAACAAATATAAAGCCAACGAGGAAAGGTATTATCAATTACCACACACCGGGAACTGTGTTTATTCAGTTATATTTTCTGGTAGCAGTGTCTGCTATCTATGTCAAGTTTGAGAAGGAGAAAGTGTTTGGCCTGATTCTTCTTCAACTAACATGTTTTCGCATTACCAAAGCTACTAAATTTGTAATTATGTATACTTTAACATATAATATGGTTGAACTTCACTTTGTACAACGAAAAAAAGTATATACCACCGCTTCTATTTGCTTGCTAATGTTTTTGTTTATAGACAGATTTTTTTTGGCAATTGTTTTGCTTCATTCATTCGTTAACATTAGTTAATTGAAACAAATGTTATTATTTTGATTTAATGTGATTATAAACTTCAATTTTCCTCAAATACGTGTATGTTCGTAACACCTATATGAATTAAGCCAAGATAGTATGGTAAGAAATGGAAATTCTAATGTGCTTTTATTATCTATATTCTGAATTAAATTACATCTATAGTTCTGTCCTTTACCAAGAAAGAATGGTAAGCACCCCAAAAAACAAATGATTATCAAAGGTCTCATACACGGCTCCATTTTCTATTTTCCTTTCACATGGTATAATTATAATTCCACGACACTAGTCCCAGATTTGAGAATAGATTCTGGGATACGATCAGACAACCTTTTTCTATTCTGACTACAATATAACAAACCTACAGATACATTAAGGGTTGCAACATTTTTCGCTATAGAGGTGCCTTTGCTAAAAAATCATTAACAGCAAGGTTGGCATCTCCGTGGGCCACAGCATCTTCTGGCTCTGGCACAAATAAACTAGAGGATGAAACCTGCAAAAATGAACATTTGTTAAAATAATCATCTAGTAATCACATTGCATGCAACCTATTAGTTATATCTATCAATATATGGATTGATGAGTGACAGGTAATTTCTAAATTAATATGGGTTAGCATGATCATAGAGCAAGTCAAAGCCAACTCTCAAAATGGTATGAGATGAGTGATGATTCAATCAAATGCAGCTGAGATTACAGAATAGGACCAAAAATTCAGCATTCAATGAAACCTACTGGTCTGCAAATCTAAAGTGTGGAATCAAACATACTTTTGTATCAACCATCATGTCTCCATTGTTGTCAGCAATTATGCTGGCACCATGAGCTTTCAACCATTCTAAACACTCTTCCAAAGCGGCAGCCTCTTTCTCATCATTTGCTTCATTTGTGACAACGACAGATGAGAATCCTAGAACTTGAGATACGTAGGAAACAGGTACGGTTGGCCGATATGATCGGCACATGCAGGTCACAGCTTTATAACGCATCTTTTCAACATATAGATCTGTGAAAATTAGAGACATTAATTCTGTTTGCCCCCCTTAAGATATTAAGATATATGTTACCAACTAGCTACATGTGAAATAATTTGTCGATACTAACCCATAAGGCAGGTGTTTAAGTTCGGAGCTGCTTTGTACAATCTAAAGAACGCAACATAATTTCCTGAAGTTACAGCTGCACGAACTGCCAGAGCATGTTTTACAGCTTCATCCTTCTTTGCTTCGTCAGATAACCTATCATAGACAACATTAGACATAAAAATTGGAGGTGTTCCAACATAATAACTGATAGTACAAAAGTAACAACGAAGACAATCAATACATTAACTTAGGCAAAATACAATGTGCAGTAGCCATTGAAAGACTTAGTTATGTCCATCTAATTCTCTATCTTGTTTGTCAGCTGTCAACACTGAATCGCTAAGTTCTACCCAAACAGCCATAAATTTGAGCCTTAAGGGCCCCTCCCATAGCTACCAAACTAGCCTTGCCCAGACAAAATTGCAATAAATTTTCAAACCACCAGTTTTCTACTAATAATAATAATTTCAAGGTGAACTACTGACACAACATTATTTTATTTTGTAAGTGTGACCAAAGAATTTTCAATATATCAGTTATCCACCAGAAGAGGGCAATTAACGCTATACCTAGGCTGATAATGTCAATTGTCAAACACCACTTTATTCAAAATTGAAAATATTGTCAAATAAGATTTAAAGGCCTAAGAGGCAACAAAGTGGAAGCAACAGCAAATGTGAGCACACCTTTATTTGCTTGATAAATAAAAGAATCAAGAGATTAATCCTAACTCCCCAAGGACCAACAAGAAAATCTCAAAATCCCAGCAAACATCACGGTATTAATAATAGCACAAAATACTGAGATACATAATAAGAGTTCTACTAAGAATTTTGAAGACAAGAAATATGTAAGCATTTAAACACGGGGTTCACCTTGCCATTGATGATAGGAGTTCTCTGTAGTTATTTGAATGCATTATAACACAAAGCAAGTTGTAAGCAGCAAATTCCATATACGAGCCTTCGATCCCTTCAGCATAAAGAGCCTTTAACTGAGATTGGCACTGAAATCACACAAATGGAGTCAATATCAAAACGTCAATAATAAGTTAAAAAAACATCCTCAACATGTATAACAGGCTGATCCCATTTACAAAACAAATTGGCACCTAGATCTCTTTAATGATTTAAAATGTATTAATACTCTGCTTTGCATTGTTACATAAGTCACACCAGCACAGATAACTTAATAAGTTATGCATGTTTAAACACGCATCCACACTGAAAATCCATTGTAAAATTGGCTCTTGATCATGTTGTCGGAAAAGTAAGTGCTCCTAGAATCATGTTCAATTTTACGATCTTCAACCATGTTTCCATGCTGAGCTACACTTACGAACGGATGGTCAAAAGATCTGTGGGATTGCAAGGCTGAAGGTGGGACCGAAAAATTCTTCCCATCCTTGCGCAACTAGGTTTTAAGTTGTTAGGGTCAGATAAAGGGTTGGCTCAATTTATAAAAACGAAATCCACCTTTCCCTACTTAATTGGGGTTTGTTTTGCGACCTGTTCGTAAACACAACAGCTATCCAAGACCGGGACTGACACTGACTCTGCTCTGCATCACCTCCTGTGACAAATTGTTTGTCGAATGTCTCTGCTCTGTTTGATAACTCTTTCACACTATTTTCTACTGTGTGTGCATCTTGGCTTTTTTCTCTGCCTGCATATATCCTCTCCCTTTTTTATATTCAATTTATTATCTAATTTGCTTGAGAGGAGGGAAAGAGGCCTGACGAGACATATTGTTTTGTTCTCTGTATCACTCTAATTAATTGTTTACTGTCTTTCTTTTGAATTTTTCACTTTAACTTAATTAATTTATTAATATTAACACACACTTATTTTTTAAATTTAAATTTAGTTATTTATCTTTTTTATGCATATATGTATGTATCTAAGTGCAATTTTGTATTTCAAGTAGGCTTAGTAGGATCTTATGATCCGTGTTGTGATCCTCAAATTACAAACTTGACACCACCCGTTTCTAGGTAGAATCTCGAGTTTGACAACATTGCTCTTGATGCAAATCACCTATGAAGCCCCATTGTTCAATAGACTTCCAGTTGTAGAAAAACTCCATTATAGTTTGAAAAGCATGCATGACTTTGAAATATATAAATCCCTGATCTCAGAAGGAAAAATGATAGCTACAGGACCAGTAAAAAGTAATCAAAGCTAACCTGATTATATTCAGGCAGGTCCCCAACTTCCAGTGCCAACCGGGCATGAGTTTCATATACCTGAAACATTATATCAAGAGTTAGCAAGTTAAGGAAAGGTGGAGAATACAGCGTGCACATAATATACAACAATCACCACCAAATCCTTTCCCATGTAGGCGAGGCTGATTCATGTAATCAAAAGATGCATTATGTTCCGTCAAAAACTAATTTCCATTTGAGATATAATCAAAAAAATGAAGTAAAAGAAAGGGGTGGATTAATTTCACTTTAATAGCTCTTCCATATGGATGGGGAAATTTAAAGGTGTACAGAAACCATTACTGAGAAATATTATGAATAAGAATTGCTAAAAGAATGTGACTAGAACGCATCAAGACATAGTAGTACCTTGACTGTTAATTGGTTGTGTATCCGTTGCACAGTTAGGTCTTGGCGAATAGACTTTAACTGGTCACATTTATAAAGGTAATTCCTTTGGGAACTTTGAACCATTAATAGTGCTTTTTCAAGAACCTCTTCAGGTCTTACCTGTAAGTTCACAACATTTTATTGAGATTAGTAGTAAAGGAGGGAGAAAGAAGAAAGATAAAAATAGCAGCACGCCATTTAAACTCTTAAAAGGAGATATTACGGTGGCGGGATCTGGTGCCGATGTTAGGCGCAGGTATCGCTTTTCAATTTCCTGGCAGGTACCCTTTACAGTAAGAGCATCCCAGTCAATATCCTCAACAGCTTTGCTGACACCATTATCAAAGCTTTTGCTGAGCACCAGAGCACTAGCCCTTCTGTTGTACAAGTTTCCAGCTCTAGCATTTTTTTTCCTTGAGTGATTATTTTCTGTTCGTTGTGGTTGTCCTAAATCAAATCGCTTAGAACGACTTTCACGTCTTTTCTTTTCCTCTGGTGTATCATTAAAAGCCATTGCAGCAGAATAATATGCTGTCAAACTTTGTTCCTTATCACTATCACTAGATGCATCACCATTTTCATGAGCGGTAGAAACATCGGCAAGACGCTGCTTCTTAAATGGCCTTTGGGGAGCTTTACTCGATATTCTCTGAAATAGTGGAGAAAATTTTGTATTCCTCCAGCTGTCTTCCTTGCTCTCTTTGTTTTCCACTACCACCTGCATGCCATTCATTTAGGTGAATTAAACAAATCATCTATGTAAGTCAGTGAGAAATACTTATCATTGTCAGCATGATTGTACTTGAAAAGAACCTCAATCAGCAGATAAAAAGGATTAATACTTATACCCCCTCTGAGGTCAAGGATAAGCAAAAAAAAAGTACCCATATTCAGGGTCTCAAATATATATTACATTTGCCATTAAAAAAAAGGGTCTCAAATATATGCAAATTTAACTACTTCCACTATATTTAATGATGGCGTCCTTAAGAAACCCCTAAATTAATATAAGTGTTATTTTTCAATTACTCTTACTCTTCTTATAGAACAAGTTTCTATTAATGACATTTTTATTAAGAAACCCCTAAATTAATTATAAGTTTTATTTTTCAATGACTCTTATTCTCATGGAACATGTTTCTATGAATGACATTTGAGAATGCACATGTTTTTTGTGCAAGATCAAGATTAATGGTACATGGCTATCTTTCCTACTAAGTGAGGTTATGTGCTTTTGCTCATAATCGAGATCCGGGGTACTTCACAGATGAAAAAGCCCACCCAAACAGAACATGGAGGACAGACACACAAAATAAATCCATGTGAGGATCTTCTTGAAAGGAAGACAGCCAAACCCAGGACCCAACATAGAACAATTATTATGCTATTTGTCAATAGTGTCATGTCTTATAAAGAATATTAAAAACATAATAAGCATTTATTTAGGGGTGGGGGGAAGCATGTTAGATTAAATATAGTTGAAAGAAAAATGAAAATCTCGTAACCAAAGAAAATAGTTTATATATATATATATATTATAAACATCAAAAAAAGAATGCATAAAAAAAAAGGCTGGTAATAGCGGGCACATAAAAGCCACCACAAAATTGCTAAATATACAAGATGGATTCAAGAAGGCATAGCACATGAGCCTCCTATTTGTCAAAATTACACAAAAATGGCAGTATTTTGAGTTCTAAATAAAGCATAGATCATTAGCAGTAGGATCGTACTGCACTCTCTATTGGAATATGTAAATATTTTTTATATTTAGTATGCATCTTTTATATTTATATTTAGTATGTATCTTTTATATAAAAGATGCATACTAAATATAAAAGATATTTACATATTCAAATGACACTGTGCATATAAAATATAGCCCATAAAAAGAAAACACCATGAAATGAAATAAAGCCAACAATCAAAATATTGAGGGGAAAAATAAAAAGTGAAAAGGATAACTCTAGCAGGAAATTAAAACCCATAAATTAAATATATCTATAATACCTTTCTATCCTTTTCATTAGGCACCCAACTATTGTATTTTACAGTTTCATTACTTGTTGACACAGGATGATGGTTAACCGGCGGCACCCAACTACTGTATTTTACAGTATCATTACTTGTTGACACAGGATGATGGTCAACTGGCTTCTCCTCTGGTAATGGCTCCCACCTACTTTTAGATCGTCTAGGACTTTTTCTAGACTTTGGCAATACAGAATCATGGGTTGAGGACAGTGAATTACTGCATGAAATGATTGCAAAATAAGAGTGTTATAATGATTGAATCACTTAAAAATAATATTCATTAATTAGCAAGATAACATCCATGGTATAAGATTAGTATGAAGCACAAATGAAATGAGTGATACAGGTCAAAAACTATAATAAAAATTCAAGGATACATAAAATCTAAAATGAAGCCTTAGTGGTAGTTACAGTATTAGTTAGGTAGGTCCAGGTAGTCATAAAATAGTTGGGTGATTAGAGGAGCAGGGATTTAGCTTAAATGGTAGGAAGGAATTTGAGCAGTAGCTTAGTTGTAAAAGGAGAAATCAATGGAAGGAAGTTATCCTTTTTTACGAATATTAATTGACATCAGTTAAAGGAAGGATACAAATACTCTGCAAATTTATGTATAACTGCAAGTGCTTTGCACCACTAAAGATTTTAAATACCATACTCTTCGGGGAAAATATTAATAGTATCTCTGTAATAGAAACAAAGGTGAGCCCCTCCAGACCGCCTGAATTGAATCAAAACTATTTCATATTGGATAACATCTAAAATCCTATAGCTTCTTACATGTGTGCTTATATAACTCCAGTAAAAGAACTGGGGGAAGGAACACTACATTGATCAAATCTTGAAGATCAGTGAAAATCAGAAGCCCCTGAAGTTCACAAACTAATACAGAGAGTGACATGTCAACTCGGAGAAGGTAAACAAGAAAAAACTTACTCTTTATTGTCTGCATCTACCTCCGGCATCGGGAAGAGTGGTTCCATATCCCAATTACGTGTGCATAGGGTACAATCAGCTGTAGCCTTAGTGATCATCTGAAAAGGAAGTTAGGAGTTTGATAAGATTATGGAAATAACCTGGAAATTAACTAATATTGTCAACGCCAATGAATAAAAATATGAAGCACAACCAGGCAGTGCAAAAGAATAAATGCCTAATGTAATATACTAAATTAGGTAGAACTTATCTTGGCTGGCTGATGACCAGAGAGCAAATAAAAATATATTCCAATGTCAAATTATACTTTTCAGGAAGTATATCACAAAATAATTATGTGTATGTTTCCTGGTTGGAACCTAGAATGAACTTCAGTAGTGTTCGAGCACACACTGTCAAAACACTAATGCAGATGATTAATGGAGCACCGAGAACAATTCAAACTGGGTTCTGGTGAGCAATCTGATTTTTCAGCAATTTGCATGTAAAACAGAAGTATGATAACAACCAAGTATAGTAGTATGGGTACCAGTTTCATAAAGGCAGAATGGAAGTGGCAACAAGACACTCCTTTACCAAATCTTGGCTTTGTTTCAATATTCCAATTTCTATTGCAACTTACACCCAATATATTATTGTTTTCATTGATAGCTATCTATTCATTAAGGATCACACACATAAAGGGAGAGGAAAATATGCAGATGAGGATCACAGCTTCATAAACATTTCTCTTCATGTCCTTTCTGTGCACTTGGACAAAGTACTTTGAAGAGAAAATTAATTTAGTTTAAGACACAGTAAAAACATATAGGACTTTTATATTTTATGACTGGAAATATGTCTTTCTTTAAAATCTTTTATTTGTTAATTACGAACAATTTATGTGTGTGTGCCTATTTTTATGTACTTATATGTCAGCTATCACTTGCAGCGCTATATGCAACTTATACAATTACAACGGTCTAAACTTATGCGCGGAATAACAAAGGCCGAGGCCACTAAATCATGCTCTGTAATTTTTTTTAGAGTTTAGAGTTTCACAAGGGAGGAAAAACAATAAAACATAAAAGACATGCCATGCTCTGTTTGATCCCAAGGTTATAAAAATATAGAAATCAATTTAAGCTCTTGCAGAAATTAGTTTTCAAGATCATCAAGAATAATTCAAAAGTATCGTTGGTCATTATTCAAAACATAGAAAGGACAAACAAAATCTAGCAAAATCATGAAGAAAGGAATTCTAAGTAAGAACTGATAACTAGCTACAAGCAATAATAACTTAGCTTTTTATTCACTTCTTCCAAACTTAAAGTGAAACTCACCTCTTTCATGACAGCCTGGCATGCTGCCATTTGCTTATCATCTTTACAACGAGCCAAAGCTCTTTCAACATAGCCACGCAAAGACTTGGGAAACATACCGGGCTGTAAGCAAAAATAGTTCAATGATTATTTATCATTAGAAGTAAATACATAAAACTATTGTTATCAAATCAAGATTTAAACTGTAATCAATTTTTGGAATCACAAATGTCAACTTGTTATAGATTGCAAGATACATAAACTACCGGGTTGTAAGAAATGAATAGTTCAATGATTATTATTAGAAGTAAATACATAAAACTATTGTTATCAAATCAAGATTCAAACCGTAATCAATTTTTTGAATCACAAATGTCAACTAAAAATGAGTGACATACGAAAAACTATAAGCTTATCATGTATGAGCCATAAAATAATTCAAGATTCGAGTTGTAAATCAAAGAACAAAAGGAAAGTGATTGGCTGCACAAAGTTAGCAAAAAGTGGCTGGCTACACAATGTTCGAGCTGTGATTCGTCAGAATGAATCAAGATTTATCAGTGGGCAGGAATACATCATAATGAATAAGGTTTCATGCCCAAAATAGGTATAACGGTTCATATTGATTGGGTTCAATTTTGCTTCAAATAGATATACGTCGTTGACTAAGATGCTGATAACCATGCATAAAACCATCACAATTTGGTTGCAGTATCAATGAGTTATATGAAGCATTTGGACATGTAAATTCCAAAAAACAACTTCTGTTAATTCAAAAGTAGGTTCTTAGCGCCAACAAGTTCCATTTTCACTAAAGCCAGACCTCTGCATACAAAAGTTCCAAAATAAGGTCCTATATTATTTTAACAATAGCTAAGTTTTATAAACTAGTCTCCGTCAAAAAAAAAAGTTTTATAAACAAGCCAATATTTAGCAGGCATATTGGCATAGCCATTAGTCTTTTTAAGGGGTTTTACCACACAGAATGCATAGTTTGGCTTTGTTGGTGTTTCTATTTGTTCTAAATTATCTTTTTTTTCCTTTTTGAAAAGATTTCCCCACACTTCGGTAAATTCAAACACTAAATTGCTCGATTCAAGAAAAGGTTTTCCGGTTTGATTCCTATTTTCACTAAAAATAACCAAAATGTCACCATATTTTGCCTTCATTTCCGTTACAAAAATTTGTATCAGAGATGGTGAAAACAATAAGTTGTTCTTTTCACTTCTCTAATTCCTTAATTTCTATCAACTTATTACATGGTGTCATATTTTATGAATTTTAATATTCCAATATTATACATGAAAAGTTAAATAAAAAATAAATGAATTGGCAGTGTGATGATAAATTAATATGCTTGCATTATAATGAAATAAAATCAGTGAAAAATTATTGTTGAAGTCTACCTTAAGTATTGAATTAGCAGCATCATTAGATGATAGTTTCTCAGTTGGTTTTGTCAATGAAACAGCAATATAAGCAGGTTTCAGTGCTGCACTGGATGTGGAGCTACCTTTTTCGGGCTTAGGTTGTTCATATGTCAAATTTGAAGCAATTCGGGGATTTGTTGGAATCTGAAGCTTGTTTACTCGTTTTGTATCCAAAGATGGAGCACTTTGTAAGGGCGCCAGATTTACCTGTTGAGGGAGAGGGGGAGGAGGAGGAAGAGGGAAGTACAAATTGGTTCCTTGAGAAGATACTGTCTTCTGTTGTTGATCCTGAAATTTATCATAAGAAGAATTTAAATCCAAATGACTTTGATAGTTTGGTTGAATAGGATTAGTTTGGTGAATTTGAGAACTAGTTTGGTGTATTTGAGAACTAGTTTGATGAATTTGAGAACTAGTTTGGGCGCCATGTTTCCAGTAATCATCATGACCACCACTATTTACTGCAGCAGGCTGACCACCAAAAGAAACAAACATGAAGTTAATAAGTTAATTAAGCCAGCAAAACTACAAAAAAAAAAAAAAAAAAAAACTGATTAACCAAATGCAACAATCTTGTGCCATTGAAGCGTCAAAGATGAGATATCCAAATACTAAAAGATGAATAGAACTAAAATACAAAAGATCTAACTCAAATGACTAATTTTGCAATACAAGGGAAAAAAATCATAACCAAAGCAATTTGGCGTGAATAAATGGCAATTTATTTGTTCTTTCAAGCCAAACTATTCAACTGTTGATTTGTCCAAACTTTGTCAGTGATATTCAAACCTGTAAAGGCGGCACAGCAGGAGTGCTGGACTCTTGCGCCCAATATTGTGGATATGATTGTGGAGGCTGGTAATTTGGAGTTGCATAACCACTAGTAGCTGCAGGAGCAGGAGCAGGAACAGGACATCCCAAATTAGATGAACTTGGGACAGACAAGTTCTCTGTCCCTGGGGCACAACTGACTTCTGTTTGGCTGTAATAGTCTGCCCATTGATTGTATTGTGGCTGATACTGCACGGAAGTAGCTGCAGCACCAGTACTATAAGAACTACTGGAATCTGTGGCGTAACTTGTATACGGATGAGAGGCATAGCTTGAATAACTGTCATTGTTCCACGCCGGCGCTTGATTTGCGTATCCGTTGCTGTTTTGGTAACCTCCAGTAGTCTGATAATCAGCAGGATTGTAATAAGTGCTTGAATAACTTGCGGATCCAGCATTAGACCCAGTATTCTGAAAGGAGGAAATAGGCTGATAAGGAGCACCTGTATTTTGATATGCTCCTACAGGCTGAGAATAAGCATGATTTGGTTGCTGCTGCTGATAGCTGTTATAGTAGTCTGAGTATCCCGTGCTGCCATAACCATATGGATTAGAAGAATTTGCATATGATGTGTATGCATTATAATCTTGTGGTGCATTAGCTGTTCCCAAATTTGATGAATTACCAGCAACTGATGATACACTTTGACCATCTTGAACGCTTCCTCCAGGCGGCTGCGGCTGCGGATGTTGATCATACTGGTAGGTTGGATTCGAATAAATTCCATTTGCTGTGGAGCTCTGAACATTCCATGATACAGCTTCAGAGCCAGATGTCATGGTTGCAATAAAGATGTCCAATGTCGGCAAGCCAATTCTATAAAAAAGACAAAAATGCGATGTCGGTTACTCATTTAAAGCATAATCAATAGGCAGAGCATAAATAAAGACTAATCAAAGTTCCCACTATTGAAACAATAGCTTTAAACTATGGACGGTAACCGCAATTGTGGCTGCGTTATGCAATTTAATTGAAATACATGAGATTAATTTCTATGCAATGATGGCGTGACTTTTTTTTACATCCATGCAATCAAATCATACCAAATAGATATTTTAGGAACTAAACTAGAAATATGGCATCATGGAATGATTATTTGCACGGATGCATGTATAAAAGGTTTTGCACCGTCAGTGTATATTGATTAAATCCTAGTTAACCCCTTATGCCATGTCCATAAGCTCTTTCCAGTGTATTTCAATTTGCACTTCAACATAACTATTGAAAGTTAAATAGTTGAACACTTGTATAAAAACAACCTATGCTTATCATAGATTTCACATGTTGACCACAATTTTGTCAATTGACAAGAGTAAAAGCTTCATGATACAAATTGAAACATACAAATTTCACATCTATATTTTCCAACATCATATCATATCATTGCCATAAATCAATCAGAGAAAAACTACATAAACTTGAGCATTATGCTACAAACAAGAGTTGGGTTAAGACGGTGCAAAATTAGAGAAAGCCAAAGTTACCTTCGGAAATTGAATCCGTAGCAGAAATCGTTGAATGAATCACAGAAACCGTTGTTTGCAGATTTAAGAATCACAGGAATTGTCGATTGAAGAATGAATTAGGGTTTGTTGTGGATTAGGGTTCTTCGATGCTGATGATAACAGTAGCACACAATTTTAATTATTGTTAACACAAATCTCACAAAAACCCTAATAATTCGTCAAAAAAAAACGAATTGCAACAGTACACGAACCTTTGAAGTACGAAAAAAACTTGGAGAACGAATCAAAAGAGAAGCAGAAAAATCAAATTCGGAAGAAGAAGAAGAAGAAGAAAAACACGGGAAAATAAAAAAGAAACAAATGCTATGAATTGATTAACTAATTAACAGAAGGGAAGAAAAAGAACGGTGAAGACTTATGCAGTAAAACGTTGAAAGGGGTTATTGGCGAAAACGACGGAACAGAACGATACAGAGAGAAATATATAGTGGTTGGGTCGTAATGTGAGAAGAAGGTAGGGATGAAGAAAATATAAATTTGCAATGAAGGTAGTATTAATTGAAATTTGTTATTTTTGGTTATCTAGAAGTTTTTTTTTTCTTTCATAATCATATATATAAAGTTTGATGAATAATTATTTTTCAGATACTTTTGATAGATAAATTTGATTGATTGAAAAAAAGTATCTTGATTGAAGTTTATTAATCTTTTGAACGCAATGGTTCTGTGAAATATGAATAGAAGATCGCTTGAAAAAATATCGAATGGAAAATCTTGATAACTTTAATAGATTGAAGTGATTGACTATCTAGTTTCATTTGATTGATCGAGAAAAATGGATCTTGATCAAAGTTTATTAATTTTTTGAACGCGATGATTCCGTGATAGTATCATATGAATAGAAGATCACTTGAAAAAATATCGAATAGAAAATCTCGATAACCGTTAATAGATTGGAGTAATCGACTACCTGGATTCAAGAATGTATTTTTTGATTTGAACAAAAATGTTTTCATAAATATTTTTAGAAGGAAGGGTTTTATTATCCGAAGGTTGGATTAGGTTAGTCGGAAACTGTCTTTTGGCACTAATAGTTTTCAAGAGTATGATATCCTTTGACATGAATACGAGCAAATTCTTCACAAATAAGAGTTTGTTTTGGTACCAAAAGCTCAGGTTAAGTGGATTACTCAAGGGAATCAAAATGCCCGTTATTTTCATGGAGTCAAGAACATAAGAAGGAATACGAATATTTATGATATGTTGAAGAATGATATCGGAATGTGTATCAGTGATCCTTTCTTGCTTGAGGAGTTAGCCATCAACTATTTTGAAAGATTATTTAATGAATAAATAAGTCACTTATGCCTTTCTCGTAGATTTCCATGTCTAACTTCAGAAGAGATTGATTTGTTGATCCGGGAGGCGACATGAAGAGGATTTTCAAACTATTAAAAGCATGAGAGCCTTCAAGGCTTCAAGTAAGACTTTTATTGAGATGGTTTTAAATACTCTTAAAAACCCTCACGAAGCGGCTGCATTAAATGAAAAAACTTATCATTTTTATTATGAAAGTTGATCATGCGGCCTCTCTTAATCAAATAGAAAATATCAGCGCATTTGGTGGAAGGATTCAAGAGCTTTAGTAAAGGGGTTGGAGTATGTATGATAAAAATGTGCCTTAGGTGAGTTTCACTGGGAAAAAAAGTGAATGACGATTCTTGGTTAAGACTCGTACCTTTCACGGATGATCCTCTTATTTATAGATGATAATGTCCTCATCGTAGAAATATAACAATGTTTCCAGGGGCATCGTTGGGATATAAAATTTGGCAACTTATTATAAGAAATTAGGTTGTTGTAAATATGCATATCATAATGTTCTTGCACAGTTGAGAAAGTTATCGACTGGTACAGATGTGATGTCTGAAGTGTTTTTTTTACTTTATGGAGCTACCTATAAAATTATGATCAATTCCCTGAAAAAAAAATTATGATCAATGTTAAGCTCTCTTTGGAAGCTTGAAAGAGAAAGTAGTTTGTTTTTCAACTGTAGCAAGTACATTTTTGTCTTCTAGTACCATGAAAAGAGAGCATAAAACTGTAAACCCCTTCCATACTTGGGGACCTTCGTTTCTTCTTTATTAATGTTACATCACTCCCATTTATCTTGAATTGATCCATAAAACAGTTGAAAAGCACTTAGATTATTGCCAACCTTTAATATATTTAACTGCATTGAATCTTTGAAACTCGCCATGATGTTCCCAACTTCAACTGAATATTTTGAATTGAACTTGAATCCCTCGTCTTCAATTAAGAATGTGTTGTTTGATTCTTTTGATTCAAAACAAATTTTAAACAATGTTGCAACTTCTTAGATCAAGTTTTGACATATTCTTTATGCTTGGGATCATGAAAATGTACTTGATCATTCTCTATATATTTTTATCTACAAACTAGTTACAAACCCGTGCAATGTATTCGATAAAAAAATTCTTTAAAAGGAAAGATGTTAAAACGACGGAACACTGTGATTCATCATAAAATATGTATGTGTTGATTAAGAGAGCATATAATCAGTTTATGAGACTAGAAATTGACATAATATTTAGGATGAAAACAATTGGAACCAATGATGTGTGAATTATGATTACATATTATCCAAAATTATAAAAAAAGTGTTGTTGTTATAGAGTTACCAAAAAAGGATTGATACCCATATTTACATAAAATGAAATCAAGCAAAGAAGTAGCATCGGTGAGTGAAGATAATCTAGTCTAGGATTAGAGTTAAGGTGATATGTTGAAAGTGCAGATCATGAACACCAAATCTTTATTTGGGAACGACTTGAACGTGCATATTTTTAGGTGGCTTCTCTAGATCAAAAATTAACTTATCACCTACCTCTAACATATGTTCTCAACAAAATTTGAACAATTGGCCGTCTAAGTATTTTTTGTAACTTGCTCTCGTTGTCGTTATCAAGCGACACTTATACATTTTTTGAGCTTGTTTGTCAATGAGTGTGATTGTTTTCCGTGTTCCTTTTAGAAATG
>Ga0315914_1002005_pt1 | contig 31130 bp, 11 predicted proteins | sample MpolenodulesMG_FD_203920 | JGI IMG/M metagenome (GOLD analysis project Ga0315914, IMG submission 203920) | Medicago polymorpha root nodule microbial communities from Los Angeles, California, United States - elongated nodules | ecosystem: Host-associated > Plants > Roots > Nodule | place: USA...
AGGGAAATTAGTGACGGAAAAAATGAAATTCCTCACAAATTCCTTAGTCGCAAAATTTAGTGACGGAATTAGAGAGGGATTTCACGTTTTCCCTCACTAAATATCCCTCACTAATTTTTGTTTTTTAGTAGTGTCAACTAAGCTGGGTCTTCCAAAGTGATCAGCCTTAAGAAAAAAATTATTGCTCAATATCCCAACCCCCACTCAAAAAAGAAAGATAAACATGCTTTCTGTTTTAATTTCTAAGTAAAAAATCATGTTCCTGTTTCTATTTCTAAGTTAAAAAACATGTCTTTAGTAAACATAATTTCTAATTTTGATTTCAGTGGCTAATAATCATTATACGATTGTTATTTTCAATTTAAATAGAAGATTAATCTTTTAAAAAAACTGTGCATTTTTTTTATTAGAGACCTATTTTTACTATGAGAGCCGAGTCTTCAGTTTCATAGGAACGGCCCTGCACATACTATTCTAATTCTGACACGCACTTCGAATTTATATTGACACGAGCGTTCAAGTGTTTTCCCCTGCACCCCACCATCGAAATCACCTCCCCCTCGAATTATCACCTTAACTTTAGATTCTGGTCGAAAACCTTTGTTCACGAAACATTTCTTCCATCAATCCACCAAGACCTCTTACCTTTCTAGATAAATATGAGTAAAATTGTAGGTCACGTATCTGTATATAATGCGTTTGATAAAGTTACATGTATAAAATTATAAAACTATATTATTTTTGATGAAGTGATTTGCAGGGAGAAGAGAACTTAGTTTTACTTTATAAATTAAAGACACTATAAAATATATTTTTTTAAAAGAATGAAGTATGATCGAAGTGTCATACTTTTGAGGAACTAATTGAAGTGTTATATATTCATTTACCCAATTGTTTGAATCTTATTGGTATAATACTACTATTTTTTTTGGGGTCAAGCAGTCAAATGTTGGGTCGGCAAAACAGGCCCAACCTATTGGACCAACTAGTTTTGCCCGTTATTTTTTACAGGTTGAGTTGAAGTTTTGAACTCGCTTCTTATTGTTGGTTTGTCCCGTTTAACTCGTTGAAAAACGGAGGCGGACAACATGATTTTTTTTTTGTAACAATTAAATTGTAAAAAAATGCATTAAAAAGTTGTTTTTATTCTCTAAAAAAAGTTTTTTGTTTGGCAGCCCGACCCACCAACTCGTCAGTCTTCCATTAAATGGGACGGGGGTGAGATTTCGGGCTCGGTCACCAAATTTGATTTAGCGTCTTGTCCCATTTTAAGCGGGCTTAGGTGGGACGGACTGAGCCGCTTTGCGATCCCTAGTCTAGTGACTAAAAATTCTCTTTTTAAAGAGAATAAATGGGATGTTTGAGGTTCGAATCTCAGTTTTTATATATATTATACAATGTCTTTACATGTTCACAAAAACATTGGTCTATTATTTATAAACAGTGAGTGGTTGATTTTCTCGTACAATAATAATAATATTTAGTTTTTGATCAATTTTGTTTTGAGTAATTTAATTTAATAATGAAAAAAAAAATCAAATTTTATAAAAGCATAAAGGAAAAAAATATAGAATGAGGAGAGATGACGGACGGGATCTATCTATCTACCACCGACACGAGACGAGACGCTGTTGGTCAGTGTAAATGAAAAGAAATGAGATCCGGTGGGAACCGGTAAGGGTTGGTAATGACCGGCAATATCCGGTAAATATAAACCCTCACCAACCCCATGAAAACTAACTGCGCACCGAAAGATCCGGTGACCAGTAATATTTAGTATAAATAGGAAGATAGTGTCGTTGGACTAATCACACCCGTCATTCAAGTGAGTTTCATAACCTGTTCTGTTCTAGTCAGAGCGAGTGAACCTCCTTTTCATTTCTACTTGCACCCCCACTCGCTCCAGGTTCCTTTCTTCTTCTTCTTCTTCTTCTTCTTCTTCTTCTATTTACATGCTCTTTCTATTCTATGGCTTTTAATGATTGTTTTCTTTTCGTAATTTAACCGTAGCAGTTTTAGATCTGAATTTTTTTCTTCTTTTAGATAGAATTGCTTCATCGTTGTAGATCTGTTAGGGTATAATATGTTCTAACCGTTACAGTTTATGGATCTACTTTTCTAGCTGCTAATGAGTATTGTATTTTTCAGTTAGGTTCTTTCAAACTATCAAAACTAATCTTAATTAAAAATCAATTATCGACTTATGCTAAACTTCTTTTGATATTTTTGTCTGTTTACGTTTTCTGAGCACTATGATTTCGTATCCCAAGGATCATGTAGAGGATTTTTAAATTGAAATTTATATTATATTTCTGAGACATGGTGATTTTTGAAAATTTCAATATTCTGTCTTGGTGGTTAGGGAATCTTGATATGTTATCCACTTGGCTGCAATTTTTTTATCAGGACCAACAGCTTTTAAATTATATTTTAATCATAAAGTTTCAGACAACCTTTCAATTGTTTTCGGATAAGTGGCTTTATTCCTTTTGCAATATGATCTCGAATATTATTTATCTTCTATTGATACGCACTGAGGAAAGTTTTTTTTTTTTTTTTTTTGTTTCACTTATCTTGTTATCAGTGATGAAGTTTTTGGGCTTTGCATTACTAAACATATAGTTTGTTGTTTTGTGTAGCTTGAACAATGGCGGAAACCTTTCTATTTACATCTGAATCAGTGAACGAGGGTCACCCCGACAAGCTGTGCGACCAGATCTCTGATGCAGTGCTCGACGCTTGTCTTGAACAGGATCCTGACAGCAAGGTTGCCTGTGAGACTTGCACCAAGACTAACATGGTCATGGTCTTTGGAGAAATAACAACCAAGGCCAATGTAGACTATGAGAAGATTGTTCGTGACACATGCCGCACCATTGGATTCATCTCTGATGATGTTGGTCTTGATGCCGACAAATGCAAGGTCTTGGTCAACATTGAGCAGCAGAGTCCTGATATTGCTCAGGGTGTTCATGGACACTTCACCAAGCGCCCGGAGGAGGTTGGTGCTGGTGACCAGGGTCACATGTTTGGCTATGCTACTGATGAAACCCCTGAATTGATGCCTTTGACCCATGTCCTTGCAACCAAACTTGGTTCTCGTCTTACTGAGGTTAGGAAGAACGGTACCTGCGCTTGGTTGAGACCTGACGGTAAGACACAAGTTACCATCGAGTACTACAATGAGAATGGTGCTATGGTTCCAGTTCGTGTCCATACTGTCCTCATTTCTACACAACATGACGAAACTGTCAGTAACGACCAGATTGCTGCTGATCTTAAGGAACATGTTATCAAACCTGTTATTCCCGAGAAGTACTTGGATGAGAAGACAATCTTCCACCTTAACCCTTCTGGCCGCTTTGTCATTGGTGGTCCCCATGGTGATGCTGGTCTCACCGGAAGAAAGATTATCATTGATACTTATGGTGGCTGGGGTGCTCACGGTGGAGGTGCCTTCTCAGGAAAGGACCCAACCAAGGTTGACAGAAGTGGTGCCTATGTTGTAAGGCAGGCAGCCAAGAGTATCGTGGCCAACGGTCTTGCTCGCAGATGCATTGTTCAAGTTTCATACGCCATCGGTGTGCCTGAACCTTTGTCAGTCTTTGTTGACAGTTATGGAACTGGAAAGATTCCTGACAGGGAGATTCTTCAAATTGTGAAGGAGAATTTCGACTTCAGACCTGGAATGATCACCATAAACTTGGACCTTAAGAGGGGTGGCAACAGCAGGTTTCTTAAGACAGCTGCTTATGGACACTTTGGAAGGGATGATCCTGACTTTACATGGGAAGTTGTGAAACCACTCAAGTGGGAGAAGCCTCAAGCTTAAGAATTGTGTTGCGGATTTATATTCGTCCCTTTGACGGTTGTCTTATTAGGTGTGGATGAATAATTTGCGTGTTTAGTTAATTGTTGCTACTTTTGTTGGTTCGTCTTTTTACTTACAATTTAATTTTTGTAATGGAATGTAATGTTGTTATTGTTACCTTGTTGGTGCAATGAAAGTTTTTAAGAATTTTGTCACATTTTTGTATGTTATTTTTCTAAGTGCGTCCAAAATATCATTCTCACATAATTGGAACTTAAAATACTATATTTTTAAAGTTCCGCATTTAGAAATCATATAGCTACTTTAACTTCTGATCCTTATCGTAGTCTAAAACGTTTCTTTCTTTTTTTTGTTAAAAATAAAAATAAATAAAAATCTTTCAACTTGGTAAATGGAACACCACTTTATACTATAGTATGCTATTGATGTTTAATTAAAAAAATTACAATCAGGTAAGTTAAAAAAAAATTGAAATCATTTACAAAGTAACATAATTCTGAGTTTGAAAATTTCTTATTTGAGTTTCACAATGGACATGTTCCTTAAAAAAAAAGGTACGATATTTGTGCTCTTATTCTCACAAACCTATTATTTTCATGTTATAGCCACGTTTTATGGTGTGGTAGTTGATTGGTAGGTGTTGTGGTAGTTGACTGACTAGGTTGAAATTGTTATACCCACGTCAAAAACCATCATCTTACAGCAAATATTTTTGGTTTTCATGTTGAGTTAATTTTCTTCTGCATTAACAACTCAATCAGCACAATTTTTCACCTTTTCTTATTTTTATTATTAGTTTTAAAAAATCAAGTTTAATTTGTATACATTGTTAGTATTAGTAAAACAAATATTTGATCTTTCAACTAAACATAAAAATACTGCCAATACGAACATTGGCGTGATGGATCTCAATAGTGTGATTGTGTTTGGCAGGGGTGGCAAGACAAACTGACCTCAAATTGACAAGGGTGACTAGGCCATAAGAAAGGAAAGAGCGAGGAGTTCTTTTGCAATTTTGATATAAAATTATCACATAAAGAAATAATAATAGTTCAAAGAAATGGTGTACCATATCATAGATCACCTTTTCAGTCAACCAATAAAAGTGATCCAAAGTAGAGGCCGCATGATAAATAAACTCATCATAAAGAGAAGGCTGCACTGCAGCATACAAGTATTATGCTATTGTACAACAAGGATTTAGACAAATGTAGTTTGAGAATACAATACAAGCAAATCCACACATGCAGTCTCACAAGGAAGCTTATCAATGATAAATATATAAAAACCATTACAGTTTTTAGCTTTAGTAAAAAAAAAAAAACAGTTTAGCCAGTATATGAACGCATCCTATTAAATTGTCCGTCAAATTTACGTTGTATCTTTGTAGGTTGACAAGTATCAGCTTGTTCCATAATCCAAAGATTCCCACCTGAAAGGTCGGAATATATACAGAACTTCCGGCGAGCTTTTGAATAGAAGAGCCACACAGACACAGACCGCTGCTATAGCCACCATTGACAGCATTGCAGGTCTGTATACGAAAGACTTTTGTACAGCAGTTCTACACGACAGCTTATGATCACAAAGTTTGCAGTCCTTTCGTACCTTTTTAACTTCAGCATTTCCAATCTCAAAGGTAGTGCACAATTCATCTTTCTTCTGGCTTGTGTCGAACTTTGTCGGAATGCTAGGAATATCCACCACCACGTGAGCCCCTCCTTGGCTCTTGTTGATTTTCTTTTGCACCAAATGAATGTAAGTATAATGACCACGTAACCGTGCATAATCCTCAGGTGTTGACCCCGTGCTGTCGCGAGCACTATTCCATGCTTCAATTCCAACCTGAATTAAAATGCTCAAGTTATTGTCAAAATGCTAAATACCACTAACACTAACACGATGCTCGTGGTTTCCAACTTGACATCAAAATTATTATGAAAAAAAGAGGGGCTGTAATATGGGTTAATGCTCATAGACATACCAAACATTGTTTGTAATAGTTTGATTCAAGAAGTGGGAAGGGTAATAACAATTCAAATAACAGTTATAATACAGAACTTAGGCATATAACAGGGTTCAATCTGCGCAGGAATTAAATGCAGTGAAGATCCAAATGACTTACAAGAAAATCTCACCCTCTCTTGTCAGTTTAAGATAGAAGAATTCTTACCATGCAAGGATCATTAGTCAAAGCATCCAGTACATCCTCAAAACCATCTTTCCCGGCTGCTATATGGAGTGCTGTCAAACCAGCAGGACCGACAGCATCAGGTCTAAACAAGAAGTTTTGATTCTCTCCATTAACCAGCGCCGTGTCTTCAGATCCTAGTTTATCTGAAATATTTTGAGGAACAAATCTCAAAAGAAGCTCCACCAACTGCCTGCTATTTCTCCTCACAGCTCTGTGAAGGAGACCCAACTCTGAAAGTGCAAGATACAGGGATGTGTGATCTCCTGTACTCACTGTTCCATCAAGCATGAGGTTCAATAGCTTTTTAACTACTGCACACCAATCATGGTCCACAGAGAACTCCATGAGCCACTTGAATCGATCTAATGGAAACAGATCCGTACTAGAATTCAAACGAACCACCCTAGATTTTATTTGCCTTCTGTGGAGAAGCCAACCCATTTCATGAATGAAATCCATGGCTTGATTTTTTGCTTGAATTTTTCCAGCTCCTTCAACATCTGGATAAGTATCACTTGATTCCAGTAAAGGCTCAAGCACACAGATTTCAGAGCAAACGTCCTCCTCCACAACTATGAAAGGAAAAAAACTGCTGCTCAAACCCTGGTCCTCAATCTGGCATGTTCAGGAAAATTATAAGATAAAAAATCAGATACATAACATATGCAGGCATGTTTATCTTCAGTTAAGAATATGACACAGTTATAAGGATGCGTAAATGGCATATAAATGACAATTTATAAGGACGCATTTACTGCTTCAGGAATCCTATCTATCCGATGTGGGACTAAATCCCACCAAGTGTTGGCCGCTAACAATAATATCTTTCTTAACCACCAACATACTATTCCTACTTCTTCAACTATGTATGCAGCAACAACTTCAACAAAAATTGATCCGGTTTACTAACACAATGATTAATGTATCAGTATCGCACTATCACTAATAACTCTCAGTCTCGATAACAAAAAAAAAAATCTATAAGGTTAATAATTAAGAAACAGTCCAAACACCAATACAATCATCCTCAAAGTCAAAAACAACTCCAGTTAGGATCTTATTCCAATGCTAAAAAAACGAAACTAAGTAGCCGAAAATGTATGTTTTCAGTGGGTCATGCTAACTTGTGCCCTAAGAGCACATGTTAAGGAATCTACAAATAGTAATTATGTGTTGAAAAAAAAAAAACAATTTTTCACTTTTTAAGAAATGGAATGTGCAATTCCAATACAAAATTTCTATCCTCAGTACACTAACAAGTGCCCTGAGAGCACATGTTAGTATTTCCCATTTTCAATAGGTCCAGTACATTGAGATTACAATTCAGATAACCAATCTAATGATACTAACATATACAGTACTGGCTTTCTCCCCATCCAAAAGAAAAGATTACGCATACTTCATCCATAAAATCCAAGACCATTACGTAATGAGGTTCTGTTCTTTAGTCAGTATTATAAGAATGTTCATAGTATAAACAATTTATAGGTTATAATTACTCTTTGCTACAAAAATGTTTAGGCGGAGAGTACTTTCCCTTTTCCAAAGACAAGGCACACCACAAGCCTTGACGAGGGCTTATCGTGTGATAATTTAGACTTTATAATCTGTGAGAGCAAAGAAAAAGCACCTCAATAAACCCTCGTCCATTCATCGCAGGGACAGAACATGAAAATTGGATGCACTGAAGCTCATCAAGATCCTTGGAGCATTGATCCATAGGCTCATGAGTATCTTCACAGTCCAAATAATTCCCTTCTAAAGCACACAATAACCTGGAATAATAAAAACAAGGTTCACATACAATAACGAAATATACGCACCTACACGTATCAAAGAGATTTTCTAAATTTTCATCTACTTTCGACATGCAATGATATTGCATTTCACAGGGCAACAAGTAAAGAATACCTTGTGGCAGGGCAAGTCAGGTTGATACCCTTCACAGAAAATTGAGCTGTCTTTGATGCTGGTACAGCAATTGGACTAACACTCAAAATCTTACCATAATTATTACTCCTGAAAGGAAGGGGTGTATCGATGACAATCTGGCCTGCAGCAAAAAAGTTGCAGTTAGATGCCTAGTCATAAAAATATACTACTTACTGACTCTGACATGTGCACGAAGTATAATAACAATGACAACAATGGCAACATCACATTAGACCAAATTCAATAAAAGTCCACCAAAACAAGTTAATATGCAGCAGTGGCTTGAATTAAGTGTCGATACAAGTCCTCGATGTAGATAACTTAACCTTTAAACATTTAATGTAAATTTACTGAGCAAAATAATGTTTGATGGACTTGATTGAATACTGCAATCAAATTATAACTCCTGTTTTCATGACAGATAGCAAAAACAACAGTAGAAACATAGCAAGATACCATTGAAAATGAAGGCCATCTGATGCTGCACCCTGATGTGAACCCATCCAGTTCTCCAAAAATCATCATCTGAGACATCCAGAAGCCTATTCAAACTGGAAGTCAGATCAAAGCAAAGCTGTAAAAGAACAAATAAGCCTCGTAAGGTCAAAAAGTATCCCCTGATTGCAGAAATAACCACACACAGACCAGCTAGTAGTTTTAGAAGGACATTGCTTACCTCCTCCCACACAACCTCAGCCTGACGCAGATAAATAGTCAAAACAACACAACCAGGCCGTATATATCCTTCAATATCAGTTGGACTGTGGGATAACCAATCAAGAATCTGGAGACCAAAACCTTACTATGATTAAATTATTTCAAAGAAAAATAATAGTAACAGCTATTCTTAGATGCTTTGAAAAGCTTAACGTACCTGTGCTCTAAGTACAAGAGGAAAATCGCTCGGTCCTTTACCGAATAGTTTAAAAACAATCCGATCCGTGCGATTCTAAATGGTGGAAACAAACAAATTAGCTGTTGAATCATGACAATCTCAGGATAGTATAAATCTAACATATATAAGGGTGTCATTGAAGCAAACATTAGGAGTTAGAACCAGAATGCAATTTCATACATGAAAACAAGGTCCTGCATAGGCAGTTACATCACAAATTTCTGCAAACAAAAACAAGCAGGCGCCATTTATTTTTGAAACCTAAGGAAATTCCATCATGGAATTTCTCAGCATCAAATTCTATCCTCAAGTCTGATGAATATTTTCATCAAACACACAGCCATTAATAGGCATGCAATTTCAACCAGGATTGGTAAGGATGATCAAAATACTCATCTTAATGTTTTTTCGACAGTACAAAATATTATGTACTGTTCAGTTAGTCTCGGTCACACCTCTTCCCCATCCCCTTATACTAAACTAAAGACCTCCCGTGTGCGGTATGCCAAAAGGAAGCAGAAGCAAATGAATTCCATTCCCCTCCTCTGACCTCTTGTCAGATCTTCCTAAGAACCACATACCCATCAGAATATTAGATATTCTTGAGCATTATTATATTTTGGTTTCTTGTCATGTATGACTAAAGAAGAAGTTTAGTGTCGACCTCAGCATGACAAATTAAGACAGTTCCACAAATTCTAAGAACCACAATAAAAAACATTTGTAGTTTCTGAAAAATACCCAGAATTTCTACAGAAAATCACAAAATCCCAGTCATGGAGGGTGAGTGTGAGTATAAGGACTATGTACATGAGCATGGGTGCAACAGACGATCCAGAATAATGCTGCAATAGATAAATACCTGAGCCTCTCCAGTGGAACTAGAAGGAGACTGGGCAGATGCAGAATCTGAGTTTCCACTTGTTTGAGGTGGACTCGACTGATGTGAATCATGTTGTATCCATGGGTAATCAAGAGAGTTAGCACCAAGATTTGTAGTGACAGGCAACCTTTCTATGTCCTCTATGCCATCGTCTGAGTCAATATAGACGTCATTCAGATCAAAATCATTCATCTTGGTCTGTCCAGCAGTACTATCTCTGGCTTCTGAGTAAGCTGGAGGGCTGTTTGAAACACCGGGCTTTGCAGAAAATGTGGTTTGTTGATCGGCAACCCTAGCATCATGTGAATGCATCACTTGATGCTGAATTTCACTAATAGAAACTGTTTGATTCTGTACTGTAACAGTTGGAGAACCTTGAGAACCATTGGTAACTAAAGTAGAAACCATCTCAGACTTCCCAGATAAAGACCCTTCTTTTAACAGATTCTCAGGTTCCTGTAAAAGGTTTGACAAGTTTCTTCCCCCTTGTTCGCCATTCTGATTAGCAAGACTCCTTAAAAGATGAGTAAGCAGATCCTGATCGGCAGTCTGATTTGACCTGTCAGCTGTAATTCATAAAAAATTCATTATTCATCCTTCAACTACCTGTCATAGGCTCATAGCAGGAATGCTCAAACAAAGATTGACAACAATGCTCTCAACTACTGGTGTTTCAGCTTGTAAAAATCATGCCCAAGATCACTACCTTTTTAAACTGACATTTATCTTTCTGTTATTACAAGGTCTTCTCTATGCAATTTCTTCTTCATTACAGTTGTTAATTACACTAAGACATATTTGGACAAGCCGTCTCTTCTGAGCCATTTTCAAATCAGTTGATCAATCAAACAGTTTTTAAGCAGTTTGTTTAATTATTTACTTGGAAACTGAAGAATACCTTATTCCATACTCTGTTCCCCCAAGGTACTGACAAATCCTTCTGAAGGGAAACTAGTCGATTAAGCTCAAGTCTAACTAAGTAATGTCAACTAGCACCAAAAAACCTATTGGGTTTTTACGTGTCTATTTCGGGCTACCAAGGTCAAAGTCTGAAACCTCTCCTTGTAAGAAATATGTCTTCTCCTATATCCTCAACAAGATGTATATTTAGTTAACCAAATTTCAAATGAACAAACAACCTTCCTGCAGCTATTAACTTAGCTGCCAATTCCATCTTTTAAAAAATTTAGTTTAAACCAATACCAAGCCTTTCATCATTTCAAAGCGAAACAAGTATCAATCAACATCATATATTAATAAGATACCAACTGACAACTACGCCCTGCGTACATGGATTACACTAAAGAAATACTTACGCTGCATATTTGAAAGTATCTTCAATAAACTTATCAACAGATAACTACTAGTCTGATCATCGTTCGGTGAACTTCCATTAGGAACAGCATCTTGATTTGTTTTTCTCCTCCTTTTATTATGGCCTGCCAAACGTCTTCGACAGCTTCTCTTTCCTTCATCAAACTCTTGAAGCAAGTGAAACCTGTTGACATAATAAAAGAATACCATGAAATAACATGAATCTAACTATTAAAACTGATAAAAAAAAAACACATTTTTCAGCTATTTGCTACATGAACTAACCTGCTACATTGTTGGCAGAACCGCTGCATCGCATTTCCGACAAGGGCCTTACTAGCCTTTGAATGTATCTCACAAACTTTATGACGTCGGTGATAATCTTTCGCGTTGTTAAGATCTGCACGACAATCATCCACCTGACAAAATGCTCTACTAGAACTACCTCCACCAGCTACTCTACTCTTCTTCCCATTATTTCCTTCCCATGTAGCAACACCACCACCACCACCACCAAGGTTTAAACTAAGATTACCACCCTCCTTATTCGAACCTAAACCTAGTTCATCTTCCATAACAATAACCCTCCTTTTCCTCTCACCTTCCTTCACTTGACAAATCCCAAGATCTAACTGTTCTGAGCAAGATGATGAACTATTTGAGTTAGAACAACCACCACCACCACCAACCGGAATAGGCAAAAATTGGCGGTGTTCCGGCACCGGAGTCAACTTACTAGTAGCTATGAAAAGATGACTATCCCATTTCCAATTATTCAAATCCCATTCTTTTGATTTTTTTCCCATAGCCCTTAAATCAGATGAACCACCACCATTACCGTACAATTGAAAAGCTTCCATAATCACACAATTCACAAACTTAATTACAAAGAAGTACAACTAATTACACATGCTCTGTTCTTGTTACCTATAGATCAAGTAAGAGCACACCGACACAGCCATAGTTAATTAAAATTAAGTAAAATTAACAAGTGAGCTAATTGAGCAGGATAAGTCAATTACAGAATTGAAGATTGTTACAGTTAAAGATTGATGAAGAAGAAGAAGTTGAGTTGAGTTGAATTGAATTGAAGAGGTTAATTATGAAGAGTGGATGGATCGAGTGAAATTGGGAAAGTGCGGGAAGTACGGTTGGGTGGAAAAGGAAAATGATGTGTGTGTACTGATGGAGATGGAGATGGAAGATGAATGAATGTGATGAATTCTTTGCGTGACAAGAAAAAGGGCTATGTTAATGGAGGGTATGGTACATTGATGTTGATATTCTATGTTATTGCGTACGCACAAAATTTCAATATTAAACAACTCATTTCTTCAACAAATAAAAAACATAACTCAATTGATTAGACGTTGTAATATGGAGAGATCGAGTTTAAATTTCGGATTCTCCATTAGCATGGTTCAACTATAGAAACATTACATTGTTATATGTAAGTCGTGTTTGAACGTCAGAATCCTCGTTTATTTCTCATTTAGAGTTCTTCCATGCATGTTGATATATAATTTTCTTCTTCTTTGCTTTTTTTTTCTTTTTCCTTTTATACAACTATTTGATTTGTTGTAGAATTGAAGAAGATTAATCACTTTGCACTAGGTTTTTTTAATTACAAAGAGGGTAGAAATTCGAAGAAAAAGGAACTATGTTGCTACTAAATGAGGGGTAGTATTCCCAACATTTTAACCGTTAGTAAATGACTACACTGATACGGAAATGCCTCGAAAAACATCACATTAGAATCTAGCAAACAACCAAAATTGGTTAATGTATTTGCATATTGATTAACTTCGCGATAGAAATGGAGAACCACCATCTTCCACTTTTAAATTTAAATCTACACTATAATTAAAGAGAACTTTAAAATTAATTGTCAATGTACACTTTTCTGTACAAAGTTAACTTTAACCACACAATTCTTTCCCAAATTTAAATTTAATAAAAATAGTTGTGTTGGCTTGAAACCTTAAAGTGTGTTTCTCTAAAGTTTGATTTATCCGATGCCAATTTTGATGGGTTAGTCCGTACAAAACTTTGATCTGACTTTAATCGGAGCTCCTACAAGTGAACAATGGAATTGAACTCATCAAATTAGTCGATCATTAATCCGAATACCTAGTTTTTAAAAAAATTAACACAAACATTATAAAAGTATCATAATTAAATAAATGTTTTGTTAAGAAGAGTACTATAAGAGTTGGTCTCGATGGAACTTGACTCAAATCCTAAGCAAAATTTTGAGTTTTAATCTTGTTGTATAAGAAAAGGGTTCGAATCTTATGAGTAAAAAAGATAAATGCTAACAATGACTTTGTTCCTAAAAAACAATGACTTTGTTAAAAAACTCAACATATAAATAATTATTTTAAAAATTGTGCAATCAACTTTTTAAAAACTTAAAATTGAATTTTTCAAATACAAAATTTATACTTTTAAATTTCTTAACAATTCCTAGGACGTAAGTTTGCAAAATCCATAAAAGAATATGGCTGAGAGAGAATACTTGGTTAAATATGGCCGGTGAGATTCTTGCAAAGATTGATGATCAACAAAACTAATGAATATTTATCATCAAAACTTGATTTAAAAAAAAGAAAGTATAGTACTAGGAAAGGAAGGAAGGTGGTGGTGGTGGGTACAGTAACATCCACCAGCAAAATGGTGGGCCACATGTGTTTGTCTCACAACAGTCACGTTATATTTGTAACGTACAAAAAAGATAAGATTAAGATACCTTTGGTTTCCTAATCTCATAATCCTGTTCTGTTGTTTGTGCGTTTCCTTTCCTCAGTGCCAGGTTACTCCTTGTGTTCGTTGATATTGGACTCTATTTGTCTATAGTTTGACTTCACAATGTTTTCATAATTTCATCAAGTAAAAACAGTCACATTTTCACTCGACTGTTTTTCTTTTAGTTTTACTTTTAGGTTTCAAGGACTCTGTTCAACATGTGGTACGTGCCACCATCCAATCCCATACAAATGTGAAATGAATCTTATCAATATCACCACACCACACTAATATATTTTACTCATCACTTGTTCATTTTTTCAACGCACATTCCTCGTAATCACATTTATTTGCTCACATTTTGGACTGATTATGACTATTATTGCCTTGCAATATGAAAGGGAAATAGAGTATCCAGGAAGAGCTTGACCCAAAAAAAAGAAAAAGTATCGAGGAAGAAAAGTAGTCAGTGTCTTGTTAAAAAACTAGTTTTCATCCCGTGCATCACACGGTTAATCATACCTCTAATTGATTGTTATAAAATATATGCTATTGTCAAGCCTATTTATCAAATATGATTTGTTGTTTTCGGTGTGATATGCGAAAACTCAAAAGTAGATTTGTACGAACCCATAATCTATCCTGAAAGTTGGGCAAGGTGCAAAGCAAACTCATATCATCGTGATTTCTCTATGTGTGAGCATGTCTACATCCAAAAGAAAAAAGGGCAATGGTGGTTGTCGGACAACCATGGACTCTCCCAGTGTGGCCGGATTTCGTTCAACAACCCAAGTAAATTTTGTTCATCCAAGGCATACTCTCCCAGTGAAATCACTAAATGGAGATGATTTAATTGAATTCTCAGATGATCAACAGATAGAGAAATGTTTGAGTTTCTCAACCGCCCTTAGTATGGTGCTCAAGAAGTACTACATGACCTTCATCGTGCTAGGGAATTGAGCAGGTTATACATAAGTGTTCATCCCCATGCTACGTACCATTTTAGGCTAAAGTGGATTGAGCACATAGACTTTTGGTTATTTTAGTGTGTTTAACTGATAAATGAATGATTAAAATAAAGAGTCACGCTAACATGTGCCCGGACGGGCACATGTTAAATTTTTTACAAATAGCAAGTATTTCTTGAAAAAAATTAATTTTGAACTTTTTTAGAAATAAAGCACAATAAAGAAATTTGATGAAAGATAATGATTGATTAGGATGAATATATATACAAAGTCACCAAAATCAAAGTCATCAAAGTGGAACCCAATGCATGCTCTTCTAAGCAAAGTGAACGATTATCGTCCTTTGTTAAATTTTAATTTTAATATATCATAAACGAACCTTAATATTTCAGCGACACATATTTGTCTTGTGTTATATATATATCAATGGCAAAAGGCTGTTCCATGTCATTTATATTTATCATTAACAAATTGTTTTCCCGCAATTTTTTTTTATATCTTCATCAATAATAAAAGTTTGTCCCATGTTTTTTCTTATGACTAATTTTTTTTTCCTTTTTATATTTATTTGTGACAAAATCTTGTCCCATGTTTTCTTTTTATATTTCCCCGTATTTCTTTTACATTCATCGATGACAAATATTTTATTTCAAAAAAAAATCAGTGACAAATATTTATCTCATGTTTTATACTTATTAGTGAAAAATAATTTTCCGATATCTTTCTTATATTCACGAATCATGAATATGTGTCTCTAGTAAAGAAAAAACACATCAATAGGAGTATTAGAAAAAACACAATTAGTTTTCCTTTATTTCGATATCTTTAGGAGTCACATATTTTTAGGAGTATTGTTATCAAAAAATATATTAATGAGATTACACTCACTCAAATATTTTGAGTGTATCCTCACTTAAATAATAATTGTTATTTTTTTAGAGATAAATAACACTCCTAATTGTGTTTTTAATAATAGCAATACACTTATTTGTTGTTCCCCTTAAAAAATAATAATTGTTATTACACCAAGTATTAAGTATGTATTTGTTTCCTGTAAAATTGAAAACTTTTGAGTTTAGTTCTTACATAATTTTAGTTGTTTTTTAAGTCTCCATAAAAAAATTAAATATAATTTTAGTGTTTGTTAGAACTAAATTTATTTAACTCTTAAATTTTTGAACGATGTTTTAAAAAATACATGTACAAAATTATAAAAGGTTCATCAGTAAAGTAAATTGTTTGTTTATAAATATATATATATATATATATATATATATATATATATATATATATATATATATTGAAATAATTTACTGAATTGGGTTGTATTTATCGGGGGAAAAAATAGAATTGGATGAGTCTAATAAAAAAAGGTGAACCCTAGTCTCAACACATACTACATCAATTTGTTTTCATCTTTCTCAATCCTCACTCACGTACCCAGAAAGTCTCCTCACTCAAACACAAACCCTAACCATGATTAAATGTAGAGTAAGTGAACAAACCATGATTTCTGTTCATTCACTAACCATCATCAACCATGGTTTACTCTGTACATTCAATTCTATCAAAACAATGTTTCCTCACCATCCTTTGTTCACTAATATCATTCTAATGACATGTTGAACCTACAAATGAAAGTGAGGAAGAAAGAAGAAAGAAAAAGGACAATACAATATCAACTTGATCATACTGATGTTGGGTCATGATCATCGTCATGTTCTTCTTGTGCAGATCATCAAAGTTGTTTTTTCTCCTTGTGAACTGGATCTCAATGCTACTGTTAAAGAAATTAGACATGTTAAAAATTGATTTTTGTTTCAGTTTATTCTAACTAATTGCCACTAGTTTATTTCTGGTTTCAACTTTGTATTTTATTTTGCAGTTTTTTTTTTTTAAATCGGCAGAAATGGAAGGTGAAGGAGTGAAGAGTAAGGCCATGGAAGAAGAGGATAATACTTGTGGCATTGTGGTTGGCCAATGTTACAATGTGATCAACCACAATGTCACCCAAGTGCTACTCGGAAGAAGATGGGTTGCAGCTGATAATTTTATCTTTACTATCTTGTTTCATATTTTATCTTTACTACTATTTGTGTAAAATGGTGGGTATTTATAGATAAAAAGATTTTAGAAAAATATGTAGATGTGATTATAGGTTTTAGGAACTTGAGTGTAAGATTTGTGACAAGTGTATTCTTCATAGATTCATGAGCAATTCTTACATGGTCACAAGTCCAAATCAAATTTATTTGGTCACACACACAAATGTAATAAATTTAAAGAAAAATTATTTAATCACATCATTCAAAGTCATTCTTTTTTAATTTTTCTTTATTTGTGAGTGTATATCCAAATAAAATTAATTTAGGGTTGTGTACAAGTTAGAATTTCTCAGGTTCATATAGGTTTTCTCGTGGGACATCCCCTTCAAAAATTTGAGGATACAGTATTACTCAATTTTTATTGTTTTGGATGGTCCTTTTGGACATTTACACTATTACTATAATGATATTTTAATCCCTTGAGGCTTAGAGGGCCTCGAAAATTTAAAAGGCAGTACAAAGTTATGACATTGGCAAGAAATAAGACATGGCATATACCAATTAATTTAAACAAATATTCATCCAATTAATGCAAGAGGACAAAAGAAGCTAAAAGTCACAAGATGCCCTACAATAAAAAAGAATTTTTAACGTTTTTTTAACAATGAACGGTTTCTGCGGTAAGAAACCAAAGCATCTATAAGCAATTTGAGCATTTGTGAACGGTGCTTGAAAATTTTACTCAATATTCAAGATATTGATGTTTAATAACTAGAAATTCATTTCTTAAATAAATAATTAGAAAATTTAATGTTCGATCTTGACCCTACATATATAATACGATGTTTATATCAATTGAGTTAAGTTCACAAAGACAATATTTATACAAATTTTTTAGTAATATGTAAGTGATAAAATAACAACATCCCTGTCATTGCAAAAGATACTTGAGCATATAGTCATTAGAGAAATGTTAACTAGTGCCCCTAAGTTAAATGTTTTAAATGATAAATTTTTATGAAAGTTTGTGTAATCAGGGCATTGAAAATTGAAAACTTTGACTTTTTTAAAGAATAATTACTTAATATAGAATGATTTAAGAGTGCCCCAAAGACACTCGTTAGAAAAAATGTTAACTAGTTCCCCGAGACATTAGTTAACATTTTCCTAATCATTATACTATTATATTATAGACTATTAGAAAAAATGAAAGACTCTCGAACATCTACAAGTTAAAATTATTCTTTACGTTCTTTTATATTTAAAAGTGTTGTAATTTTTTTCTTCATTTTCAACATCATAAAATATCTCTCTTCATTTTTTTCTCTATATATGTACACACTAATATATAGACATATCATTTATTTATTATATTTACTAAAAAAAAAAAGTTTTATCAACCTTCCATACAAATGTTATGGAACCTATTAAACAAAAACGTGTTTTGTACATATTTTTTGTTGGTTTCATTTTCCTTAATAATTAATATATGATAATAATGTAGTTATATATTGTGGAAAAACTTAAGAGGTTTTGAATAAAAAGGGTTATCAATCTTTCTATTAAAATTACAAAAACAAACTTTGTTTTTTATTAGTCATTCTGATTTTTAAATGTGTCTTTAGTTAATTAATTAAATCTTTAAATATATTTTTCATTAATTAATTTGGTCTATACAATGAATAACAAAAGAAACATTTGTAACCCAAAAAAATAACAAAAGAAACATTTCAAGATGTGTTTATAGTTTTGATATATTTCAAAAAATTTAGTGAAAACACATCACACATTTAGAGAGCAAAATGACTACTCTAAATTAGTATTATACATGTCTAAATTGTTTAAGACAACCCTACTATAAAATTAGAATAGGATTTCCAAATTATTTAAGATGACTATGTTAAAAATTTATTTATATTTTGCCTTCATTATTCAAAATTTCTGACTCCACTGCAGGTGCACCAACAATATCATATTTGTATCCTTTCTCTTTCCCCTAGCTTTCTCTCTCTTCTCCTTGTTTATCAATCTTAGGGTCAATTCTTACTCGATCAGTCATTTTTATTTATATTTGTGCTTTAGTAAGTGTGGTTCATGTCTTGAGTTTGTTCATTCATCATTGTAGCAGTTGCGTTGCTTTCTATTTCGTTCCCGCTGCTTTTAAGAGGTGAATACAACATTCATGATAATACAAATACACCTTCCACTTTTCGCATTTGTCACAAACTTTTTTCGAAGCACAACTTTAACACGTTCCATTTACTCCAAGAGCTTATATACAAAACTGGCAAAGATGCAACCATTTCTCTAGCCTAAGATACCCCATATCAAATCATGGACAGTATATATAACATGGATAATATTTGAACAATAAAAAATCATCCCATATAAAAAATATGTCAAAAAATAAATGTTGGTTTGTTTAAAAGCGAAAAAAAAATATTAAAATAACAACGATATAAAGATACGGTATCAGACAACTTTTTATGTTGTTCAAATAACTTTTCTACACAACCACTTTGGCACAATTTCTTTTCCGTCGGTGTCACTTTTGATCATCTTAAATTAGATTCCAAAATATAATTTTAAATAATTAATGTCCTCATAATAGTCATTAACAAGACATGAGACCTTTGTTCCAATTATAGACATTAATTATTCTATAATGTACTCATTCTCCTAATTCAGATTTTCCATCTGCAAATTGTAAACCATACAGTTGCGTGTGGTACAAAGTTCCTATTGAAATTGGAAGAGCATTTCCAACGAGGATGTGTCACAAATCTCATCAATCAAACATGATGTGAGCCCACAAATCCAATTAAAGCTCAATAAATATTCTCCATTGCTCCTTCCTTCTAGCCAGCCATGTTCTCAATGGAATAGTGATATTAGTCCAAACAAAGCACACGCATAAAGTGGAGCACAAGACAAGAAGAAGCTGGCAGAACCCAAATAGGAATTAAACCTCAATTTTATGTTCTGTTTTAATTTTTAAATTATTTTTTAAAACAAATATCTGTGCACACGATGTTATAAACAAATCTTTTGAATAACTGAGATCCATTGAAGCAGTTAACATCTCTCAACATATATATTTTTTTTATACGCACCAGTTAATGGACCCAAACATCTATCATTTAAACCAGAGACCATGTTAATAATTTAAATGAATTAACATAACATACTACTGCTAATTCAGCATATTACTAATATCTAATAATGAGAATGTAATCTATCAACATGCATAAATCTGCTTCGTTCCCTTCATAGCTAACAACGTTTGTTTTATATGAAGTTTAAAAAATGCATTGGAAAACAACATTATTGCTTAGAACATGTTTTCTAACGCAGAGTCGTATGACTATAGGCATAGCTCACAATTAATTTGCATGACAACAACACAATCATTCATTGTCGGTGAAATTGGTTCCTTAATAATCATCCACGGTCAATGTTTTGTCCCTCTTAAGTTTCCATCTTAAATTTTAAGCTCAGTGCCAATGGAATGCTATGCCAATAATTGATCCTTATATACTCCCTCCGTTCCTTAATGTAGGCATCCATTACCTTTTTCACATTTCTTAAGAAATATTGTCAGTATAATTAATGTGTCTGTTTTGTGTGTTAATATTACTAAATTGTCATTTGTTTATATGTGTATTAAATTTGACTTTTTATATTTCAAGACAAATTAGTAGTATTAATTAGGGGTATGTGTAGGAAAAAATAATGAATGCATCTAGTAATTTGAAAGAGGGTTTACATTTAGAGACAAAAATAAAGTCAAATGGGAGCTTAGATATAGGAACGGATGGAGTAAAAAGGTAAGCTTAATGGACAACATCAATCATATTAAAATTTAAAATGATTTATATATCTATTCCAATTATGATTTGATAAAAACAAATCACGATAAAGGAATTGAATTGTGGAAGAGGATCCACAAACAGGCAACTACTTCAATAGTTTGAATGTTCATTGCATCTTAGCTTAAAAATAAAGGAATTTATTTTTTGAGATGAAAGAAAATGTTTATTAGGTAATAATTGTTATAACTTATAAACGATATATATTTGTATTTCAATTTGTGAATGATAGCACAACTATTTTCTGTTTGTAGGAAATTGATTTGACCGCTACCAAAAAAACAAAATTGAAAAGGTCAGTGCAGGGGTGTATCCCTTCACTAGTATGAGGTAGATGTAGGTTAGGCTACCCAAAAAAATTACTATATTTGAATGAGTTGGTACATTTTTATACTAAGTTACCCTAAATAAAAAATATTTAGCTATTCCAAACAAACTTATTTGTTAAAAATTAGCATAAATAAGAAAGTCAAGAAATTACTACAAGATTGATATATTTATTTGTATTAATTTAACACTTTCATTCTCAATAACAAATATGGAGAAAACTTTTGTAAGAATAAAAGTTGTCAAAACAATAGTGAGAAAATTAAACATATAACGAGTTTCTTGCAAATAACTTAGTTGTTTACATTGAAAAAGACATTATTAGTTTATTTAGTAGATAAGATCAATTATGAATAAATGACCAAAAACACTCATTTTTTAGACAAAAGTTGAATAATTTTTTTGTAGTGACTAAACCTAAAGAGTTAAATTTATTGGACTAAAATCAAATTTTTTATTTAAATTTAATATGTTGATGTTAAAAATATTTTATTTTTCCTTTAAATTTGGCCCTTGCGTATAATTTCTACTAGCTTTGCCGTTGGGTCAGTGGTGGGAGCACATATATAATAAGGCGAAGTTATTCAAAATTCCTTGATTAATTTTGGTTGAATTCACATTTTTTTAATTGTGGATAAGTGGAGTGTCTGTGGCTCGAACCCCGACCCTTACATATAATATGCAATATTCCTACCAACTCTTCATATTTTTTTGTTTGTTATAATGTTATGAATTTAACGATCAACTACAAATTATTAATAATTTTAATCCTTGTCAGGCACGCCTTGTGTTTTAAGGGAGGTTTGTTAATATATTTCTTTTGTTCCGTGAGCATGACTCAGTTGGTATGACAATGCATTATTATATGTAGGGGCTGAGGTTCGAACCCCAGACACCCCACTTATTCACCTTATAAGGTGAATTCTAGCTACTAGGCTATCTGACAAAAAAATAACTAATATTAAATAAAAAATAAAAACTATTTTTTTTTTAAAGAAGAAAAATTAAGGCATTCAAATTGACATCAATAAAAAATTAAAAACTAAAAACTATGGTGGATTCTAGGGTGAACCATCAAATAAATGATTCACCGGTGGACCACTTTTGTACACCATTCAATTTAAATTAAAGGTTTAGATGTGTTAGACACAAAAATAAGAACATAAGTATATTTCTGCACACTATCCTTGTTCTCATCTTTCTCGCATTTGGTTCTATGACTATGATGAGTTCTACAATATTGTTGAAACCCCGGTCTATTTCCCCTCCAGTACCACCACAACCCCCATTCCTAAAAGACTAATTCAAAATATATAATTAAAAACTACGTTTCCTGAAGGAAAAAAATCTCCTTTTACTTCACCACTCCAATTCAAAATCTATGAACACCCTTTCTCAGATTTGGTTTTGATTGAAAGAGAAAACTCAATTCATCGTTTGAATGGCAATAAATGGAATTAGGTTAATGCCATAACTCACGTAACCCTTCTGTATACAATAAGGAAACAAAAAATGTTGGATACAGGTTGAATATGAATTCTATTGTTTGGAATTAAAAGATGAAAAAGAATAAACATATTGTATGTGTGCGTTTTTTATTGTTGGGAAACAAGAATGTGAAAAGTTGGTGAGGTACCATTAATGGAAAAGTGGAAGGATGAGGCCAGCGAGAGGGAGGAAGAGTGAAAAAATGATCTTGTGTAGGTGGTGTATGGTAGGATCTACGAGTTTGATGAATTCAATGGCTCTCAACTATTGCTCAAAATGGTCCACCGGTGAATCATTTATTTGATGGTTCACCCTAGAATCCACCAAACACTATTAACAGATTTTCTATTTTGTGGAACAAACCTAGCTAATAAATGAGGGAGAATTTGACTAATTAAAGGAATATTATGCAAATGATCACCATGTCCACATTTTATTTTCCTTCGACTAATCTGTAAGGAGAAAATGATTTGTTATTCATTCAATTGAGTTATACATCACATGGATACCTATATATAGAAAAGTATCCAAGTAACTAAGCTAGCTTACTTTACAAGTAACTAATCAAAACTAACCCTAATTCTCACTAAGCATGCTGAAAGGATAAGCACTAACTCCTAACAATCCCTTCCTTAAACTGAGCAACATCATAAATCAGTTTACAAAAGAATGCTAGGCTAATCCATCTGTAACACCAAGCTTGTTTCTCAAGTTGCAAAAAGTTTCAAGCTTGAGTGACTTTGTCATAATGTTAGTAAGTTGATCTTGTGAATTGAAATGCTTCACCTCCATAACTCCATCTTTGGTCAAATCTCTCAAAAAATGAAACCTGACATATGTGTGCTTGCATCTTCCATGCATAACTTGATTCTTAGACAACTTAATTGATGAGTTGTTATCTCAATGTATCACAGTTGCTTCCTTTCGATCATCACTCAAATGATTCAAAATTCTTCTTAGCCAAATTCCTTGACAAGAGCATGAAGCTACTGCAACATACTCAACTTCATGGTTGAAAGTAGCATCATTTTTACATTCTCTTTACACAAAAATCTATTTTTTTAAAGCGGAAACAAACATCATTTCTTCTCAATCAAAAAATTTTAGCTCCTAATAATCATATGAGGAGATCATTGAAATCAACTGATACGCAAACGTTCAGATAAACAATAAATACCTTCTCATGTATTTTAGTATCTCAACTTTTGCTGGAATCGATAGGTAATGATGGTGATACAAGGCTTTCAGCACAAATCATTACTTCATTGAAAGTAGGAATTCCTTGAACATAAGTAAGTTGTTCACTCTTAAAATCATACCAAAACAGCTTCCAAGGATTTACAAACAAGTAACTTGCATGATTTGTTGCCAACGGTACTTTACTTTGATCACTCGAATAACATAAAGGTCTCAAAGATACCAAATGAAAATTGAAACACGATTTAACCAAAGTAAAGAGTTTACACCAACTATCTCTAGATCCATATTCTTTCATCACCCAAACATCAATTTCATTAGTTTGATAATTCATAATCATACAAAGACATTATCCCAACACTGCATCATCGATATTGAAATAACTCTCGGTATAAATCTCTGGAAGAGGAACCTCGTTGAAAATTTCAAATGTTAGGTTAAATGCTAGGATTAAACACGGCTGAAATAGTTGGTCACGTTCCTGAGTAATAACTACCCAATGAAGAGAATTTTGAACTAGAAACGCAATGGTATAAGGATAGTGTAGAGCGTAAGGGATACTAGGAAGTGCTTTCCATGAGTTCGTTTTTGAGTTGAAGATTATCACATCAGAATGGTAAGTGCTGCCAAAACAAGTGATTCTAACGAGTTTGTAATCGTCAGTGAACTTATCGAAACCGAATCCGTGATTACAAATCGAAACGCGATGTCTTTTTGTTTGGAAAGGGGAGGTTTAGGGATATTCCGATGTTTACGGATGCTAGGGTTACATAAAGTGATGTGATCAGGGAGTATGGAGATGCAGAGGAGACCGTTGCATGAACCGAAGAAAGTGACGCGATTGCTATTACACTTCAACATAAGGCGGTCGTGTGAATATTCGATGGTTAGGTTATGGAAATCATCGAGTTTGTAGAGATCAGAGCTGTAACAGACGATGAGGTAGAAGTTGAGGAAGTTTTTAAGGTGAAGGATGGTGAAGTTGTGACTATCAATTAAAGAACGAAGTGATTTTGAAGTAGATCGGAATCGGAGGAGGGATTCTACAGGTAGCATGTAGAGAATATCCGTGAGTAACTCCGACGGAATATTCGCCATCGTTGGGAGGGGATTGCTGAGAATAATCGATTTTGAAGTTGATCCGAATGGGAGTAGTATGAGGGAAAGGAATTTGGTGAGCAATTCCTTAAGAAGATTAGCCATGGAAGGAGCAGTTCTAGGGTTTTTCGTTTTTGTGTGGCAATGTTAGTATTGACGTATTGCAGTTTTGCTGGTGCGACAAGCACCACCACAAATAATTGCACGAACATGAACTAGTTTTTGACCATTCTTTTATTACGTGGGTTGCATTGCTAAATCACATGACAAATCTATGCGCACGACCAACACGATAGGTGATGTGGCATCGCATCCTTTTTTTAAATTAAATTTTAATTTAAAAAAATTAAAAAAAATCTGAATAGTGTTTAGTGGAAATACATGGTCGTGCATATCCCACGACAAAGCAAGTCGTGCATTTAAGCATTTCTCATTGTTGTGGTTACTCCATTCCTAATTTTTATTCTACTTATTTGACCATAAGTTTCCCTTTTATTGCTGAGTCTAAGCACCACTCTCTCATTTTGTCACGTTGTTGTTGTTAACTTATTATTAGTATGCCTTCCTAAAGATAAGAAGTCCACCTCCCATGTTTCAACTACTTCCTATACTTATGCCAGAAGTGGCACAATTAAGTTAAAATAAACTTAGTTTTCTTTCCTTTATTTTGCTGATTTTGTTCAAGAGGGACGGTTATTTATATATGTATTTATAATCATTTTCCAATGGATAACACGTAATTAGGAAGAGACGAAAAACATTTCCTACTCTCTGCTACACAAAACAAAACAAAATACACACTCACCTCTCTACAAGATTCGTATAGTGGTTTTATATCGTAATTAATCACCACTTCGTTTTCAATTTATTCTACTCGAGTCTGTCACGCGTTTCATTCTTCTATTTTAGCCATGCCATTTTAAATACATATGAAGCCATGACAAGCATCCACACCTTTGAGCAAGAGCTAAGAAGAACCACAATATCATTTTCTTTTAGTAAAATAAATTGTATACAGAAAACTCTAATCTCCGTAAGAAATTAAATTCTTGAACACTTCCACCTTACTCTTACATGTCTTCTCTAGTGCTCAAAGAAATTACCAAAGCCTCATTCTAAATTTTCCACTCTCTTGTCCAACTCGTTTATTGGTGAGATTGGGGTCAAGAAACTTGTTTGTGCTTTCAGTGCAGAAACAATCTTAGGAATGTTTTGTGAGGAAGAAAAACGCCTCAGGTAAGGGCGCTTCCCCATACAACTTAAAATTAGACATTGGACTAGAAGTCTGTAGAGTATTTATATGTTGTTTGTATGCTTAAAGAAAAAGTTATTAATTTTAGAAATAATGATATAGTACGTGAAATTCTTGAATAAATTAATCAAATTCTTATTTTTTTTAGTATATACGTGGCTATATTACTTCCTGGAGAACAATGCTTATAGTGATATTTTCTTACTTTACGGTTAATAGCTTAGTAAAAGTCCAATTTGTAGCATATATATGTGGCTATATATTTCTTGGAGCAAAATGCTTAAGTCTTATTTTATTTTCCTGTACGATTAAAAAAATTAGTAACAGGCTAAATTTGGGATGCTGATTCCTGCAGTTAAGATTACAATGCAGTCACACAGTAAATAAATTCTCAATCGTTGGATAAATCTAAAGGTTCAGAATTATTATTATTACTTTGGCTTAAATATTGCACTCGTCCCTGCAAATATGACCCGTTTAAGTTTTGGTCCCTGTAAAAAAAAAATTGTTTTTGGTCCCTGCAAATTTTTTTGTTTTTTAAAATAGTCCCTGACCCCATTTTTGTGATGATTTGCATACGTGGCACATCATGACTGGACCCATTTTATAGTTTTAGGTCCCTGCAAAATATTTTGTTTTTTAAAACAGGTCCCTGCAAAAAAATTTGTTTCTGAAAATAGTCCCTAGAGGGACTATTTTAAAAAACAAAAAATTTTGCAAGGACCAAAAACAAATTTTTTTTTTACAAGGACCAAAACTTAAACGGGTCATATTTGCAGGGACGAGTGCAATATTTAAGCCTATTATTTTTACTGAATTACATGTAACCATGGCAAATTCTAATATGGTCACATGACCAAATAAAAAGTGTATGGTCACACACACATAAAGAAATATTATTTTAATAGCAAAAAGAAAATTGATAAAAAAAATGAATGAATATTTTAAGGACCATCATTTTATGTGTGTGTCCAAACACTATTGATTTGGTCTTGTGACCGTGGAAGAATACCTCAGTAACCATTATTCTTCCAAGTTCTAACGTTTTGTCTCTTGCAACAAAAACCAATCTCACATTCCTCTCACTCTCCTCTCTGATTCCCGATTCCGATCCTTTCCATTATCTGGCGGAGATGTTTTTCAGTACATCCAAAACTCACCACCGAAATTACTCTAGATCCATCCTTTTCGTGGAGCATTCTATGCAATATACTCTCAAGTTGCAGCCCCCTTACCGGATTCCAAACACCAGGAACCGCCACCAAATGACTAACTGGCGGTGGTGGTTAATAGATCCATGAGGAATGATCCTCCACCCACCACATCAAATATGACAACACAGATTCCGAAGGTTGTTGTGAAAACGGCAGCGGTAGCCCAAATTTAGAGACGGGGATTGCATTTGTGGAAGAACTTTTTGTCATGTGCATGTGTTATTACTTTCTGTGTCGTTGCCTAAGTGACGAGGATTGCATTTATTTCATTATCATGACATATCATATGCATTTCTGTATGATATCTTAATGACAGGTTACAATTAAATTCTATGTGATGCCTTAATGACGGGTTGGTTATATCCTGATCATATAGTTCTAGGAGCATGCATTTGCATTCCATAAAAGTTGATGAAGATTGAGTCATCTTTCCAGAGAAATTATGCGCTGATGTTAAAGAAAAGAAAAATAATAATGACAAAAGGGACTTCGAGCATCTAGTTTCAGCTACCGAGGGAAAAAAAATAAATTCGTATCAAAATTCTTTCTTTAACTTAATTTATATTAAAATGAATCCTTGTCTAACTTAATTATTTTTTTCTTCACACACAACTAGAGAGTTTTCTATTCACACCCCAAGTATTTTTAGTTACACCCAAATTTACTTAAAAGTTTACGATAATACTAAAATTGCCTTTTACAAAAAAAATTCTTAAAACCTTAATTTCATTTCTTGTCACTCTAAAATTTCACCATCTTTTACCCACAACAGTCATGGATGTTCAATCAATCTCTATAGAAGAATGGAGAGTGAATCAAAACATCTTTCATCCATACTCGATTGCATATAAGTAAGTGATTTGATGAAAGGTTCATACTTGATGTTATGCATTGAACGATGCAATACAGAAGAAAAGAACAGGAGAAACCTAGATAGGAAAAGAACAGGAGAAACCTGCTCTGATGTGCTATATGCACTGATCACGTTAGGAAAAGAACAGGAGAAATCTGCTCTGATACCAACCGACGCAATACGGAAGCGTAGGAGCAAGCGCTAAACCTAGATAGAAAAGAACAAGTTTGCAAACGACAAACTTGTGAAAATAGGGTTGCAAGCGACAATCCTATCAAAATAAGGGTTTCTGGAATCCACCAGAACTGAGAAAAGTCTCGAATATTATTAATGAATAAAAGTGTCCCTCTTAGGCTACATAAGTTCTGCTTATATAGTGAAAAAAATAACAAATCCGTGGGCCGAAATAAAATAAAACGAAATAATAATAGAAAGTTCTAGAAAATTACTGAGATTTGGCTAAATAATAAATACTACTAAATTACTAATAAAACCCTCCTACATCAGTCTCTTTCACCTATGAAGAACTCGACCCGAGTTCTCGTTTTGATAAAGAGATTTCATGCATGTCGACTCTTCTAATAAACAGGAGAGCACCCACCCGGATCCCATTGGTTGAACCGTGAGGGTCCTTTTTTATGGACAAAGCAGCCGCTGAGCAAGGTACTAACAATAGCAGACTCACTTGATAATTCTATATAAGTTAGAGCACTGTTAAGTGATGCCTGATCATTTTGTACTTGAAGTGTAAGAATGAATGAAACCAACACAGTAAACGAATTCCTTTTTATTTGAGAGAATAACCAATATCCTTTTTCATGAAATCCAAGTAAAGGTTTAATAACATGCAGAACACCAAATGGTGAGAGTACCCTTGGTCTAACGTTTCTTGGTCCCACTTTATATAAGCCTTTAATAAAGCTTAAAAGTGCTTTCATAAGATATGCATAATATTTATCAAGAAACTGACATAATAGGATTGCACAGAGACATTACTTCCAACACTCAAATTCGGTTCTAGTTGTCCTCCTCCAAAAATTAAGGGACTATCTTGTGATTCCTCAACAATACTCTTGTTGAATACATGCTTCCAGTAACTGATATAAAATCCATTACAAGAGAAATCCTCAATATAAGCAAAAGTCCTTCAGGGTAGTCAAACACAGACCCATAAGTTACCAATAAAAACATCATATCTCCAACAAGTGAACATACCAAATTGGCTTCTGAATTCTCAATACCAGACCATTTCATCTCAAAAGTCATCAATTTTAATATTGTTTTCTCTTTAAGTCTTTTAATCAATTGGTGTCCCATGGCAGCAAGGTGATAATGTTGAAGAATAGGATTGCAGAGATTAAAAACATCACACCTTAAGAAAATGAAGGCAAGGGATAGATCCTTAGAAATGTATTCATTGTGTTTTCCCATTGTGTTTCCCCACTCAAATGCAAACAATTGCCACTGTGAAGGGGTTAAATAACTTGATCTTTTCATTGGACTTTCAAAAATATGACCATCAGGGTCATGTGAGATGGAGGAATATGAAGGTGTCCCCATAGAAAATACCCGGTTGAAGAGATACAACATTGAAGTGCTTGAACCAGAGGTGAAATTAACACCAGAGGCTATAGACTTGCCCAACACGTAGGAGTTCATTCCTTCTATTGGAAGTTTGGCATATTTGGAGTCATCATTTTTAGTTGTGACTTGTGGCAATTCTATCGTTCTAGCAAACTCTCCTCCTTGTCCACCATGCATTTCCATTAGTTCATAAAGAATACCATTCTGATCAACAATTGTGTTGTTCTCCAAAAGAATGCCTCTTAAAGTTTTGACAGCATAAACAATCCTTGGAGCATTAATGGTACCTTCTACAAACATTTCTTTGAAAGTGAGAAAAACAGCTATTTCCACACAAGAAAGTGAGTTGAAGTTCCCTGTCGCTACAAATTCCCCAAGCATCGTCAGAAGACTTCGATCCGGAGGCTTCGGTGTTTGAGTGTATAGTCGAACATCAGAAAAACTCCACCATTCAAAAACTGCCCACGGCGGAGCCATTGTACCCCGCAATGAGAACAACGAATTCGAAACAGAAAATTGTGGGAAAAACGGGAGCGGTATCGATCCACCGGGATCGAAACATTTGAGACAGTCGAAGCTTAAAGGAATTGATTGTGCAAACACTTGGAAGTGGTTAGGTGAGAGTGATTGAAATTTTACCTCCGCCGCTTTCGAAGTTGATGAAAGGTATTGATAATAATAATGCCGCAAGGTACAAATGCAGGTGTGTCGTGCCAAAAGTCCAAGTTCTGGTCTGTAACCTCTTCATAAAAACTTATTGCAGCAAGACTGTAATCAGATATAAGTGAATATTCCTTTACAACACAATTCAAATCTTGACGTTCACTATCCTTTAATGGACCCAAATTGGTGAAGGAAGTGTTCTTTTGCTGTTGAACTTGTTGCCCATTGTTCACTGAAACATCTCCACTTAACTGTGTAGCACTTTGTTTATTACTATTTTCTGTCATCTTCTGCAATTCACTCTTGAGTTTTGAGATGTCTTCATGGGCCAGACACAATTCATAATCACTAATTGCTAACTTTTCTGTTGCCGCTTCTTTCTTTTCAAACAATTTTCAACATATATATCCTAACCAATAACTCACGCCTTTTCTAGTTTGGAGAACATGGAATTCACAACTAGTAGCATTCTTAAGAAAGGATTGTATACAATAACAATTATAATGTAATAGCCGAAGAAAATAAGAAATGTTACCATAAGATTTGTGACAAAACTTGAACTGAACCCAATCCACATGCAATTTCTTGAGTTCAATGTGACGGATGTGATCCGATTCAAAAAAAATGTGACAGATGTGATGCCGCGGTTTTGCGGGAGGTCGATGTGGTAGATTGAACAGGGGCCGGAGCTCATTCTTCTCAACATAAATATGAAGGTGAGAAAAACCACAAGAGGGGGGGGGGGGGGGTTGAATTGTTTTTTTGGAAAATTATACT
>Ga0315914_1002006_pt1 | contig 31125 bp, 22 predicted proteins | sample MpolenodulesMG_FD_203920 | JGI IMG/M metagenome (GOLD analysis project Ga0315914, IMG submission 203920) | Medicago polymorpha root nodule microbial communities from Los Angeles, California, United States - elongated nodules | ecosystem: Host-associated > Plants > Roots > Nodule | place: USA...
CCAAACCATTACAAATCAATTAATTCCTTTTCACACAAAAATCTGAACCCTTTTTCTAAACCCTAATTCCATTTCAAATTCAATCAAATTCACCATCCCAAACATAATCATACATGAAAAGTGAAATTTAAAGTTGAAGTAGTCAATCAATATACAAGAAAAGCTTTTGTTGAAGTTGTAAAATCACTGTCATAAAAGATGATGTTATTTTGTCTCTTTTAAAATGAAGCAGTTTCTATTTCAAACAAAAATTAAACGGCCTCAACACAAAAATTGGATAGTTTCAAAACAAAACATAAAATGAAGCAAATTCTGTACATACGTCACTCTTTCGATGCAATTTTTCCTTTTCACGGTACTGCAAAGGAAAAATTCTTTGTCATTTTGTATTTACCTTAACTTTCTTAGTTGGAATTAATTGATTTGTAATGGTTTGGTTCGGTTCGATTCGTAACAATTAATTACGGTTAACAACGGGTGAAACCATTGCAGGATATGATTGAATGTGAGCAGTTCTACATGTTCCCTCTTTAAATTTAAATAAATCTGAACCACTTATTTAATCTATTGCTGTTTTTCTCGTGGTTCACCGGTGAGGGACCTAATTGGACCCTCACCCTAGAATCCACCTAACAATAACAATGAATCTTAACTGTGTGTTCAAAACAAAGTTGAACTGAATCTCAGTTTAGGATCTCTTTCCATTTATGGTATGTTGAACATCTATCTCTTTTCATCTGTCATAACAACCGTTGAATTTACTCCAACAGTAATCTATTCTCACTTAGTTTAATCATTACATTATGTAAAATGCTAATTTAATATGTTTATGTTATATACTTCTGTAATAATATATTTTCACGTATGTTAATGATTACGTTACATTATGTATATTTTAATTTTATATGTATGTGTTATTTTCTTTTGTTTGTCTACGTTATATGAATAAAATATAAGATTACAATTTTGTTTGATTATATATGGTAGAGAATAATTTATTAAGTTCAAATGATTCTGGGACATGTTTGTTTGTGTAGGGTAAATTAATAGGTCCAAAAGAAAACATATATAAGTTCATCTCCAAAACTGCATCTTTATGTTACCACTACTAATCACACCTTATAAGTTTTTACACATAACAAATATGTAGGTTTTTGTAACACTAGATTGTTTTCGTTGTTTAGATTCAGCACCAATTTTATATTTTGTATATGAGATCCAGATATACTTAAAATTAATCTTAAATTGTGTCGTATTATCATTTTTATGTAACATTAATTACTTGCAGTTGTGCACATTTCAAATAATTGCATTCAAACTATGCATATTCGCAACTCTAACCACATATATATAAAATACCACAATTTCATTGAGTTTTTTATTAACGTTATGTTTTATACATTAATCATATGTAAAATGATATACGAAATTTGTCTAAAAACATCACAACTATTTTTCAGCACCATTCAATTCAACATTTTCCAACAATCTACCATCCACTAAACCCTTTTTAATGTTTTCATCTCTTTCTTAAGAAAAGTGAGATCAATTAATTTAGAATTTTGGTGTGAGATAAGTAAAATTTTAGACAATAACTGAATCAAACTCATTAACCACTGATTTTCACTAAAACTAACAAACCACTTGTTTACTAAGCCTCAATCAAAACTCATATTTACACTATTGAAATTTCCCTTTATTCCCCTTTCAAATACATTCAATAATGAATGTTAAGATAACCAAATTTAAATCAAACTCATTACCACACAGTTAAAGGATCTAACATAGTCTCCAAAATAGACGTATATTTCTTTCTCACTTATTTTATTCTTTTTGTAAACTAATGGAAAAAGCAATTTAGTATAATTATGGAAGTGTTCAATATAAAAAAATATACTAATTAATAAATTGATGTTTAATGATTAAAGTGAAAATCAGAGTTAAAAATGTAGAAAGAAGTGTGTGGTGATTAAAATAAAATGAAATAAAATTGAGTAAAAAGAAAAAAGAAATGAAAAGAAAAGAAAAGAAGAGATGGAGAATTGAAAATGTAAAAACACTCTCACTCGTCTCAGTCTCCCACACAAACTGTACGCACTTGTTATCTCTTTACTTAACCCATAACACACACACACCCGGGCTTGTTGAAGATGACTAACATGGTAGAAGAAGAATACAATGAAGACCACGACCAAATCAGTTTATTATTTGATGACTTACTTGTTTGGATTATATCTAAACTTACGACCCGTGAATCTGTAGCTACTTCTACATTGTCAAAAAGATGGATTAAGGTTTTGAGCAGTGTTAATTGTCAGGAATTGGATGGCGAAGATGGCTTGTTGCTTCATGTTTTACAAGAGATGTGACTTCGCACAGACCTGAATAAGTATAATTTAATCATTGTTTTGCGTCGACATGGAAACATCATTAACCATATTAAAAGCGGTGTTCGAAAGAAAGTTGAACTGAATCTCGGCTTAAGGTCTCTTTCCATTTATGGTATGTTGAACATCTATCTCACTCAACCTGTCTTCAACACCAGTGCTTTGGTGGAGTTGAAACTTCATCGTGTCTGTAATGGTGAGATTTTATTCACTGCCTCTTTGCCTTCGCTCAAAACGCTTTCTCATGTTCGATTTTGATTTGAAAACAAATCAGTTTTCCATTCACTTCTATCTGTTGCGTCCAGGGTTCTTGAGGAGTTGCAGATTTGGTATTTATTTTCTTTGATTTGAGATCGAGGATTCGAGCCTTTCCTTGTCTTCTCAGTGTCTTTTTACACACGCTACCTTGGGAGATGCTTATCATGTTGATTAGGATTTCATCTGTCCTTACAACCGTTGAAATTACTCCAGTGGTAATCTATTTTCACCTATCTTAATCAATACATTGTGTATAATATTAATTTAATATGTTTATGTTATATACTTCTGTGCTAATCTATTTTCATTTATGTTAATAATTACATTAAATTATGTATGTTTTAATTTTATATGTATGTGCTATTTTTCTTTTGTTTGTCTATGTTATATGTATATAATATAGGATTACAATTTTGTTTGTTTGTATATGGTAAAAAATAAATTATTAAGTTCAAATGATTCTGAGACATGTTGTTTGTTTGTGTATGGTATATTAGTAGGTCCAAAAGAAAACATATATAAGTTCAACTCCAAAATTGAATATTTATGATACCACCACTAATCACACCTTATAACTTTTTACACATAACAAATATGTAGATTTTTGTGACACTAGATTATTTTTGTTGTTTAGATTCACCACATATTTTATATTTTGTATATGAGATCTAGATATACTTAACACTGATTCTAAATTGAGTCGCATTGTCATTTTTATGTAACATTAATTACTTGCAGTTGTTCACATTTCAAATAATTGCACTCAAACTATGCATATCCGCAACTGTAACCACACATACATAAAATACCACGATCTCATTGAATTTTTTGTTAACGTTATATTTTATAAATTAATCATATGTAAAATGAAATACGAAATTCGTCTAAAAAATCAAAACTCATTTTCAACACCATTCAATTCTACATATTCCAACAATCTACCATCCACTAAACACTTTTTAATATTTTCATTTGATACTTAAGAAAAGTGAGATCAATTAATTTAGAATTTTGGTGGGAGATAAGTAAAATTCTAGACAATAACTGTATCAAACTCATTAACCACTAATTTTCACTAAAACTAACAAACCACTTGTTTACTAAGCCTCAATCAAAACACATATGTACACCGTTGAAATTTCCCTTTATTCCCCTTTCAAATACATTCAACAATGAATGTTAATATAACCAAATTTAAATCAAACTCATTACCACACGCTTAAAGGATCTAACATATTGCCCAAAAGAGACGTATATTTCTTTCTCACTTATTTTATTCTTTTTGTAAACTGATGGAAAATGCAATTTAGTATAATTATGGAAGTGTTCAATCTGAAGAAAAAAAAATACACTAATTAATAAATTGATGTTTAGTGATTAAAGTGAAAATCAGAGTTAAGAATGTAGAAAGAAGTACGTGGTGATTAAAATAAAATGAAATAAAATTGAGTAAAACAAAAAAAAGAGATGAAAAAAAGGTTGGAGAATTGAAAAAGTAACAACACTCTCACTCGTCTCAGTCTCACACACACTGTACTCACTTGTTCTCTCTTTAGTTAACTCATTAGGCACACAAACCCTAGCTTGTTGAAGACGATGAACATGGCAAAAGAAAAGGACAATGACGACCGCGAGCGGATCAGTTCAATATCTGATAACTTGCTTATTCATATTCTATCTAAACGTACTACCCGTGAATCTGTAGCTACTTCTACATTGTCAAAAAGATGGATTAAGGTTTTCAGCGGTGTTACTTGTCTGAAATTGGATGATCAAGATGGTTGTTGCTTCATGTTTTTACAAGAGATGCGACTTCGAACAGACCTCGAGAAGTTTGATTTAAGCATTGTTTGGCGTCGAGTTGGAAACATCCTTAACCTTATTGAAAGCGGTGTTCAACACAAAGTTGAATTGAATCTCGGCTTGGATTCTCTTTCCATTTATGGTATATTGAACATCTATCTCACTCGACCTATCTTTAACTCCAGTGCTTTGGTGGAGTTGAAACTTCATCGTGTGTGCATTAGGGAGATTTTATCTACTACCTCCTTGCCTTCGCTCAAAACGCTTTCTCAGGTTCGAGTCTAATTTGACACCAAATCAGTTTTCCATTCACTTCTATTTGTTGTGTCCAGGGTTCTTGAGGAGTTGCGGATTTTCTCTCCTGGTATTTTTTCTTTGATTTGAGACCGAGAACCCGAGCATTTTCCTTGTTTTCGTAGTGTCTTTTTACACACCTTTTTCACTTCTTTCTACATTCTCAACTAAGATTCCCCCTTTTATCAATAACATCATTTTATTATTGAGTGTATTTGTTCCTAGTTAGGAGAGGTATTCACATCCATTGCGCCTCTAAAAGGAATTCCTGAACTAGTGAGTTGTTACAAAAAGGGTAAGAATGTAACTTTTTCTAATTTTGTTTAATGGCAAATGTTAATATGTTAGTTGTTATGTTGGTTTTCTTACAGCGTGCACTTCAACCCTGGACCTTTAACTCATCAACTCGTTTAATCTCTTTTATGATATAAATAAACATAAGTGTTCTATAAAAAAAACATGAATGTTGTAAAAAAAGCAAAATTTGGATAACTTTATTATTTGCTTAGCTTACTTTCGGTGGGTCTAAATTGTCACATAGTAATTAAGTATACCAAACTAAATTTTACTTCAATGGTGCTAAAAAAAGACAAAATATATTCTGGTTTTATAGTTTGTACGTCGTACATGTATGTTGAACATCATTGTCATACTGCAATATTTCAATGTTTCTTTAAGTTTTGAGCATGACATTTTGATGTCTCTGAATGAGTCGACCTAAGTTTTTAATAGCACATGCATTCAAGACTCATTTCAACCTCTACTATAATTTGAGTGATAGTAATAAAAATAGCGAGTAACATTGCATTACATTGTGAATACTAAATAGGGATGTCATACAAAATAAAAATATGTGGCGAATCTAAACCAAAAAAAATAGGATCTAGTGCGACAAAACCAACCTACGTGTTATGTGTTAAAAGTTATATGTTCCACATCAAATATTTTTATGAGCTCTTGAGTCTTTATATATTAATGTCAAATGTTTCTCCAAGTGTACATGGAAAGAGTGTATGACATGTTTTAAATCATGAAAATCTTACATATGGTGCTATCAACATTTTATAAGCATGTTACTTTTTGATTAGTTGAATTACATAAACATCAAACTTCATAAGAAATGATTGAATTTTTTTATTTATAGTTAATTACTCGAATAGTCCATATAATATGCACGACAAATTGTACCTTTGTAATTTGGAATTCTTCTAACAACCAATTGTCACATTGGAGGAGTTGACGTGGGGCAGCTGCCACATTTTTCTCGATGACATGGTAATATTGTTTGCCTCAAATGCTTTTTTCTAACATTAGTTGGAGGCTGAAATAAAGAGAGAGAAAACCATTTTTTCATTATAGACATAAAATCTAGAAAAATATCTAGAGGTCGTATTTTTTCATTATTGTTTGTAGTCATGTTTTTTACGTTAAAATAGGGGATCCTGATAAAATTAGAATTTTTCAATAAGGAAAAGATCTTCTTAAGTGCAAAAAATTGAGATTTTTATATGATTGGATTTTCAAGTGATAAAAAATATATCGGCGTCGTCGCACGTGATATATATATATATATATATTTGTAAGCGCTCACCCGTTCACAAAAGTGGGTACCCCAAAGACACACCTTTAGAGGTCACCCGCCACTTAATAATGAATCACAAATATTGGAGATGATAGATCAAGAAACAATGATCGAGAAAAAAGCATCACTAAACATATCTTCTCTCTTTTGATTACTGTTGAGTTTCAAGAGAAGTGAGGATATCATCTGCATTGGACTCAAAACAACCACACAAGTGAGATAGGTAAATTAAACAATAACCTGAATAATAAAGCTTCATACAGCTTCAAACCACCTAAGTTAAAGACAAGTAAATCAAACAATACAATGTAACTATACAAGATTAATAAATCCAAAAATGGAACTACAAATCCTCCATAAGATTATCATCACAAACTTTTCGTAACAAATGGTTAAACTGACGACCCTGTTGAATTTATAATGATACAAAATATATAAAAAATAGAGTATGCAAAGCTTGTGTAAGAAAAATATCATACACTGTGACCAACCTTAACAAACATCACAGTGGATATAGAATTGCAATCCATATGGACTATGAATTCATCAAATTTCGACCCTGAATTAGGTTTTAAAGTGCATTCGATTATGTGGCACCTGAATTAGCTTGTCAGAGCTCAAGGGTCAACGAGAAATGTGATGCGTATGGTTTTGGTGTGATGATACTTGAGATAGTGACAGGTAGGAGGCCAGTAAAGTCAGGTGAAGATAATGTATTGACATTGAATGATCATGGGAGGGTTTTGCTTGAACATGGTAATGCTTTGGAGTGTGTTGATCCAAAATTGATGAATGAATATCATGAGGATGAGGTTTTGCCTGTTTTGAAGTAGGCCTACTATGGCTAAAGTTGTGCAAATATTGAAGGTCATTAGAGCTCCTGTTCCTCGAAGGATAGAAATATTTTAATGAGATTAATATGCTTATATATGTTTAGCTACTTTCAGTGGTTTTAAATTGTGGTTGCAATTACACTGTGAACCATGGTACTGCAAAAAAAAAAAAACATAGAAGATTCATCCACCATTGCGGTTGTGTTGTCGTTGCAGATATCACAAAAACTGTAATTGCAGTTGCGGACTGTAACCAAGAGAAAAGAAAACAACTCTGACATGATAAAGGGTTTTGCTAAAGAATTACATTGCAATAGTGCATTTTATGTGACACCAAACGGTCCTTAACTATAAACAGTGGTGAGATGTGATGAATTGGAACTAAGCATGAAACATGCCCCAAGAGCTTTTCACTCGTATTTTGGAATCTCACCCCCCATTACTCTCCACGGTCCCCCATAAAACTTTGGTTTCATGAGAGGAACTGCTTTCCCAGGGTTCTCTTCCCAGTACTTTTCCTGTGATAATAATGCAAAATTCATTATAAAGATTAGTATTTCAAAGATAGGTCCTCTTGATGCATTTAAAGTTAGCACATAGTAACATGCAGCCGAAAATATGGAAAATATCACATCAACATGATTACGAGTATAAAATAAAGTAAAATAAAAATCAGCAATTGTTATCATTACTATGCAATATACACATTAGTAACCAGTTATCAAGTGATTCAAGGTATGCCATTAGCAAACATTACAACAGAGAACTACCAAGGAAAAGTGAGTAGTGATTTTTATCATCAACCAACAATAATAAACTTAAGGCAAGAACGATGACCATTTTACAAACAAGATATACAGTACAAGCATGGAAGAACACAAACGGAACTGAATTATTTTCTCTTCATCCCTATTATGTTTGGTTGCGTGTTTATAAAGTGTACGAAAGCAGATAACACAGTTAAACAAGCATTATAAACAAGCTAAACACTTTGTTAATTATCGGTGATGTGGGTGGGATACATGTTGAACTCCAGAAGTAAGTACAAAACAGATACTGGTCCAAGAAAATTAGAATGATAGACAACTCTTCAGATAACAAAAGTAATAAAACATGAACCCCTCTGATCCCTAATCCTTTACATCTTACGTTGGGGAGCAAGCATGTGCAACCGAAGATGCTAAAAAATGTTCAAATTTACAAGTAAGAGAAAGGGAAAAGTGGTGAAGTTCTTCGATTCATTTACACCTCTGTTATTGCATGACTGCACACAAGTCTTTTTTCCTTTCCGAAGTCTGAGTCTGTCCTCTCTCCGCACTACGTGCATCTCTTAGATTTAGACCTTTGGTTTCACACAGAGAATGGAGTAGCTTATTCCTTTCCAAAAGCAGACCATGTCTCCTATTAGCGTGAAATTTCTCTAACGGCATGACAAATTTTCATATTCCTCAGTTTCTCACCGTACTCTCTCTTAGCTCTTCTTGCAAAAATTCAAACACTGTCATGTTTTAAAGTTAATGACATTACCCCCGTCGTTTTATAAAATTTACTAATGGTCCTAGTCATAATATTTATTCACTACTTCATACTATATCTTAAGCTTATGCATAAAAATCCAATTCTACACAAATTTTGACCCACAACCGGCAAAAAGGAGGAGGACTTTTTGGTAATGTATCACATACTTGTACAGGTATCAGGCACCGCACCACAACATAATTCATGATACACTGGCTAAAGGAAAGACAATAATTGTAATATTAATTTTTCATAAAATTTGAATTTGTAATCATATTCAAGATTTTATCATCCTTACTTAACTAAAGAAAAGAAATTGTAATGTTAACTAAAAGGTCCTTCCATTCTGACTCACGTCTACAACTACAGAAATCACCTTCTCATCCTACTAATTCAAAGTTAACATGTTCTTTCATTTTAACTCACATCAACAAGCACAAGAGATGGTATAGCATCTCCAAAACCAGCTGGACATAACTAAGATAAATGCCATGGAAGTAAGTCTAGCACTAGAAAGTAGAGGAGGTTAGTCTCAAATCTCACACCTACGCATAAATTAAATTAAACTGCATATAAGTGAAACCTAGCAAGTTTGCACCTGTCAAAATCCCAAATTTGACATGTCCCATGCACAAACATGTTAAGAGAAGTGCTAGTAACACTCAGTCTAACCTCTCTTTCCGAATTCCAACACCAACTCTCTTATCAAATCAAATTAATGTCGGTCTAGCCACTTTTAGTGGAGAACATTTCAAAAATAGTGCGACCACATGAATTTCACCCAATAAAAGAAATGTGAATGTTGGAAAGAGTGTTAGAGTTACCTGTTCATCCAGTGTTTCGAAGTTGAAATTTTACCATTCAATGCATCTCTAGTATAATGGTTGGCCCAAAAGAACAGAAAGGAACATGAATAAATGAAATCAAATGATGAATGTTATGATTCATAATAGCACAAGTGAAAATACGATTAGCAAAACAGAATCAGTTTCTGAAATGAGACAAATGGCTACTGATCCACACTTTTGGGAAGTGAGATGCAAGAGAGAGAGTAAGATGCTAACAGAAATATTCCCCTGTGACTGATATTAAAGGAGTGAGAATTGGCAATCATAGGTGTGAAGAATTTGATGGAAGTCCCTATTTCCTCCCTTTGGAATCAGTTTCTTCTTCTCTATCTTACTTTCAGTATTTTTCCCTTCCATAAATTGTACTGTTACATTGGTCACCAGTATTTGTATTTCTCAACTCAACCATTTGTTCCTTGTTCTCATCATTTATACTAGTGAAAAGTGTTTGAGATTCATTCTGTTACTGGTGTTAATATCTGAACCATTACAGAATGCTGAACCACAATCATACGACGTAAGATATCACACCATAAGGCTGTTTTGCATCTCGCAACCGGCAACACACAAAGCACCAAATTCAAATAATGGAAAATAATAAATCATATTGAACAAGTATGGTCAGAAATTAATTGATAAAGTAATGCTTAGTGCCCCTAAATCGATACTGCACTGTCAGAATGTGGAAGCTTCACAGAATTTGAAGAACTAATGCAGCACACTTGAAGTCTTGAACAGCTTAATGAATCACATTAAAAGAATTTACCATATAAAAATATCGAATAAAATTGAAATGGAAATAGAACCTTGTAAAGTTGTTCAGTGATGGCAGCACCAATAACTCCGGTGTAGAAAGCAGTGATATAAGTAATGACGACAGGAGTGAAGGATTTAGGTCTTCTGTAAGGTTCAACCATGTCCCATAGATAGGTTTTCTCCCACTTTGTGAACAAATAATCTGCATATTTTCTCCACACATAGCTCGCCGCCATTTCCCAAGAGGAGGGTCAGAACTGAAAGTGTTGTTAGAGTTGATACACTTCTGAAATTACATTCATGACCTTCAAAATTTAACTAGATCAGATAAAATCACAATGGTGAAACAAAATTACAAAATAGTCCTTTATTATGCATTTTGTTATTCAAAATAATCAATCTGAGGACAATTTTGAATTAATTCTTGTTGGTTTTATATGTTTAATGGAATGTGTTTTAACTAACAAAATGCATAATCAACGACTATTTTAAAATTATACGTTGTGAAATTATTGTTGTTATTCATTATATATTTAGAGACAAAATTATTTGACGATCTAAAAGTTACATAGGTTTGTAATAGAATAGGAATCCCCGTGAGCTTAGCTCAGTTAGTAGGGATATTGCAAATTATATGCAGGGGTCGGGGTTCGAACCTTGGACACTCCACTTCTCCACAATTTAATTGTGTGAGCTCTAGCCACTAGGCTACTTGACAAAAAAAAAGAATAGGAAAGGAAAGATCCACAAGTCTCAGCTCAACTGGCAAAATGGTTAGGCCGGATACCATGACTGTGGTTCGAACCCCGGCACCTCCACTTGTGTGTGTGAGTTTATAATATAGTTTTAAAAACCGGATCGGACCGGTTGGTCGAACCAGTCCGACCAGGAACCGGTGGGTAACCCAGTTCGAGCCTTATGTCGGATCGGTCATGTAGTTAAACCGATGCAAACCGGCGAGACTCATTAAAAACTGGTCAAAATCGGACCGGTGACTCGGACGGTTTCGGTTCAAACCGGTTTAATATTTTTTGTTTTTATATTTTAAGTCATAATTAGTCATTAATGAAATCATTATGACTTACGTTTATACTAATTAAATGCGCAACTTATGCTTCCTTTGACTTTTGATTAATGAAATCATTATGACTATTAATAGTCACTAATATTGTATTATGTACGTTTATACTAATTAAATGCGCAACTTATGCTTCCTTCGACTTTTGATTTATTCAGAAAATATCAAAATTTGAAAAACTTGGAAAGCACAGGAATCAAACCGCGCTCACCAAAGTGAATGACTGACAAATTCAACACTGCAACAACAACATACTTCTGTCAACAAGTGAAGTGTAGTATATATGTATATTAAATCTTCATTTGTTGAAGAAAATAACACATCATTTTTTATTTTGTTAAAAAAACAACATATCATTATTAAATATAATACTTACACAATATAATAATATGCACATCTTAAAAAAATATACATATCGTCTCTCCTACAAAAAAAAATATACATATTATATTTATTAATATTAATAGATATACAAAACAAAATATATTTCAATAAAATATAGCTATAATCTTTTTAAAAGAAATATAGCTATACAAGTATTAATATACAAATTATAGTTTTTTAGTTTTTAAGTGTCGAGTCATTGGTTCAATCCGATTTAATCTAGTTAAATACCTATAAAAAATTAATCTTAAGTCGGGTCATCTAACCGAGTTATTCGAGTTAATCCGATTATGTCATGCGGTTCAACCAACGATTCAGTGGTTCGACCATTAACCCAATGACCCAGTACCCCTGCCGAGTCGATGACCGAGTCGAGTTTTAAAACTATGGTTTATAATGGCTTTGTCATTTCGTCTATAAAAAAAAATGAAAGGAAAGAATGTTAGGAGAAAGAAAGTGAATGTAATAGAAAGTGTGATTAATTTTTAGCTATTTAGTGCGAGAGAAAATGAAAGTAAAGAAAGGTAAAAACTATCCCCTTGAGCTTAACTCAGTTGGTAGGGATATTGCATTTTATATGCAGGGGCCGGGGTTCAAACTCCGGACACTCCACTTCTCCACAATTTAATTGTGTGAGCTTTAGCCACTATGCTACTTGACAAAAAAAAGGTAAAAACTTTCTCTTCCTTGCTTGATTGGAAAGATGTGAAGTTATATGAAGAAACTCCAATTGGAAAAAAATAAAAATAAAAATTGTTCTGATTCCAAAAACTGGGACCTGCCCTTTTTGTTGTTAGTGTGTCAAGTTCCTTTGGTTTATAATGTGAATACTTGCCATTGTGAATCAATTGAAAATGTAAGATTGGATTATAAAGAACATAGTTGATGACAATGAAGTTGCAAGTTCTCATGGAAAAACTGAAATTGTTATTACATTGGATATGTTATGGCATGCTTGAAATCTTTGGGTTTCGAAAGAAAGTTTCAATCACCTCAAGAGATTTTTAATAACATCAAGAGTTTCTTTAGAGGTGAAGAGTAGCTTTCAAAATCATTTGCATAATGTTCCTACTAGTCTGAATAATCTAAATGTCAATGAGATCTCATGGATTCTGCTGTAGGTCATAATTTTAAGCATAATTGCGATCGGGTTGTGGTTCGACATGCAGCATGCAGTGGCATGTTGTGTGATCATAATGGTATGTTCATTTGTGTGTTTGCATCCAGCTTGGAGTTGTGTTCAATTGCACACGTAGAGCTTTGTGCTATTTTCATTTGCGTTAAATTAGCTTTAGACAAGGGCTGCCAAAGAAGTTTGACACCTTTTTCCACCCCTATTGATTTCGCATGCCTTGTGTAGTTCGGATTATAGAATTCAAACAGCATAAACACTCCATAAAAATCTCCAAAACACGTTAAAACATTTCGGATTTTAGAATCCGAACAAGGCGCGTGAGAAACTAATAGGGCAGAAAAAGTAAACTCATAGGGCCAAGGAGCACTAGAGGTACCCTAGAGACCAAAGAAAACACCTTTAGACTATGCAAACAAACAAAGATGACAGTTTCATGATATTCTGGTTCTGAAAAACATATGCCACCTTTATGCTTAAAACTTGTGGCCAAAAGGATTATTTCAGTTCCATAAGCTCACTACTTTAGACGGTACATTCCATCCCGAAGTTCTAACTTCTCCTCGGAGACTAGACCAGATAAAAAGCTTTGTAGTTGTTGGAGTGATTTGTCATAAGGGGGATCAGCAATGCAAACCATCTGCGGTTATAAAGAGAGAGGCACATGATTAATCTTGTTGATCATGTTACGTTTCCAAACATTCATGAAGGTGTAAAACCATTCTTACCTTAAGCATATTGTGAATGCGATCTAATGTCATGCTACCAAGGTTTGTGAGCATCCCCAAGATAAATTTCTGCCACAAGACAATGCATGTTAGATATCTTTATTCGCAAGAATTGCACATTTCATAGTGTTTCAACACTTAACTTAAACAAGAGGCTTAAATATGTGTTTAGTCCCTGCAAATAGGGCTCGTTTGAATTTTCGTCCCTATACTTACTAATCCTTCCAAGCCTTCCCTGCAACTACTAATCATTTGACTTTTGATCCTAATTACATCTGATTACTTATATGTCACATAATTAGTGACGTGGCGATGATGTGGCGTAATCTGACTGGAAAATGACATGGATGACTAGGCAAACTACACACGAAATGACCATTTTGCCCTTCATGAAGCTACACACGTGTGAAATGACCATTCTACCCTTTTCTTCTTCATTCTCTTCCATCACCACCGCCAAACACCATGGATTTCAATGAACCCAGCAGCAACAACAACTCTTACCCCTTTCTATCTTTCTCTGTTAAATATTTTCTAGGAGAGTGATTTAGTTTATCAAAATGGGCACTTTCATAAAACCAAAAAAAGAAAAATTAAAATCGATTATTTTTGCTTATGGAACAAGAACAACAAAAATGTTCAATTTTTCCTCACTTGTTCATAATCCACAACCCCACACACTCTTCTTCTCTCCATTCCCTTATTCTCTCCAATTTCAAACTTTGCAAGTTTCAATCTTTTCAATCTCTCACAACTGCAACCTCCACAAAATTCTCTCTACATCACACCAACATGACAACTACTATGAAGAACATACATTTTCGAAAACCCCATTTTTCCAACTTCCGACAACAACCTCGTAGACAACAAAAAACCAAAACCAATTTCAAAGAAGAAAAAACTGACAGTGATAAAGTCCGAGAATCTTGTCCCTGATAAATGGAAAGAAGTTCAAGCAGAGATAAACATAACAAAGAATGAACGGCGTAAGATAGCTCAGGAGATTGAGTTTAATAGCAAAGTTATGAAGAATATTTCGACGACGTGCATCTTCCAAGTCCGAATCTGAAGTCACCGGAGAAGACTTCGACGACGTACATCGATTGTGTTAGTGATGGAAGAGATGGACGATGTTGGTTGTGTTGATTGAAGAGTTCGATGGTGTTGGTGGTGGTGGTGATGGAATCAGATCCGGTGTTGGTGTTGGTGAAGGAAAGAAGAACGGGTGAGAAGAAGAGAGGTAAGAAAGAAGAAAGAAGACAAGGGCATTATGGTCTTTTTACTTATGTCTTGGATCATTAAGGGTAAAAGAGTCACTTCAGGTACAAAATGTTGAGTCAGCAAGGTTATGTCCCAGTCAGATGGCGCCACATCATTGTCAAGTCAGTAATCACGTGCCACGTAAGCATTTAGATGTAATTAGGACCAAATTTCAAATAATTAATAATTGGAGGGAAATTTTGGGAGGATTAGTAAGCATAGGGACTAAAATTCAACTGATTTGCAGGGACTATAGACATATTTAAGCCTAAACGAGAAAACTAAGGGTAACATGCAGATAGTGAAAAAGGACTGCTTTTGGAAAAATGAAAGCAAGTCACAACTATCATTTAAAAGTTACTACTGTTCAAACTTAACGAAGAACTTAATTTCATATACCTCATACACAGCCATCTCCTTCCGAAGTTGATTTTCTACTGAGGCCCCAGGTCTGTCTTCCTCCTCATTGTCCGCAAGAAGCTCATGAGCATTGCCACTGCCTCCTCCATTCTTACTTGTCTCAGCCATGTTTTCCAAAATGGTGTACACATGGTCAGACGAATCTGCTCCTGTTGACTCTGCAATAACCCCCTGCGTACAAAAAAGACAGTCGCGAGTGAAGTTACATAGAATCCGTATTCAATTGAACAATGTAGCAATTACCCTATAATTTTAGAGTATATTATTTCAATGAAAAGGGTGCTCCTTTTATAGGAGAGAGTAAATAATCACACTCCATAAATTAAGGAGTGATTTTAGGAATAGAAAAAATAAACATAATCAATAGAAAAATAAACAGAATCAATATAAATAATTATAAAATATTTCAACAAACAGCAAGTCATGCCATTGAAAGATAAAATTGGTTCTACATAAATTAAAATTACCATCAACAAAAATGTAAACTAACAAGAATTTTTGTTTTGGAAAATCCAACAGAAGTTTCCTGATTGAAAAAGAGATAATAATTTGTCTCAAACTAAAAATAACCATGAGAGAAAAGTGTTTACTAATATCTAAAAGTATGACGAGAAAATTTATCAGGTTTACCTTGCTTATCCAAAAATTTATTCTCCTAATTAATACATCCACAGGTATCCCAATAGCAGCCGCAAGGTTTTTAGAGGTCCAACTGAAAGAAGAAACATAATATTACACTACAGTCAAAATAACTGGACTAAAGGTGTTGATGGATTGTGACGATACCTCGTTTGATCTTGAAACTTCATAATGATAGATGCAAGAACAGGGGCTACAGTGAATTGCATTATCCTATCTTCAAACTGCAACTCCAGCTATACCATTGGACATGACAAAATTAAGCAAAAAATAGCGGAAAAACTGAAAAAGTGCGAAAGGGATAACACCACAAATCATATTCAACAAACTTGCTAAATATCGCTAGACAATGACATTTGGAAAAAATAAATAAATAAAAGTACTAACCTTGACAGTCCCAAGACTTTTTTTCCACTGAAGCTTACGGGGTGTTTTGATTTCACTAAATCTCTTCGCATAATCAGAGAGAAGCTGGTCGACAGGTTCAGGCAGGTTAAGGGGCTCATCCTGTAATTATCTTCAAAGTCAATCATAGAACAGAAACAGCTTTGCAGGAAAACAATGCAATTGATAAAAATATATTTTGGTTGGAAAATCATTTTATTGAAAAGACTAGACTATTATCATACTTCTAATTGAACTTGAAGAAAAGATAACTGATGTTATAACATACTAAAGCAAATTCTTGTTAGTTTGAAGAAACTCTACCTGAGTTTACATGGAATAACATTAAAGCAGAATTTAAAATAAATAAATTGAAACTGTTTAGGCTTCTTTTAAAAGAAGCTATCAAAATTTTAAACCTGATTAGATGTGTTTCTACTTTTCTTTTCTGAAAGAGAAGTACAGGTACAGTGCAGCATCAACTTCTTGCATATACGAAGTGAGTAGTACGTTTACTTTCAGAAAATATACATTCTCCTCAACATAATGGACAATAGTAAAAACAAATGAGTGATGACCGTGTAAAAGACGGAGGAATGAAACAAAAGTTTTCTCAAGTTTTGGATTAGAATTGCTTGTGACAAGGTAAGGATGAGTTGCCTAAAATGATTCGAATTTACAGACTAAAGTATCGAGAAACAGGAGGACCCTGAAATTTGAAATATATGGTAAGGGGATCAATTATAATCCCAACATCTCTGGTATAGAAGTCATTCTTATTAAACAAAAATCAGTTAGAAGAAAATCCAACTGCAGATTATGTATTGGTACTTTCATCAAAGAATTGATATTAATGAACCTAAACATCAAAAAATCAATTTTTTACGATATCTGAAATTCAAAAAATACAGGTTGAGTACTGCTAGGCAACGATGAGCGCATACAAGTAAGCAAAATCTAATTGCAGATTATGTATCGGCATTTTCATCTAAGAAATGATATTGATGAACTTAAGTATAATATGAAGGATGAGTAGTGAGAACTAAAATTTGAAACATAACATAAATACATCAATTTTTTCACAATATCTGAAATTCAAAAAATGATCAATAAAATAATTTTATCTGCTGACCTGAATTGGAGGCCAGAAATTAGAAGATATGATAGTGGAAGCTATTTTATCCATGGATATTGCATTGTCTTCGACCTCCACACCTAAGAGCGCATAGCCAAATTTTGGTGAAAAGGAATTGAAGCAAATAATAGTTAAAAATATATTTGGCAAATTGGCAATGATCACAAATAAGGGATATTTGAACTTGGAAATTACTTGTCCGTGGTGGCTGACTTATGGTAGCTTTGATGTTAGTGTTGACTCTCTTTGAGCCAATTAGATCATTGAGCATAATCTCGCATTTTGTTAGGCTGCTCTCTCCGAAATGTATCTGCATAAACAAAGCATTAAACAGATGTTTAAATAGGAATATCAAAATCAAGAACGCCTACACACAAAAAAAGATAAAAGATAAAATATCAACAACATTTCAGTCAAACAAAACAGCAACATGAGATTTATTTGTATAAGTACCTTAAGGAGTTCTAGAGTACGTATCTCTGAGTCAATATCATAATCAGATTTATTTAAAAGTTTCTCAGCAAGCATAGTTTGATATTCATGAACTAAGTGATCTTTTGAACCAATTATGCCAACAATCATCCCAAGCACGTCAACCTTCCTTTGGTTTCTGCTTCCCTTCGATGGATCGGCTTCCACAGGATCAGGTTGCCATCTGCTTGGAAAATCCAATTTAGAAGAAACATCAATTTAACAACCTAGCAGGTAGACAACATCAGAAGGAACAGTGAAAAATGCGAATCAAAATCCATTGTATAAATATACCGTGTGGCATTGATCCATGCTTGCCTATTATCAGTGTTAAAATCATCATCAATACCAAAATTTTCTTGAATTTCTTCATCTCTATTCAGCTCTTCAAGAAGGCTATCTCCGGGATTTCCAGATGCACTTGAGTTCCCACTCGTCCCATCTGTCAGCATGGTCACTATGCATTTTGTTGTATCTCTCCTTCCACTTAAATAATTTCTTATTGGTTCACCGACTGCCTCAAGGAAAACACCTGCAGGATCTATTGTCCTTAGGGCTTTAATAGTCGAAACATATTGGTGTAATATATCATTGGTTGATGCGCCTGCAGTAAGAAGGCGATAACGCAGTGCAGAAATAAATGACTCTGCCAGCTTTGAATGTTGTCCGGTGTATTCAAGACAAAGTTTTAAGTCTTCAATTGCAGGAGAGCTTCAAGTATCGTCAGAGAGAAAAGGAAATATAAATGCTCAGAAGACAGTGCATAAACAAATGAGATGTGATCTAGCAAAGTATTTGTTTGTTAAGTCGGTGCTTATTGTCGGAGTTCAAAATTTACTCAAGCCAAGTTAAACCATACAGCTGGATGAAGCTTAGTTTTATAATTAAGTTCAATTTTCATTGTCCAGTTTACAACCAAAACATCAATTTTCAAAAGCACTAATCAAAATCTAGAAAAAACGCCGTTCTCCTTCTACTACTGCAGGAAGCTGTACCCACTAAACATGTTTCCGCCAATGCGGTTGACAATGCCATTCAATTTAATACGACATAAAAGAAGGTAATTAATTTTCTAACAGAAAACCCATAAGGAAAGCTGGTAATTACAGCAAACTACCTCTCAGGATAATCAACAATTATCTCAAACAATTTGGCTATCCTCAAATCTTGTAGTGTTTCGTAAGCAAAATATTCCAGCCGCAACTTCCATCTGACAAGACTTTCGGAGGGAGTATCAATTCCAGGACAACATGATGATGGTTTTGGCGCCAAAGGTGATTTGAGACCTGATGAAGTAATTTCGTAACTAACAGAGTTGCCAAGATAGACAAGAAGGGCATGGACAAACTGGAGAGGAACAGCCTGAATGATTCCAGTTATAAGTATCGTATGTTAGATTCGTGAAAACATTGTTTATCTAAACAGGCTATAGCATAGGCGCACACACAATGTATATAGATACACAACATATACGTACTACAAACCTGTATCCAGCTTTGAATAGATTGTAAGACAGAACTCCTAAAATCATCTCCGGCTACATCATATATTTTTGCCTGAAATTCAGACAAATGAGTCGATGGCACACCCAAAGATTATGCTCAAACAGAGACAGTTGATAAGTGCAACATAAAATGGTAAGAGACTGAGGAAAACCTGAATTTCATAAACATGCTCACCTTTAGTAGTAAGAATATAGCAGAAGCATAGGCATCCTCAGCCATAGAAGTAAATCCGAGACTTTTGAGATCAATAACAACTTTTCCAATGTTCTTCACCATTTTACTGTTTTCTGAGAGCCGACGGTCGTTGTAGCACTCATTAACATCCATCTCACCATCCTTGTTGCATATTTTTCCTTGTTCATCTAAATCCATGTCATCCTTATTTTGAGATACATCATCGGTGAACTCACCATCCATGGTTATACTTGTATGTAACTTCTCCAACCTTCTTTTAAAATACCAATGCAATATAACTAATGGTATAAAATGGAAAAGAAATATAAGGCCAAATAGAAAAAATGATGCGTTAAGCATGTAAAAATATGAAAGAAGAGGATTAGTACTGACAGTGTTGAAAATATAGTTAGTTAGAGTTACTGGTTTGTTGCTACATAAGTCACAGATTAAATCATTAGTGCCATCTTTTCATTTTGTATCTTATTTCTACTACTATCAATACAATAAGCTTTTAAGTTTTTCTCTATCATTCATTTTCATGGATGTCATGTTTCTTAACAGACAGAAATGATAGTAACTATATTTCTAATATGCAAAACTTTCAAGCAAGTAGAATGTTTTGACATTATTGCAGAAGACAGCAAATTTCGATGTAAAATTAGGCATATTGTGAAAACCAACAGCATCGTTGACATGATTATATATGCAAAATTGAAAGCTATAGATAGTATGAAATGGCAAGCTTTGATTTACATTAACATAAAACAACAATAAACTTGTTACAAACCAGGGAAAACCCGAGGAAGTTTATTCATAAGCACGGAAGAGACAATCCATTGATACTTCGAGGTGAGATAATTTGTTTCTGCCTCAAAATTATTATGCCTTCCCTCTTCAGACATTTTATCATTGAAAGATTGTAAAGCATGAACCAAAATTAACAGACACTTCTCCTGATACTGTTTCTCCAAAGAGATTTCTTCCAAAGCATTACACAACACACTCTCAATCTCATCTTCATCAATCTGTTTCATTTATTTAACACAAAAAAATCAAGCATGGTAACAACTATATACAAACCAAAATTTAAACTTAGGCTCATAAACAAACACTCACATTGATATCATCGTTCTTGTTCAAACCAGCGTAAGGAATAAAATGCCGCCAAAATCTCGATGCCCCATTTCGCTCAAACGTTTCCTGCGGGCAAAGGGATCAATAAAAATTCAAACTTTCTAATGAAAAAAGTGAAATGGTTTGTTGAGTGCAAACGAACCTCTAAGACATTGAGAAAGTGGTGAGTGAGGAGTGATTGGAGGGCATGTTTGCAGAGGGTGTGAACGTGAGAAACAAATTCATGAGTGGGGAATGAGAGGTGATCGTGGAGAAGAAGAGATTGTGTGGCGTTGCAGAAGGCGTTGTAGCTGTCAATGATTTCGTCAACTTCATCTGTGGTCAGTGTGTCTAATTTCCCCAGAGATGAATCACAATCCTCCATCGCTGTAATCCTGTGCTGAGGCACTCAAGTTAAAGTTCAAGTATTAAACAATTTATACCCGGGGTAGGGGTAACCGTGGCAAGAGGAATGATATTAGTCCAACCAATTTTAGACAAATTTGTGTGACAACTAACAACCACTTTTCCCTTATTATACAAAAATAATAGTCAAAAAGAAAAAGAAGAAGAGAAAGAATAAAAACACATGTGATAATTGAAAGGAGGGTTGTTCCAAATGTTCTTACAAATGAGGTTATATAAATATCCTTTCTCTTTTAATAATGGGTAACAAATTATCACGATAGTTTTTCAATGTATCAAAATTCGTCCATTATGCATTATGTTAGTCAAAATAGTCGCTGAAATTAAAATATTCTCTCAATACTAAAATTAACTCTTTTTATATAGGGTTTGATATGGTATGATAATAAGTAAGTATACCGAGGGACTAGTATGACAATATTAACAAATATTTTAATGTAAAAGACTATTTTGACTAACATAATGCACAATGAGACTATTTTAAAATTTAGATTCATTGAGACTATTGTGGTTACTCGTTACACATTCATGGACCAAAATGACTATTATCTCATTTATACCCGAAGTTTTGTGGTTTGGTTTTATTTGGTTTGACCATAAATCGAGCGAAGTTGAGCTATTATTGGTTCGCCCAAATACAACTAAATCAAATGTTTGCCATATTCACTTCAAATCCGTTCACTTTACAACATTTGATTGGATTGATTCGGTTTTGAACATTTCTACTCATTGCTCCACACGGGGTTTGTGCTTAGATGTTGGAGTTTTTCCTTGGGGTTTTTATTGTATCAGGAATTTTATTATGTAAATACAAGCTCATATCATACATAAAAAGGACTTTGGAACCAAGCGAAGTAGAATACTTATTGAAAAAGAAGAATTAAGTTTACACAAAGGGGAAGATTTAGGTTTCGATTTTTCTATACAATAGACGTATCTTAAAAGTTAAAACCATCAGAAGCCCATATTTGGCAAAATTAGGAATATTTACGAAATTGGTCAAAAGAAAAGGAATATTTATGAAGAAAAAAAAAGTGGATGTGTTTGATTAGTGTTGAAACCCAACTATTGAAGATTGTAGATCAAGAAAAAACAATTAACTAGCAAAAGGCAGCAATACACGTATCTTCTCTCTAAATAACAGATTACACTGCTTACAATTGAAGAGTTTAAAAAACAAAATTGAAGAAAAACAAAAATTACTTGGCCTTAAAACAATAATCCTCTATTGTGCATCATAATATTCTCATCCATATAGGAAAAGATATTACATCATCAATGCATAGCATGCATCAGAGTTCCAAACATAAATTGTGTTTTTAATCCTCCTCATGCAAAGCCTTCAGCAAATAAAGTCTGTTAAAGCTTTGCCCGGCCACCCTGCAGAACATCAAGAGAAAAATGTAAACCATGATTAAGCACTTTTTGCCTAGAGAAAAGATATATACCATTAATAAGGGTAACACCAGAAAGTTCTGATCAGGTTTTAATAAACAGAACCGGACAATTCAACTAATTGAACCTTGAACCAGACTTTACTATGGTTTTGGTTTTTAGTGGCTCAATCGTGGCTTCCTTCTGGTTTGAGTGATTTAAGAGTAACCTTTACTTTACGTAGTTGGTAATTAAAGAACTTGGTCACCATCAAAATCTAAAAACTTACCCATTGATTTGGTTGCAATAGTTGGAAATTTGATTTGTTATGAGGAAACTCTCAAGTCGTGATGGTTCGGCCAGTGGCTTGAAAATGGGGTTTGCAGGATCTTCCTCGGGTAAAGGCTCTTCCCCGGCAGCTCTGCGTGCCATGTTATCAGCCCTGTAATAACAAAAACCGAAACAATGATAGACTGAACTAATTGAGGACAAGGATTAGATAACTATTATGTCCACATTTGCTTAGAAAATAAAAAGCCATACAAAAGAAAAATGCAATAAGAAAGTTATCTACATAAAAAGCCATGTTCATTTCTTTGAAGTTTGTATTAGCCAATATTGGGAAAATCGAAATTCATTGGATCAACTTAATCTTCAGTTGAAACTTCAAACAATGGTATCTTGATGGACAAAATATAAGTGGAAAAACAGCACGTGACAGGAGTTGATGGACAGAGTTTTTAGCTGAAAACTCCGGGCCATGATTCAACAATCGTCAGAGGGCAAACGGACGGCTGGGTATTTGTCTTTATAATGTTTCCCACCCAACATCCTAAAATACATCTTTAAAATCACACAGCTCAAGGGCATCTGCGGTGCTTAGATGATTCCACCATTGCGACCCAAAAGTGTGTGACAAACCGCAAATTTCAGCACAATGAGATGGTGCCTAGAAAGCAGCCACATGACACGAAGACACAATTGCATCCCTATCGTGTACTATTCACAACTCTGGACAGTACATGCTACAGACAAGTAAAACATACACGTGTATTGCTTAATAAAAGTAAAGTGTACCACAGTTGGTGTTATTAAGCCCTGACCATAGGAACACACACTCTCCAATCTCAGCATCCTTTTCACGGGTAGCACTTGGGTGACATTAGGGTGCCAATGTCATGTGACATTGGCCAACCACAATGTTGCAAGTGGCTTTCTTCTCTCTCACAAGGATTTTTTTTGTACACTTGTGACATTGTGGTTGGCCAAGGACATGTGACATTGGCACCCCAATGTCACCCAAGTGCTACCCCCTTTTCACCAGTAAATTTTCATGTAAATCTTGATCCTTCACATTTAGTCCAAATTTCTATCATACTCCTAACATAGTAACTTGATTTACTCAATAGCCTAGATAATAAAGCTCCTACAACGCTTCTAAAAAAAATAAAATAAATCTCCTTTATCTTCAAACCATCTAATTTTGGTAAATCAAACAACAAAATTGTACTACAAGATTGATAAAGGTCCCAAAAATGTAATTACAATCCTTCCATCAATAGAAGTATCGCCACAATTTTGATGAAAAATGATTAAATCGATGACCCAATTGAATCTATGACATGAAAAACGAAGTATGCAGAGCTTGTGGAACAAAAAGAGCACACACTGTAATCAACCATTGCAAACACAACAATGGAAATAGAATTGCAATCCATTGACCATGAGAATCCATCATATTGAAACCAATCAACCAAGAGACCGAATGCAAAACCCAGCTGATTTAGCATTCTGATACACGGGTTCAACTTAAATTCCCTAGCCTACCGAGCGGTCACAATGAATACAAAATCATGACTAATTGTAAATGTATCTGTCAGACATGCTAAATCATATTTTCAAAACAAAGATTGTGTCAATCTATGAAATCTAACCTTACGATAAAAAAATAATGGATTTATAAATCTAACCTTACGATAAAAAAATAATGGATTTATAAGTTAGATATTAGAACAAGCAATAGTTCTAGTACAGACAAAATCATACCTTCTCTTCTGAAGCCATGCTTGCTGCTGAGCCTGCTGACGAGACAAGCTCCGGTAATGGAATTGAAACTGAAATAGAAGATACTTCATCAAAAATTTATTCGAAAATCAGAAATAAAGAATCCCCAACTAAATGAAAAACTAAATAAACCTTTTGTTGTTCAATTGACAAGTCATCCATGCATTCAATCAAAAATTCCATATTTCTCTCCATCAGTGAACTGGTTGATAATTGCAGACGATCAAAATCACACTGCAATGACAAAACAGCATATGAAAACACAAACTAAATTTAAAATAGCCAAAGGAATCTCTGCAAAATATCATAGTTTACCTGGGTAACTGGAGTATCAGGTTCCAGCTCTGTCATAAAAGCACTGATGAGGGCAGAATTTGAAACTTTGATCTGATTTTATATAAAAGAAAAATGATAAGCAGTTCAGCATTAAATAGGAAGTGGCCAAGATTATAGTCTACATTTCATTCTTAATTGATGCATTAACAAATGTGACCAAGATTCTTATACTGCAACCCACCATGATGAATGTGTTTTGATCATTTCATATTTTCATCGGCTTAATAAAATGATTTAGAAACGCCTACACATTCTAAATTTCAACAATTAAATAAAATACAAATTTATCAATAGAAAGATTATTTGGCCAAGATTATAGTCTAATTGATATTATTAGTAGTTCATTCTTAATTAATGCATTAACAAATGTGACCAAGATTCTTTATACTGCAATCCACCATGATGAATGTGTTGTTATCACTTATTTTCATCAGCTAAATAAAATGATTTAGAAACGCATAGACATTATAAATTTAAACAATTAAATACAATACAAATTTATCAATAGAAAGATTAATTGATCAAATACTCAACGGTTACAGCAAAGTTCCAGAGCGCTTACGGGAATTTCCTCGAAGATATCCACCCATGATAAGTTCTTCTCCCTCAATCTAGTATTTCATAGGACAGAAAATTAATAAAGCAAATCGTTCAATTTAAAGAAAACATTACATCTTCCAGAAGAAAACACATACTTCTCGCCAGTAAAATTATTGCTGCGATACAGTTCCATGAATGAGTCTGAAAGCTTCAAGGCCTTCAGAGCTAGGACCCCTTGATCAGCCCTTGATGGGTCATATATTATGCAAACACAGCGTCTAATATTCTCCTGAAAAAACATTAATAGGTTTGAAAGAAACAGTCATTTACCTGATTATTAAATTGTAAAAAAAATCACTTCAGCAAAAACTGCATCCAATACGACAAAATCACTATTGTCACACATTTATGAATATGATAACCTTCAAGAGAGAGAGAGAGAGAACATAGGTGGCGGAAGAGGCATGAAACTCTCATCATCTGGTTATTATGCACAAGCATACTTTTGTTCATATAACTATCTATTCTTATCAACTTACTACATTTTCAATAGCACAAATTTCAGCCTCAAAACAATGCAATAAGCACATGTAAAATTATCAATTAATTGTTAGAGGCAACTTTCAACCAACGAACAATGCTAACATCTGATTGTATCGATCACGAATGACACACATTCTCAATATCGTGATAAGTAGCCAATAAAATGCTATAATCTTTTGTGTTGCATAGCACATTTGTTTGGCCTATTCTTAAATTATAGTTTCACAAATATTATGCAACATACAGCAATAACCTTTCAGTAACGGCTCATCTGACAAGATTGAATATTTTAGAGAAGCGTAAAAAAAGAATATACTCAGTAAATTTCACATTAAATACGCAATAACATATAACCATACAAATCCACAAAACTCCAGCTTAAGTGAAAAATACGCAAAAAATAAAATAAAATTACAAATCAAGAACTATTACCTGGTAATTCATAAAGGTTTCAATCAACTCCACAGTTTGATAGGAGCCAAGCAATGTAGACTGGTACCTAGATTCAAAGAATTATCCATCATGTTAGATAAGTGATTACAAATAACAATTAAATTTAAACCAAATCAAATCGTGTTTATCAAACCACTGAAGTTAGAAAGACTCGTACATATGTAAAGTGGTACTTAAATCATACATACCATCCAACGGTATTATTGTCCACATTGACCTCTCTCAAGCACCTCATCATTTCAAGCTGGTAATTGGCACCATCAGCTTCAATTTCCTCGTCTTCTTCCCTCATCTGCAAATTTTAGAAATAGATATGATGAAAACTTAATGAGTCAATGTTAGCTAATTGAGAAATTGAGAAACAAGATAAACAAATAAAAAAAAGTGAAACCGTACCGGAAAAGGGAAGCAGTTAGTAACTTCAAGAACACTGCCAACATCCAATCCAAGAAGTTGTCCAGTGACTAAAGAAGGTGAGTGATCCTTACAATGCTTAATTATCTTCAGGATGACCTGTTAACCAAAAGATAGCACCATCAAGACCGGAATGGTTTGAAAATCATCTTCATAACACAAACTAATTGAAGAATTCCTTGCAACATAAGGTCATGCTTCAAATACTTTACAAACCTACAAGGCTACATGACATGGAGCCTGTTTTGATTGATTTATTAGAGTTTATCTATTGGCATAAGCATTTGTGAGATTGTTTGAGTGAACTTATGGAAACAGCTGTCATTACATGTCCATAAGTTGTTTTCAGCTTATTTCCACAGACACTCTTTAATAGCTTATGAAAACAGTTTAACTTTATTTCATCTTTTAGTTATAAAATTAGCTTACACATATAAGTGCTTAATTAAGTTATTTAACCAAACATGGTCATTGCCTAACATAAACCAGGAAAGAGGTACATACACACCTACGATGTTAAATGTTACTTATGTATTGCAATTTACAAAATCCTATATCATTTTAAGAAAACAAAGAATCCATAAACATATGAAATTACAAAGCAAGACAAATGTAGATAACCCAGATGCAAAATCAAACAGAGACCCATAATTCCAAACAATAAAACCCATCAAAACCCCAAATAAAGGCAACATTTTTCACAATTTTGATAACAGTGTAGCAGAATTGTGCATCAGTATAAATTAAGCAATTAAACCATAGAAAGAGTATAATCAATACCAATCCTTCCATCTGAACAACTCTGAGAGGAGTTGCAACCTCTTCCGTTGCAACAGCTTGAAGAAAAGACCTAGTTGCAGCTGCGAAAAACGAATCAACAATGGAATCAAATTAGTGAAGAGTAAAAATCGAAAAAATAATCGAAAAAAAGATAAGAAAATGGAGATTGTTGTGAGATTACTTGTAGTAGCCATGATTGGAATCGGAAGCGGAGAAAACGCTGTGAAAATCGATCGGGAATGAGGAAAATGGTCGGAAGTTGCAGGAAGAAGAAACCCTAACGCCGGAGAAAGAGAGGAGTTTTTGGTGAGTGGTGTATTGGGCTCAAATAGCCCATTAATAAAACCCAAAAGATATTCCTTATTTTGTACCTTTAACGAACATTTATCACGTTTTTCTGTTCTTTTTATTGCGTTTAACGTATACTATTTATTTTAAAATCAAATAATCAAATGGTATTATATCATATTTCATTCAGACCAGAGTTGGTTTATCTTGTAAAACTGGAAACTTTTGATTTCAATTTTGTAATTTGAATATTCTTTTATCTTTAACATTCATGATTTTTGACTATACAAAATAGATTATATGATAGGTGTGTATCAAAATTCGTTCAAATTATAGGGGCAAAAATACATTAAAGATTGAAAATCAAAGAATATTTAAATCACAATGTTGTAATACCAAGTTATTTTATATAAAAGGTTAACCAAAACTCACTCAAATGGCAATGAGCAAACATCATTTAACCCTTTATTTTAATATATTATTTGTTGATGAATTTTTAAAAACATAATAAGACTAAAAAAATATTTAACTTATATTATTTTTATTGCAGTAGAATTGTTCTTATTATAATGAAATTCAAATGATTTTTTTAAAAGATTTAAACAATGTTAAAGAAAAAAAAATTGTAATTAAAATACTTTAAATGAATGATATAATTTGAAGATAAAAATCAGTCGAAAATCATGTATCGTTTTATAAATAAGTATAGATAAAGAAACTAGTCATTTGAAAATTACATTTACAATACTTTAAGTTTGATATTTTCTCATATTGGTGCTTTTATGTATATCTTTCTATTTTCCTTCAAAAAGTTTATCTTTCTATTTCACCTTAAAAAAGGTTAATATTTCTTTTTGAACTCATCGTTTATGTTAAATTTTATTTGTCTTGTTAATCTTTTAGTTTCTTAATAAAAACACATGTGACATTTTAATTAGTATTTTTGGTTTGATGATGGTTGCAAGCTACAAGAGGTAGTCTACCTTGAATTGCATCGCATAAATTACTTTCTTTCACTTTTTAATTTTTTAAAGATTCTTTTTATGGGAAGTGATCTTACATGTGGTACTTTGTGACATTAGATGTGGATGTGGCAGATTTCTTAAGTCGGAATTCAAATATTTATTTTTTTACTTGTAGGGATCTAATTCATCCATTTTAATCAATCTAAGTTGGTTTCTTTCATTCACTTCTTTGTTCCTTTCATAAAGATGTAATAAACGATGAAGTAAGTATAAAGTCACTAATTGAATTTCAAACAGAATAAGACATATGAAATATATTCATAAAAAGTGAATTTCAATTTTTTTAAAGAGCTACAATCTCTACCTTATACTTTTTTTTTCTTTCCAAAAGAGGTAAATCTATTTCATTTCATTTACCATAATAACCTAAACAAACTTGTAGAAGTATCATCGGAAAACATATGAGTTAACTAAACTTGTCGTCACCCACCAAAGCTTAAACTACTCCATTTACTTTTCTCCTAATAAATTTAAAATGAAAGTTTGGTAAAAAAAAAAACATATAAAGGGTTTACAATTAAACATTGCATTAAAAAACATAATTTTTAAACCTTTAAAAAGTAGCTTATACAATTTTCAAAATAATATTTCTATATTTGCTCTCTTAATCAATCATGATAAAAAAAATAAAAATAAAATCCACAATAGGCTAATTAAAATCCATGTAGACTAACCGGTGATCACAAACTCACATAATATATACTAGTTTTAGGATAGCCTAAAAACTCTCCTCTACATACACTTATCTAATTCATCCTTGAGTTTTTCAATTGTCTTGTTCTTTTCATTTATAATCCCCAATAGCCTAATATTCTCATCCTTAAGTGCCTCAAATTGACAAACTATCCCTTCAATTTGAGCTTCAATAGCTTCATCACTCAACTCAAACACACTCTCCACAACTCTAATCACACGCCATAAACTCACCACAACCAATAAACCACCACCTCTCTTCTCCAAAAACACTTCCATAATTAATGCCCCAATAGCCACAATACCATCCACAACATATCCTGGATGCTTGAAAAATGAAGACCCTAACCCTACTAATAAAGCAATTATCTTCATTGAAATCATACTCAAAATACCAATTCCAATCCAATGGAAATATAATTCTTCTACTATGTTTATTTTTTGTTCACAAGAAACTAGAGAGGAAGATAGTTCAAGAATTGTGATGATGAGGTCTATAGTAAGCAATAAAATTGATAACACACGAATCATTGTTGATTCTAGAAAATTAGCCAAATGAATACGCCATGATGCTCTATTATTCAATAAATCTTGTTGGTTTGATGTGGTAAAAAGAAACAACCATCTTTGCCTTCTCTTCCATGATTTTATAAGATTTTGGATTGATGAATCTAATATTTGCATAGAAAAATAATTTGTGGGGACTTGTATTTGATTGGTTTGTGAGGACACATGAATGGATTTCAAGGTGTTCATTGATATGAGAAATTAATGTTATGGATGCAAATTTTGGTGATATGAGTTGCAAGTTTCATGATTTTAATATAAGAGAATGTTGGTTATAAATGTGACGTAGTGGATGTGATATATGTGCTAGTGAAGTGCAAGTAAGCTTTGAAGGTTTTGCATGCTTTAGCTTTAGGGTCACGTTGAAAGGTACATTAATTAATTTCTGTTATTGCTTTTGTCATTGAGAATGTCTTGACTTAAGAAATTACGCCATATTCATTTCCTCCACATACTTGAGTACCAACAAAACCCAGCAAGAATATATGCAACAAAATGTCATTGTCATTATTATTTTATATCATATGACAATGGAAACGGTTGGAGTTTAGGGGCAAAGATTGTCAAATTGCCCCGTCTTAGATCAATTTTTTTTTTTAAGGAAATTTTGTTTTATTGTACGCCCTGTATTTTATATTCCAATTTATAGTTCTATTCAATTATAATTTGACTCAAATTAATTTACTTGTGAATATGTTTTTTTTTTTTTGAAGAGGCTAAAATGAAATATATTACCACATCAAAAGGTCCCCCTAGCACAAGGTGTAAACCACCAAGTCATAACAATATTTACATTCACAAAACAGGGAAAAAGAGACAGAATAAAGCTTTAGCCTACGTCTAAAATGGTGAATGGACTAAGCCACCACGCATGATAGTTGAAGGGAAGAGAAGAGTATTTCTCCTTCAACCACATG